>ENA-ORBV01012571-ORBV01012571.1-microbial-mat-metagenome-genome-assembly--contig:-NODE-12571-length-13033-cov-5.323788_pt1 | contig 13033 bp, 4 predicted proteins | sample MGYA00237777_ERZ505514 | MGnify/ENA primary metagenome ERZ505514 (study PRJEB26160, sample SAMN06269048) | microbial mat metagenome | isolation source: Oligotrophic lake microbial mat | place...
CACCGAGATCTACACCTCTCTATTCGTCGGCAGCGTCAGATGTGTATAAGAGACAGATGTAGAAATTTAATGATGTACCGCCAACTTTTTGTCGAGTAACAAAATCAAATGTTAAACTGTTCAGCGTCGCAAGTAAACCGGCGATTTGTATTGTGCTAGTATCAGAAAAAACGAGAGGGATTTTGTTTCCTACCCCTGCTCGTGGCATCAGGCTAAAAATCGCAGTGCGTTCATCGGTTGAGCGAGCGATATCGCGAAAGCCCAACAGCCAACTACGATCCCACAGTCCGGACAGGCGATTAGTGACGGCATCGGCAGACACCCAATAGTGTGGGGTGATGCTCACGGATGGATTGCTCAACTCGCTCTCAACGAGGTCGCGGGCAGCTTCGCCCTCATATGTGGCCCAGCGATGAGTGAACTGGTGCATCAGTTTAGCCTCGTAGAGCGGTAGCAGACCGTCTTTCGGTTCACGCTCAAAGCGATAACTGTCAGTGTTCATCATAAACATGAGCTGAAATGACACATTCCACGAATTTGCGCTAATACTCTCATTTAGCAGCACAGGAGTATGGCGGTAAATCTTCTTTGTCAGTTCGGCGTCTTGATGGGTACGAAATACAGGTGCAGTGCGTGTGTTCGGATTGATCAAAGCGATTTCAATAGGTGTCAGGCTAAAAGCTCGTTGTACATCGTAAATATGATCCGTTCTTGCGGCGAAAAAGACAAATTGGGTTGGCACTTTCGTAGCACCAACCGTAAGTAAGCAAAACTTGTAACTGCGATGCACACCAGGAAAGATCGCATCACGATTTTCAAAGTCGTAGAGGCTTACAAGCTGTTGCTTGGCAACAAGATCACTGAAAAAGTACTGATTAAATGAGTCGGTTGCAATACCGGTGGGCACAATCAAGCCGGCCCGACCACTCGGCGCAATTGCTCCGCGCGCCCATTCGGTAAACAGCGCCATCAAGTTAATACGCCCAAAGCTGGTTAGTGGGAAGCAACTGCTTTCATGGACAAAGCGTTGCAGCGATTCGACCCGGTGTTTCTCACGGTAATAGTCTTCATAGAGCTGTCGGTCGCTTTGTTTTAAGGCCACGATTAGCCGATCACGAGCGGCCATATTTGCAGCCTTGACAATCTCTTGAGACTTGCCAATAAAAAACTCCTGCGGATCAAGTTGTAGCATCTCCCAGGGCGGGTTGCCGAGCACCACATCGAAGCCACCATCCTCGCCCTCGGGGAAGATGTCGGGGAACTCCAACTCCCAGTGGAAGAAGCCAACCTGCTGGGCCAGCTCAAAGGCGCTCTTGAGCATCAGGTTGAAGAGCACTGGCTTCTCGTTCCACTCATCGAGCGAGGCGCTGGTGGGCACAGCCACATCGTCGGCGTCGGCCAGTGGCGTGAAGAAGGCGGCCGTCCAGAGGTTGAAGCGCACAATGTCGCTGTAGGCACCGGCGCGCAGCTGCTCGTACTGGCGGGCCTTGGCGCGCACGGCGGCCACGCTGTCGTCGGGCATGGCGTTGAGGGCGCGGGCGGCGGCGCTGGGCGAGGCGGCCGTTGTGGGGGCGGCGAACTCCAGGCCCAGGCTTAGCTGGCCGCGCTGCTTCGCCTCGCGCTCCTTCTTGTTGCGCTTGCGGAAGGCGCTTGCGGCGGCCTTGTCGTCGCCGGTCACGGGCTTGAAGGCGTCGTCGGGGATGCCGTGCGCCACCAGCGCGCGGGTGGCGCCCACCAGGCTGTTGCCCCAGCGCACCTTGCTGTCGAGGAACGAGAGCGGCTTGCCAGGCTCCAGGCTCTCCAGCCAGAGCGCCACCTTGCAGAGATCGACCGCCAGGGGGTTCAGGTCCACGGCGTAGATGCAGCGGGCGATCACATCGCGCACGGCGCGGCGGAACTCCGTGGGGGCGGGCTGATCCTCGCCGGAGCGCACGCGGGCCAGCTCGCGGCCCAGGCGGCGGGCGGCGGCCAGGAGGAAGTGGCCGCTGCCGGCGGCGGGATCGACGACGCGCAGGGCGAGGATGGCGCGCACCTTCGCCTGCGCATCGGGCGGCAGCGCGCGGTCTGGCTCGGGCAGATCGTCGGCGCCCTGGCGGCGCCAGCGCGGCCCTGTCTCAGCCTCCTTGACGCGCGCTGCCAGCACCGGCTCCAGGGCGCTCTTGATCAGCTCGTGGACCAGCTCGGGGCGCGTGTAGTAGCTGCCGGTGGTCTTGCGCTCGGTGCCGGCGACGAGGTCAAAGGATGAAGGATGAGGGATGAGGGATGAAGCTGCACTGGACGGCGTTGCTCCGCCCTCATCCTTCATCCTTCTACCCTCATCCTTCATCCCTCTACCCTCATCCTTCATCCCTCTACCCTCATCCCTCACGACTGGACGATAGTCCAGGAGTGACTCGTAGACGCTGCCCAGCTCCTCGACATCGAGGGCGGCGTAGTTGACGCGGCGCAGCGTCTTGCTCTTCGGGTCGCGGTAGAGCGAGAGGGCGCGGATGGCGCGCAGCAGGGTGGCGTTGTCGAGGCTTGCGCCGGCGAGGTCGGGCATGGCCTGGGGGCCAAAGAGATCGCCGTCGAGGGCGGCCACGCCGAGCACCTGGGCGGCCTCGTCGTCCTCCAGCAGGCGGAAGCTGGCGAGCAGGCCGAGCCAGAGATCGCTGTGGCGAGCGCTGGCGGCGGTGGGGCGCTCGGCGAGGCGCCGCAGGCGGCTCACGCTGTAGTGCCGGTAGTACAGGGGATGCGGGCTGAGGGATGCGGGCTGCGGAGCGCCGGTCTGCTTCTTCCCTCGTCCCTCGTCCTTCATCCCTACAAGCTTGCGCTCCTCGGCGACCATCAGGAAGAGCAGGCGGTAGACCAGGCGCAGCAGCTGGCGGTAGTAGTCGAGGGCGTGGAGCGACGGCCCGGCGTTGCCGTTTGCTCCGGCCAGCTTCGCGCGCAGCGTTGTGCTGCCGGGGTGCTGGAGCAGCCCGGCGCCGAGGGCGCGCAACGCGAGATCCACACCGTCGCGCAGGCCGTCGCGCACGCGGCCACCCGCCTCGATGGCCTGCTGGTGGTAGCGCTCGAGCAGGCAGCGGGGCGCGTCGTCGGCGCTCTGGGGCAGGCGGGTGCGGTGGAGCAGGCGATAGAACAGGGCGAACTCGCTAAACTTCTCACCCTCCAGCATGGCGCGCAGGTCGAACTCGACGTAGACCGGGCGCACAGTGCGCGAGGAGTCGCGCAGCAGGCGCAGACGCTCGCCGTTGGTCACAAGGCCCCAGAGCTGCTCGGTGCCGTTCAGATACTCCTGCACCAGGGCGTGGGGGGAGAGGCGCGGGCGCCCGGCGGGGCCGCGCTGGTCGAGGGAGCGGCGAACGCCCTCGATGTGAACCGGGGGCGCGCCCTCACCCTCACCGGCGCGGTGCGAGATGGCGTAGCTGCGCCCGCCGACCGTTGCGGCGGCAGGGATGTAGGTAAGCTTGTAGCCCAGCGTCTCCAGCAGGGGCACCACCCAGCGCTCGCGCGTCACCGTCGTCGCCGGGTCGTCGTCGCGCAGGCGGCGCAAGGAGCGCTGGAAGGCCTCCCAGTAGACTCGCACGTCGGCCCAGGCGGCGGCGATCTCGTCGGTGAGGCGGCGCGCCTTCTCGAAGCCGAAGTCGGCGGGCTGCTGGCCCTCGGCCTCACCGGCGGCGATCTGCGCCAGCAGGTCGGCGGGAATGAGATTGCCCTCGGAGACGATAGTGGTAAGACTCATTGTATTCACCACAAAGGCACAAAGCGCACAAAGAGTTACATCCGACCGTTCACTAACCGCTTAATGCCGTGCTTGAGCACTGGCACGTTGAAATTGATTAACAGACCAAGCCAGAGCTGCCTGAGCCGCAAGTAGGTGAGTAGCTGCGCGTCGTGGATTGGCTCCAGAGCGCTAACCGCTTTCAGCTCGACAATAACCAGCTGTTCCACGATAATATCGAGCCGATAGCCGCAGTCCATAGTAACGCCTTTATACGTTACCGGCAACTCAAGCTGCCGTGCATAGGCAACACTGCGCAGCTTGAGCTCGTGGCAGAGGCAGGTTTCATAGGCCGATTCGAGTAGCCCTGGCCCTAGCGCCTTGTGAACTTCGATCGCCGCGCCGATAATAATGTGTGAGAGCGTGTCAGAGCGCTCTTGCAAAACGTTGTGTCCTTTGTGTCTTTGTGGTGGCCTCTACCCCACAATCCCCTTCGGCACCGGCAGCAGCACGTAGACGCCGAGCAGATCAAGCGGCAAGTTGGGTCGCACGCTCACGCGCCCGGCGCGGGTTGCCTGACGCACGCGGCGGTGCGACTCGAGCAGGGCAATTGCGCGGGCCTGGGCGATGGCGTTCAGCTCCGGCTCTAGCTCGGTTAGCCAGCCGAGCGTAAGGCGCAGCGCCTCGTCGCGCTGGTCGGGCGCCAGGTTGGCGGCGGGCTGCGCCGTGTCGAGTAGCCCGCGCGCGGTCGCCTCATCGAGCCAGGCTACGTTGCCGGGGCGGCCCTCGAAGCCGGCGACAATCAGCTCTTCGGCGAGGGCGGGCGCCGCCTGGCCAGCTGTCTCGATCAGCAGGCGCAGGCGCAGCAGTAGCAGCGTGGTGCGGCGCGGCACATCGGCGCTACGGATGGCGCCGCAGCGGCTTACCACAAGCGGGTCGCGCCCTTCGAGCGCGAGATCAAGCAAATACTCCGCAAGGCTCTCGGTCAGCGGATGCGTGCGCCCAAGCTGAGGGCTGAGGGCTGAGGGCTGAGGGCTGATGTTGCCTCCTCTGCCATGCCCAGGCTGCGCGAGGTTGCCGAGCCGTTCGCGAACGGGTGCGGGCAGATCCTCCACAGCCAGGCGGTACTCCGTGTCGTCAAGCTGCACTCTTAGTCCTGAGCCATGTGCTGCCAGCCCTACAGAGAGACGTTGGCAGGCGGCGCGCACAAAGGTTGCGACGGTCTCCGGGCTGCCGAGAATGATGTCGCTCGCATAGAGCTCCTGGGCCACTTCCTCGGGCTTGATCGCGTGCTGAGCGAAGCGCGAGCGGCTTTCCTTCTCCCGCTCGGCGGCGCGGTCCCACGCTTTGTGCAGGCCCGCGACATCCAGCTCCGGCACATCGGCGAGGAAGCTTGTCTGCTCTACCCGCTCCAGGAACAGCGACTTGACCACCGTCTCGACCACGCTCTCGCTGTCCACCGGCAGCGGCACGCTGATGCCCAGCGTCTTGTGAATGCTCACCGCCTTGCGCAGCAGCACTTCAAGCACCGCCTGGTCGATCGGATTGTCGATGCCGTAGAGCAGCGTTGTACGCACGATGGGCGCAGGCTGCCCGTAGCGATCCACGCGGCCCTCACGCTGCTCCAGCCGGTTGGGGTTCCAGGGTAGATCGTAGTGGAGCACCGCATCGAAGGCGGCCTGAAGATTGATGCCCTCGCTAAGGCAGTCGGTGGCGACAAGGATGCGGCGCGGGCTCGCGGCCAATTCGGCCACCCGCTGCTCGCGCTCCTCCTCGGAGCTGGCCCCGGTCACGCTGATCACATGCAGGTCGGCGAACTCACGCTTGAGCCGACGGCGCAGCTCGTCGGCCAGGTAGTCGGCGGTGGCGATGTAGCGGCAGTAGACGATCGGGCGGAAGCCGTCGCGGAGCATGGTGGCGAGCTCCTGGACCACGGCGGCAGCCTTGGGGTCGGCCTCACCGCGCAGCTTCACCGCGCGGCGGACGAAGCCCTGGAGCCGCTGGCGCTCGCCTGCTGGGAGCGTGGTCTCGCCCGCTTCCACCACGGAGGTCGGCTCGAAATCCTGGGGCGCCTCGTTGTCGCTCAGGTCGAGCACGTAGTTTGCCAAGTGCCGGTCATCGACGGGCTCCGTGTCAGGCTCGCGCTCTACGAGGCGCCCCATGCGGGCGCGCAGGGTCGCCTCGGCGGCGGCGGGGCTGCTCATCACGCAGCGCAGCAGGGCCAGGGCCGTCCAGTAGCGCACGCGCTGGCGCCACGTCGTCTCCGCCGGGTCGCGCACGAGGTCGCGGGCAAAGGCGTAGATGTCGTCGAAGAGCTTGCGATACTCGGGCGAGCGAGCCAGGCTGTAGGTTACCTCGCGGGCCTCGCGGGTGGGGAAGGGCGTCACATCGTCCTGGCCAAGCCAGCGCTGCACATCGGCGCGGCGGCGCTGCACCACGTGGCGGGCCAGCTGGCGGCGCTCCTGCTCGCTCGGTCGCTCCAGGTCCGTTTTGGCAAACGCCGGGTCGAGCAGCTCCAGCAGGGAGCGGAAGGCGTCCTCAACCCCTGAGTGGGGCGTGGCGGTGAGCAGCAGCATGTGGCGCGCCGGGTCTGCCGCCAGGTCGCGCAGGAGCTCGTGGCGCTGTTGGGCTATATCCCCGCCCGCAGCTCGGGCGGCAGTGTGGGCCTCGTCGGCGATCACCAGATCGGGGCAGCCGCGCAGGAACGAGTCGCGGCGCCGGTCGGACTTAACGAAGTCGATGCTGACCACCATCGCCTGGTAGTGCTCGAAGACGCTGATGTCGCCGGGTGGGAGGGCGCGCTCCAGCTGGGCAATGGTGCCTGAGCGCACCACTACGGCATCGAGCGCAAACTTCTCGGCCAGCTCGCGCTGCCACTGCTCGCAGAGATGCGGGGGGCAGATCACGGCCAGGCGCTGGGCCTCGCCGCGATCGAGCAGCTCGCGGGCGATCAGGGCGGCCTCGATGGTCTTGCCAATCCCGACGTCATCGGCGATCAGCAGGCGCACGGGATCGAGGCGCAGGGCCATGAGCAGCGGGACGATCTGGAAGGGGCGCGGGCGGACGCTGATGCGGCCAAGGGAGCGAAACGGCCCCGCACCGCTGCGAAACGTGAGCCGGGTCGCGTCGCGCAGCAGGCGTCCCGCAACGATGTCGCCGGCGAGGGCCGGGTCGGGCGGCGGGAAGCTCGCTGGCTCAACGCGGTCGATCTTGAGGGCGCGGCTGAGCGGCAGGTGAATGCCGGTGATCTCGCCGTCGGCGCCGCCGAGCGGGCGCAACAGCAGCAGCTCAGGGTCGGCCGAGGGGAGCACCACCCAGTCGCGCCCACGGCAGCGCACCAGCGAGCCAGGGGTGAAGGCTAAGGGCTGAGGGCTGAGGGGTGAAGGATGAGGGGTGAGGGATGAGGGCTGATTACGCATGGCTAGCCTTGTCCATTCAGCTGCGCCAGAAGGATGAAGGATGAGGGCTGAGGGCTGAGGGAGGTGGGCGAGCTGCTCATAGACTAGCCTTGTCCATTCAGCTGCGCCATCAGCTGCGCCAGATCGTCGGACGGCCCCACGGCGATCACGCGATAGCCGGCATCTTCCAGCTCAGCGCGCTGCGCAATGGTCTCGGGCGATGGCGGGGCCTCGTCGCAGAAAACACAGACCTGGCCAGCTGGCAGGTTGAAATAGAGCTCGGGGCGCAGCGCAGAGTCGGCCAGCTGTGGGCGGAGCGCATCTGGGGGACACCCCGCTACGCGAAGGGTGGCCAGCACGCGGTCGGCGAGGCTGCCGGACACCGGGCTGTCCGGCGAGCCAGCGACGTGTGCGCTATGATTTGGCGCCGATACACGCGTTGGGCTGAGCGCCACACGGGCGCGCCGAAGTGGGAGGAGCATCGCGTAGACGGTACGGCGATCAAGGAGCGGGTGATCGGGCTGATTGCTGTAGGCGAGCAGGCAGCGGTAGCATGCGCGGCCACAATCCTGCGCCTCATCTGGCCGCTCCACGCCGCGCTCAGGGTCCAGGTGGCAGATATCGAGCGCGGCGACCGCCACACGGGCCAGGGCGTCAGGGTCGTCGACCAGACGGGCCAGGACCCCGGCGCCGCCCTCGGCCGCCTCCCAGAACAGCAAGCGCCGCTGCGCCCCTGTGCCAATCCGCTCTGAGGCAAGCTCCTGCCCCTCGACCTGGAAGACGGCCTCTACCCCGCGCTGAAGGGCATACTGAAGGCTGGCGAGCTGGGCCTCGTCGGCCTCGCCGAGCCAGCGCACGAGCAACAGATTGCGCGTGTCCTGCACCATCACGCGCACGCCGCCAAGCAGCTGCTCACCGTTTGGGTCAAGCGCGCTATCGCCCTCATCGCCTGGGCGCTTTGTCCAGGTGCCGCGCTTGAGATCGATGGTAAACCCATCGCTCGACGCGCGCCGCCAGCGGTGGTTCACCCGCCAGAGCGTCGCCGTCTGCGCATAGGTCAGCTCGAGCAACGGCGTGCCATCAGGTGCGTGGGCGGTCAGCGTGGTCTGGCGCTGCCCGCTGCCCTCGGGGGCGAAACGGTAATGTGTGGTGACGTGGTAGCCTTGCCGGACGCGCTCCTCCTCATCGCTGGTGATGCGCTCGATCCGCTGTGTGGCCACCGTCGCCATCTCGAAGATGCGGTCGGTCGTCAGGCTGGTGGCGGCGTCGAGCAGGGTGTGACAGTGCGCGCAGCGATTCGTATCGTGCACGCTGTCGCCCTCGTGGATATAGCCGCAGACGTGGCAGAGCTTGGCGGTGCGGAGGCGCGCCTCGATCCCGCCGGTCGGCAGGATCGTGCGGGTAACGCGGTACTTGCGCCCCTCGTGGTAGATCAGATTACGCGGGCCGAACTCGCTCAGGGCCAGAAAGCGCGGCCGGGCGATAAAGGTGCCTTCCTCGCGGCTGGTGGGTAAGAACGCTCTGATGGGGAGGCGCGGAAAGTTGTAGCCAGGCAGAAAGCCCTCGCTGGCGAAGTAGCGGTAGGGGTAGAAATCCGTCTCACCCTGCTGGCCGGTGTTGCAGAGCAGATCCTTCTGGCGTAGCGCCTCCAGCTCGCGGCGGCGTGCGTCCTCCTGATCCTCGCGGGAGCCACGCTCGATGTAGCGCCGGTCAACGTCGGCGCGGGCCTGCTGGAGCTGGCGCTCAGCAGCGGCATAGAGCTCGCGCCAGCGATCACACGCGCGGTCGAAGGCCGTCGCTGCGCCATCCAGCTGCGCGACAAGCCAGCCCTCGTGATACCAGGCCGCATGATCAAGGGCCGGCATGGTTGCCAAGAGCAGGGAGCGACACGCCTGGAGGTAGCTCTGGCGCTGCTCCGGCGCAAGCTGGAGCGCCTGGGCGATATGGGGGCGCAAGGGGTACATCCTGCTCGGATCAGCGTTGTCGAGGAGCTCCGTCATCGAGCGGCCAAGCGGCAGCCCGACGGTCGCAAGCCAGACCGCGTGTATGTGCGCTTGCACCAGATCGGGGTTTGCCAGATCGAGCCGCGGCGGCACCACCTGGCCGGACACCATGCGCTCAGGCTTGCGGAAAAAGTACTGGTCGTGGCCGCTCCCGACGGAGCAATAGGTCGCGACGAAGGCAGGCTGGCCACTGCGCCCGGCGCGCCCGCTGCGCTGGGCGTAATTCGCCGGCGTCGGCGGCACGTTGCGCATATGGACGACGTTCAGGTCGGCGATATCGATGCCGAGCTCCATGGTCGGCGAGCAAAACAGCGCCTTGAGTCTCCCGGCGCGAAAGTCGCGCTCGCGATCCTCGCGCCGCTGCTGCTCGACCTGGCCGGTGTGCTCACCGCCAGTCATATCAACCAGCTGCACGGCCGTTTCGCGGTAGAGGCGGGCGAAGAACGGGTTTGGCCGGGCGCCTGGGTCGAACTCCAGCTGCATGCGGCGCGTGCGGATGGGGTCACGGGCGACCGTGCCGTCGCCCGTGCGCCAGAGCAGCGTGTCGGAACGCAGCTGCACTGCCTCGCCGTGCTCACCAGCGACGCCGGCCAGGTAGCCCGCCGTGCGCAGGGCGCCGATCAGGGCCGTGACGAGGCTTGTGTAATCGTCGGTCGAAAGCGATGCCGATAGCCCGGGCCAGGTGTGACGGGAGCGCAGGTAGCGCCCGAGCGTCGTGTTGGCACCGAGGCTACGCTCGCCGCGCTGGCCCACCGGGGTGCCTGGGAGCACAAAGGCGGTCGCAGCGATCAGCAGCTCGTGCTGGTCGAAGGCCCAGCGCTCGTGGAGCAGCTCACGGGCGCGCTGCCTCAGCCCCTCTTGGAAGGCAGGTTCGAGGCACTCGGCGCTCAAGGCAAGCTCGCGGCGCATATAGTCGAGCAGGGCTTTTGTCACGGCGGCGCGGGTTTCAGGACGGGCCGCGCTGAGGGTTGGATGGGCGGCCCAGAACGACTCGTCTGCGGCCACCTCATCGAGCGCGTCGTAGGCGAGCACAAGCAGGCCGCACTGCTCAAGATTTGGCTGCACCAGGCGCCAGCCACGGCGCAGATCCTCGTAGATGCGATACTCGATCACGTCCTTGAACGCGGCGCGCATGCGCTTGGCGTTCGGCCCGACCACACGCTCACGCGCGATAGCGTCGTCGGGGAGTCCAAGCTGATGCACCGCCTCGCGCGCGATCCGCGTGTAGTCGAGCCCTGCGGGTGCGGCTGCAACCGCACGATAGATCGCGGCGCGCAGCAGGGCAGTGCTTACGAAGTCGTTGAAGTGACCGGCCTGGAGCGAGGCATCCTGGCGGTTATCGGTGAAGCTGAGCAGCTTGCGCGCATCGTCCTCCAGTGCGGGGTCGGCGCGCATCTGCGTGATCGTCGCGATGGTTAGCAGCGTGGTCGCCGTGCTTCGTCCCTCGCTGCTGAGACGCGCAAGCTTGGCGAAGTCGGCCTGCCGCTTGGTATAGATCTCACCGCAGCGCAGGCAGGTGAGCAATGGGGTGGGAACGAACCAGCAGCGGATGAGGGATGCGGGCGGTGCGCGCAGGGCTGAGGGCTCAGACGGGAAGACGCGCCCTGTGGGGTCAACGAGCAGCTTGCGCGGGGCGAAGTCGCGATACTCTGGCTTGAGCTTTGGCCCGCTCTTGCGCTGAACGAACCACGTTTCTGGCAGCAGCTCGCTATGCTCATCAGGCCAGAAGCCATCGGGGTCGGTCAGCAGATAGCCGGCGCGTCGGCGGTCATCGTCGGTCTCGACCAGCGAGGGCGGCCTGGGGATAACCGTACCGCCCTGGTCATCAAGCAGGCACAGGTAGTGCTCCTGGCCACAGGTGCGACAGAAGACCAGCGGGTAGAGCAGCTGATCCGGTGCGTCCGGCGCATAGTGTTGGCCTTCAAGGGTCAGCGTACGCGCGGAGGCCGGTGCGATGGTTGCGTAGACCGCGCCGCCCTGCGAGAAGAACTGGTGCAGCTTGAACGCGAAGCCGGGCGCATGTTCAGGGCTGCGCAGCTGGCTGCCGCGCAGAAACAGCTGTGTCAGCCGGTGGGCACAGGTCGTGAGGGACAGCCCCGTCAGAGCGGCAAGCTCTGCGGCACCGGTGAGCAAGGTCACCGGATCGCGTCGGCGCAGACGCCCGTCCTCGTCCTCGCGCAGCCCAAAGCGATTCTCAACCCAGGCGGCCAGCGGATTGTGCACGAAATGCAGCCAGTCCTGCGGCAACGGACTCGTGAGCGCGGCGCGCAGCTCGGCGGCGCTTGGCGACGTGGGGCGGGCGAGGCTCCAGCGGAGCGACTCGTCGATCACCTGCTCGGGCGTGAACGGTGCGCCAAACAGCGTGCTGGCAACGGCCGCCACCGCGGTGTTCCGCTCGCGCCTAGTAGCGCCGGTGGCCATGGTGGCGCTGGTGCCGACCGTTTGGAGCTGCGGATTGCCGGATCGCTCACGGAGGCGGCGCACGAGGAGCGCAACATCGGCGCCCTGTCGCCCGCGATAGGTATGCAGCTCGTCGAGCACGAGGAACTGAAGCTGCCCGGCCTGCGCGAAAAACGCCCGCTCCTCAGGCCGGGTCAGCATGAGCTCCAGCATCACATAGTTCGTCAGCAGGATGTGGGGCGGATGCTCGCGGATAGCACGCTTCTCTGCCTCGCGCTCCTGGCCGGTGTAGCGGGCGAAGCGCACCGGGCAGGCATCGCGGCCGCCGAGGTTCTCGGCGAAACGCGCGAGGGCCTGCTCTTGCGAGTTGATCAGCGCGTTCATCGGGTAGACGATGATCGCGCGCACGCCGCCAGCTTCGGGCGTGTGGCGCAAGACGTGATCAATGACGGGGATAAGGTAGGCCAGGCTTTTGCCCGAGCCGGTCCCGGTAGTCACCACGTAGTTCAGGCCCTGGGCCGCGAGGTCGATCGCGGTGCGCTGATGCTGGTGGAGCCGAAGGGAGCGGCCGTCGACCTGAAAAAGCTGCCCGCAAACCTGATGGAGCAGATCCTGCGCGACCAGCTCTGCAACCGTTTCAGCGGGCTGGTAGGCCGGGCTAAGCTGGAGCAGAGGGTCGGGCCAGAGCATCCCGTTCGCCAGCTGCTCGTCGACAAAGCTGCGGATGCGGGGGTCGAGGATAGCGAGGAAGCTCTGGACGTACTCTGCGTAGTCGGCGACGACGGTTTCGCGAAGGCGGAATGCGTCCATAAGGAAAGTGGGGCGGGGATTGAAGCGGTACCTGCGCCAAGTATAGCAGCTTGATCCGAAAAGCGCACTGCTTTGTAAGCAGAATGTTACATACGAGTGACGACGACCCCAGCCTCAACGGTTGCCTGGATTTGCTGCGCGGAAGGGCCACAGGCAGCGAGAACCATGGTGAGCCTGTGCAGGAGCAAGGCGAAGGGAGCTCGGCGCATTGAGTCCTTGAAGTAGTGCTCGCTAGACGCTCCTGCATCGTACGCACCGCTGCGGGCGCAAATGCGCACGTGAACATAGGGCGTACGTTGGAGACTGGCCCACGTTGAGCCGTCGGCGCTTCTTACTCGCCTTATGAAACAGCGGCCTGGTTCGTGCGCGGTTGCCACACGGCGGGCACGGTCTCGCGCTCGTGGCCATCGCTCTGTGCTCCGAAGATGTTGCCCCGCTGAACGACCGAGAGGATGCGCCGCTCGTCGGCCACTAAGCCGAAGAAGAGCGTCAAAAAATGGTCGGCCTCGGGCACGCTCTGGGCGCGGACGATGCACAGATCGCGCACGTAGGCGCCTTGCTCGAAGACGCGCACGCGGCGCTCATAGCGGCGCTGCGGGTCACGGCGAAGGCGATAGACGCGCCCCGCGGTGAGGCCGCTGGAGACATCGAGGAAGCCCTGGCGCCTGTCTCTTATACACATCTGACGCTGCCGACGAATAGAGAGGTGTAGATCTCGG
>ENA-ORBV01012573-ORBV01012573.1-microbial-mat-metagenome-genome-assembly--contig:-NODE-12573-length-13032-cov-23.083443_pt1 | contig 13032 bp, 11 predicted proteins | sample MGYA00237777_ERZ505514 | MGnify/ENA primary metagenome ERZ505514 (study PRJEB26160, sample SAMN06269048) | microbial mat metagenome | isolation source: Oligotrophic lake microbial mat | place...
AAACGAAGTAAATTTTTTTGCAAGTACTCTGCAAAATCAGAAAAGCCCGTCTAAAAAATGTGCTAATGCTTACACGTTTGGGTTTAACGGCATGGAGAATGAATATGAGATTTCTGGAAATGATAATTCATTAGATTTTGGAGCTAGAATTTATGACCCATGTATAGGTAGATGGTGGGGTGTAGATAATAAAGCATCTCTTCATCCAGATATATCTCCATATACATTTGCTTTTAATTCACCTTTAATTTTTATAGATCCTGACGGCAATAATCCAATTGAAGCTGGAAAAGAATTATACGTAAACATTAGTTTTTTTGCCTATGATTTTATTGGTACAGACAAAACTAGTGCGTCTCATTTAGCGACAATAAACGATTATGAATTATACCATAGAATGGATATTTGGAATATGTTTTTAGTTCTTTCAGGAACATTTTATGCAGTGCCAAAAGGATTAACCGATATCTTTGAAGGGATAGCCGCAGATTATGGATTAAAAAATTTGAGCGACCATGTTGATGCTCTCCTTGATGGAACCTTCTCAGATTCATATGCATTGGATAATTTCGAATACGGGCCTGATTATGATCCAAATCGGGATGACAACTTACCTAATAAATATATTCATCGCCTAGTTCAAAATATGGGTTATGGATTTGAAGCAATGGTCACATATAAAGAAGCGTATAACTTAACCTACAGCAAAGATAAAGTTGGAGATTTAGTTGTTGAAAAAAAAATTAGTGCTTCTTATATTTATAATGCACCTATTATGAATACGGAATACGGAAAGGAAGGAAGTGATTTTAAAGAGTTTATGTATGTTCAAACTGAAACTAAAATATCCTACAATGATGATGGAACTAATACCACTACTTATACAACTATTGGTCTAAATCCTAGAAATAATACTAAAACTTGCAGCACATGCGATTAACCTATTACTTAACTGATAAGCTTCAATTAATTCTTTATATTATATTCAGTATTGTGGCGATATCAGATGTAATTGATAATTCTAAATTGGTGTTTATTATTGGTTGCATATCGATAATAATATTATCATTTATTTTATTCTTTTCTGACAGTGAGGTGCCCTTCTTTGAAAAATTATTTCGAACTACTTTTATTGTCTCATCACTGTGTTATTTTATTTTCAAAATATGTCATTGGAACGGATGGTTAATTTGGCTTTGGATAAGTTTGTTTTTTGTATTTATATATTTAGTAATATTTATAACTGTTCTTGTGATTAAATATAAAATTATAATGAAAAAATTATCAAATAATTTATTTATTTTAGTTTTAAGTATTGTAATTGTAAACAACAGCATTCTTAAAGATGTATTTGGTTATCATAATAAGGGGGACTACACCATTACACCGACTAATACAAATCATGGAGAAATATATAAATATGAAATTTTGTATGAGATAAATTCATATGATAAAGAATTATTACAAGCTAAAGTCAGCTTTTTATCTAAGAATAACAACGAGAGTAATATCGTAAAATCTCATTTGATGTCTGAACTAATAAAAATTGATAACTCACTCATACAACTTACTGAAGATTCATTATTTCACCATTATATTGCATTTCAAGAAAAGAAAATATTAAAATCTCTAAATGTTCCTTTAAGTAGTGAGGAGTTTGATTCGATGAGAATTTATTCCAAAAAGGTTTTAGATAATTATATAATAAAAATGGAAATCCACATTCAATAATAATGAAATAAATAGCACTTCATTTCCTTTATTCGTAAGCATCCGGCCAACCACATGAAAGAATTTTTCCGGTATGTAAATTATGCTCAGCAGTTCATTGATCAAGAACTAGATAGGATAAATTCAATGTAAGCCCCCGATAAAGCACGTTCGATATAATTAATGTAAAAAAATCTTATTCCGATTTTTTCCAGTTGTTTGGTAGTAATAAATGTAAATCAGCAATTTTTGTATCTGAGATTTTTCTTAAAAGATCTTCAAGCCATTCTTCAGGATTAATTCCGTTTATTTTGCAGGATCCGATAAATGAATATATCATACTGCACGCTGAACACCTTCATGTGATCTGGTGAATAAATAATTCTTTCTTTCGAAAAATTTCTCTAAAAAACCTTATTTTTAGTATGTGAAATGCCCAACCTGGTCAACTATTTTGGAATGCGAAAATTACAATTCCAAAGGAACTATAATCCAATCGACTTGTAACATCAGGTGTGTATACTTCTCCCACGATTTAAAACTAACGATAAAATTACATTTTTAGCATATTTAAGCACTTTTCTAAGCAACTTTTTGTATTTTTTTGATCCTGGAATTTATACGATCTATTTCTTTGTCAATCAGAGTTGAAATTAGTTGTAATTATGCTTATTGATTTTCAATTTGATTAAGGGTTTTAATTGCTTCGTAAGCACAAGGTGCGCTCTAAGTAGGTTATTGTTTCCTTCATTCCAACTGCTGCAGAAATAACGACTTTAAAATGATCTTCATCCAACGTGTTTCCTAAAGTATTAATTATGTCTTTTGTGAAGCATGCAATACATGAAAAAGAAAAACACCTTTTTTATAAATATTCACCATGTGGTTGGACGGGGGCTTTTAAAAATAATATAAAATTCTAAGAAATTCGACATCGGATAAAAGGCTCTTGTGAGCGTTACAGATTTTGCCATAGAAGAATCCGATAGCTTTGTTCCGGTAGTCATCAGGCTTATGTATTCAATTTCCGGAAATTTGTTGAATCCATGCGCAGGGTTGGCAGGGTATTTTATTTTACGGGTCCGCCGAACCCTGCTAATAAATCCTGACATATTAAGTAAGTTCGTTTCAGGAAAGAAATCCTGTAGCGAATAAAAATAGAAACAAATTTGAAATTAAGGATTAACTATTTATTGAATAGGCTTTCAATCTTTGTTATATATATGAGGTGTAAAACTACCCAAGTCAAAATTATATACACCACCATTATCATTTGATGAATTAAAATTCTCAACTACTTCTGTTATTCCATCCTCATCTACATCCATAAAAATTGGCCTTTGAAATATCGTTTTAGTTATATACCAATCATTTTTATAGTACCAAATAATAAAATAGTGCATTGCGCCGTAAGTAGATCCATAAGTATATGTTCCAATTATGTATTCTGGTATTGTGTCTGAATTTAAATTTACTGGTATTAATACGTCATCAATTATTAATTCAGAATTACCTATCCCTTCTGCGGCTTCTAAATATTCATTTTCAGAATATATATAGATATATAAATTTCTTATTTCATCCTGTTTTATTATTACGTGGAGAAAATGTATTGAATCTGGATAAATCACCCGATCAAAAATACTTTTTGATTTATAATTACCTTTTATTACTTGGCCATCTAGTTGATTGAAAAAATGAAACATTATAACAATTAGAAATAGATTTTTCATATAGTTTATTTAATTACTCGATAGATTTTCATATAGTCCTCTCTGACACCTTCCACACTTTCTTCCGCAAGTTTTGTAAAATCCCACTTTGGCTCGGCGCCGTTCATTGATCTTGGGCTATAGTATAACGTCGCACCATGTGTTACACCTCTTCCAATTCCATTAATAATTTTTATGGAAGCTGAAACTACTTTAGTCCAAGCGTTATAGTCAATTGTATTTTTGGTAATTTTTTTGTAAGGAGTTTTATAATAGTCTAAATTATCATCATACCAAAAAGAGTATTGGCTTTGTTGTTCTATTACTCCTTGAAGGGTGTTTGGATAATTTTTTCCATTTATTCTATTCAATGTTATATCATATGCTGCAGTAATTTCCGACTCATTCCCATTTCTGAATTCCGCAAAACCAACTCTTGCAAGCATTCCAACTTTATCATCCATCTTAATTTTATATATTCTCTTATGAGAATTAAGAAGGCCTTCCATTTGCGAGTCATCTAAGTAATTATCATAGATTGGATATTGAGTATCTCTTTTTTCTTTTTGCGGATTACTATTCCAGCCTGTATAATTTGCATTCATTAATTTATTATATTTTTTATCATTAATAATAACATCGCTAATATTTGCATTACCCCATAATGTGCCTAACAAATCTCCATTGGATTTATAATAGTTGGTAGTATCTCCAAACTTATCAATTGTTGTTATTGGACTATTTTGGAAAACAGCATATACACTTATAAACTCAGTAGATTTAGGGTCAACATTCCATCGCCTTCCCAACCTTGTATCATACCCCCAAAACTCCGCAGTATTTAAATTCCCATTTCCATATACTTCATCATCTTGCTCCTGTGTGTTAAACCCATACCTGTACTCACTTCCCACACTCCAATTCCTCCCCACCCTCATCATCCCCAAGGGATTGTAATTTAATCCATTTGAATCTGTTAAAGGAGTTGATGTTTTCACCTATTAAAAATACGGATTAATTGCTTAAAATTGAAAGCATCAGCCGATCAATGCTTTAATCATTTGCACCGAACACCCTGCAGGGCAAACAATATAATTTCCGTGGGTAAAATGATATTCAATATCACTCATGTTTTTTTCAGCGTCACCGATCCGGATAAATGAATTTGGTTTCTGGGCAGCAGCAGTTTCTTTTTTCTTCATGCGGCTTGCATGATACATAAAGGTTTGGTAGGATATTTCATTTTCTTTGCAATAGCCGGCCATAGTGCCGCCAACTTCCTTCCATTGATTTACGTGGTACGGATAATCTACTTTATCTTTAATCATAATGCAAAGAGAAGGCTAGAGGATTAATTTTGGAAGACGTGGTTCAACGTGCGGTTACATTAATTTAGACTGTGGTTTACCGGATGGTTACGAATTAATCAGGCTAAAAAAAGCGAAAAAGCAGCTTAATTTCTTAAGCAAAAACTTAATAAAGTGTTAACATTTTGTATTTTATTAAATGATTAATCCCAATACTTATATTTAATCGGCGTTTGCATTTTAATCCCCAATTCCACGATTATTATAAATCTTATTTAATAATAGAGATAATTCTGCATTTGACTCTTTTAGAAGAAGGAAAGTTAATTTTTGCGGAAGAGGTTTGTCAAAAAAACTATTTGCATCACTGATAATTATAAAAATAAAATTATCATCAATTAAGCCCATATTTTCATTATTGATAACACAAATTATTTCCACGTCCTTTATTCCATATTGAATCCCATTGATTCTAGTAGAAATTTTAACAAAGTTATCATATTGTTTAGAAGGATTGAACATTTTTATGCTATTAACTTTCTCTATTTGAGCAACATTTAAAAAGTTATATAAGTTACGTTTCAAGTAATATAAACTAATTGCAGAATCATATAATCCAAATGAATGTTTAATTCTATTCAGGGTGTCCATCTGAGAATTTGTCTGTATATAAACCTCAAGAGGAGCTAAATAATTACTATCAATATTCCCAATAAAGTTTTTAAATCTTTTAGCGTTGTTAATTTTAATTCCGATTATTTCAGAAAATATAGTCAGAAATTTGGCTTTTCCATTACGATTGGTTTCGTATAGAAAAACAAGATTCGCAATAGTATCAATTGGTTCATTGGGTTCATTGAAGTAAAAATAAAGTTTACAGACTTCATTATAAACATCCATCTCTAAACGTTTACACTCAACATTGATCGTATCAGGAAACCCATATATCTCAAAAAATGCATTAAACTTTTTAATATCATTTAGAGCAATTGATCGAACTAAGTTATCGGACTTACCTTGATCGACACATAAATCTAAATAACCATTTAAATCATTCTCTATAATTGCGCGGTATATACTCAAAGTAATTTCTTTCGAATTTTTTGAAATTGTCGTCTGGCTACATGATAGCAAAGGACATATAATTACAATTAAATATAATGTTTTCATAAATAATTTGTTTGTGTAAAACAAATGTTTTTTATTCACTAGAGGTTTTGTATTCAACTCTATCTGGGTTTTTTTCTAAAAAATCAGTGTCATTTTCCTTTGAATTTGAGCCGCCACCGTAATACTCATTATTCCACTTATCTATTATTGTTTTAATTTCATTAGTTTTTTCGGTTGTACCACCCACAGTCTTAATGTAAACTGATCTTGCAAAACCCACTGAAATTTCCAACCCATCACTTGCTTTTCCATGACCTTTCCATTTAGGACCTGGATCTAATGAAGTTGTATGGAAATATTGACCTGAAATACCCTTGTGGGGTTTTTTCGGTTTTAATTCAGTTCCATACAAATCTAAACCTTCCCAAATATGCGGATCTGAAAATTCAGAAACATTATCTCTGTCCAAAGTATGACAATTATCACATTCAATATCAGCATACCCCAAAACACCTCCTATACCCGTTAGACTTGAGGTTCCAAAACCTCCTGGTGTAGTTACACCCATTTCAACAAATCCAAATAACATAGGAGTATATTTTTGGGGGCCATACATGAAGATAACGATCTCAATGCCTGCTTTGAAATCCGCGGGATTAATGGGATATTTATCAAGTCCCGGAATTGTGGAAAGGTCCGCAGCGATATCAATAAAATAAGCATCATGATTTCTATGACGACCTTTACCTATATTTAGTATAGGAAAACCTTTAGGTACTTGGAGGTAATCAAATTTAATGGCTATATCGGTTTCTTTATAAACTTCGATTACTGCAACTAATTTATTTTGAGAGTCGAAAATAAAAATATTATCACCATTTTTATCTACAAGATAGATTGGGTTATTTAAACAATAACTATAAGTAGAGTTGGATGGGTAAGTAGCTTGAAATTTATCTGGGGAGAACCACTTTCCTAGCCTAGAGTCATAAATCCTCGCACCAAAATCCAAATCATTATTATTCCCAGCAATTTCATCCTCATTCTCCTTTCCATTAAACCCATATCTAAACTCACTTCCCCCACTCCAATTCCTCCCCACCGTTAACATCCCAAAGGAATCATAATCCCACTGGCTTGAAATATTTGTAAGGCTTGAGTATTTCATGTTTTAAAAGTAACGAAAAAATTGCATTTATTGTATATTTTGGAAATTTTCAAGTTGCTTTTTGAATTGTTTTTAAACGGTTTTTTATGCTGTCAATTTCCAGCAAAATAAAATGTCCGCAATTTGCAAAATGTTATTGTATTCCACACGCAATTTTTCTGGAACATTCATTTTATCGCTAATTCAAGATTGTTCAGCTCCCGTAATCTTACCTCACGAATATTATTCGCCTTATCTCTGATCGCTCAGCACCTTTACCTTTCGGATAAAAGCACCACCAGAGTGGTTTGCAAGGTCTGTCTGTCAGCCCTTGCGGTGGGTCTGCCACCATCATTTTAACAGCATGTTTTCTTTTCCATTTTTTGTTTGTTAAAAAAAGAAAACTTCAAGGCACACACGTGGTTGGTCGGGGGCTTACATTGTTTTAACAAAGATACAAATATATTTAACCAATACGTCAATATTATACTTAACATAACAATAGATGGTTATTTGGCAATGTTGAGCTACCAATTTTGATTTTCCTTATTAATTTAAATTACATATCAGAAAAATGTTTTATACATATAGACCCTAAACTCTCTAATGAAGTACCAGAAAAAGGACCTACTTCAATTGGGACATACACAAGGAATTTATCATGATAGTAATTAAACTTTAAAATATTAATGTTTTCTACATTTGCAAAATAATTATTATTGTCTTCTATTTCAATTTCATTGTGGGTCCTGATAAGAGTTGCTATTGAATCATTATAAGGATAATTTAAATAAAGAGAAATATAAACATCAAAAATGATCTTATAGTCGTTTTCATATTTTTTTATATATGCATACTCAGAAATATTAGAATTCAAATGCTTTTCAAAATCCTTAAAATTATAATCGCATGCGGTAACGAAATTGGAATTTAGGTCACAACTTATACATACTTTGCTTGTTGGAATAATAACTGTATCCAATGAATGAGCAAATGAGATGAGACAATAATTCGTTGCATGAGATTCATTGCTATTGTAAATCAAATATATCCAGGCTTCAAATTCTGGCAAATATATTGAATCCCCTAATTCGAACCCAGGAGCAAGGTTAAAGGAGTTTGAAATATTCAAAGATTTACGTTCTTTCTTTATCCCACACGAAAAAATAAGAAGCAAGGAAATATTTAATAAAAAATACATTTTCATTTTAACATTATTTAAAGGTAAATACATCTTTAAAGTACATTTGGAGGATTAAAGTGTACGCTTGATTAGTCACACCAGCTCCACCCCAATTATATGCACTGATACTCTGCGACGGTTGTACATTAGCAAATACACCTCCTGAGTAGTTGAATAAAGCCTGAATTACTGTAACATTATATATGTCAACCGTCTCCTGTACCCTCAAAACGGTATATTTACCGCTACCGAAAGTGTTGTCTTCAAATCCACGAGAATAGTATACTCGCTCTAACCCCATGTATTCTGGATAGGCACTAATATGATCCGTAAACGTTTCAGAAATAGAGGAATTACTTGTCATGCGGTTAAGATTTTCATTGATATTTCCGTTTGAAAATAAACCTTTAACAATCATTTTATATCCGTGCGTAAGTCGTTCATGTGCTAATACATTTCCAGCATCAATTAAATACCCTCCTATTTTTTCTGGGTTAATCCAACCGCCAACAAAATAGTTTCCTCTAAAGACAAAATTATTATCAGATGGTTTCGTTCCTCCAGGATTCCCCCATGTATTGTTGACCTCATAAATTAAATCCGTCTTGGGATTTAATTTCAGTTCGCTATTATACCTCAATTGCTCTCGTGTAACAACTTGATATTTTGTAAAAGTAATACCATTTAACTCATCGACAAGTTTTGATTGATCAGCGATCTGTTGAAGTTCATCACTTGTATAAAGTAAATTCCCTTCTTTATCAAAGCCGCCATATAAGTATGTTGTACTATCAGCGCCAGAAGGATCGATATGGTATATAGGGTTATTCGCAAACGCACAGAAGGGTGATTCGTGATGTTTTTTCACAGGATCAACATTCCACCTCCTCCCCAATCTTGTATCATACTCCCAAAATTCTGCTGTATTTAAATTTCCATTTCCATACACTTCATCATCTTGCTCCTGTGAGTTAAACCCATACCTATACTCACTTCCCACACTCCAACTCCTACCCACCGTTAACATCCCGAAGGGATCATAATCCAATCGGCTTGAAGTATTTGTGGTGCATGGTTCTTTCACGATTTAAAAGTAACGAAAAAATTGTAAATTTTGTTTGTTTTTGCAAGTTTCGCTTACTTTTATATGCATGATTTTATATAATGTTTTCCTTTAAATTTCATGGGGCCGATAATACGCCCATAACTTTCCACCTATCTAAAGATTCCAAAAAAAATATTGTATCTTTATTCATACATGAAAAGGGTAGCAGATATTTTTAGTTTTGCAAGATGTGGTTCACCATGCGGTTACGGTGCAGGGCAGGTTTATGGTTTGAGGGATTACTACACAGTGCAAAGCATAAAGAATACTGAGTAAAAAGAATCACCTTGATGTATAATGTCAATTGATTTCAATTAGTAATAATAAAATTACAATAAACAAAATTGGATTCAGTTGGGTTACCTATTTTTTTAAATTTAAATTCATTAATTTGATTAATAAAAAAACTATCATATCTTTTAGTTAAAGGATCAGGTTTTTTAATAAATCTGCTAAAAGTGTCAAATCTATTATAATTGATGTATGGATTGTTCGACAAATCAATAACGGTCGCATTCTGAAGGGTGATGTCTGTTATTTCATGTTCGAAATTTAATAAAATTTGATATGAAAAAGTTCCTTCCAAAATATTGTTAAATAAACTGTCAGGTAAGGTAATATAAATATTGTTCCTAATAAGTTTACCATTACCGACACTTTCAATTTTGATCGTTTCATTAAACTGGTCAGTAACCAAAACATCGATTGGATTGACATGCTTCATATAATAAGGATTACATGCAAACATTAGTAATCCTGAAAATAAAATTAAAAGACTTTTCATTTTTATCCTATGTATTCAGTATTTGATAATAGATTAATTTTTCATTTCTTATTGAGCGATTAGCCATTTATAAAACAATCTATCAATTACCATTTTGTAATTTTGGAGTTCAGGAAATCCATCATAAAGCCTAGTCCCATCTTGTTTCATTGGATTTAACCCGGAGCCTAACTTGAAATTACTTACAGCTTGGTTAAATGAATTAACTTGTTCTCCAGTGATTCCATCAATATTATCTATTACATTATTGAAACCACTTCTAAAGAGGGACGCCTGCTCTTTATTTTGTTTGTTTTCAAGATTTGCAAAGCCCTGATTGGAATATTGCTTCAAAAAGACTGCTTCAAATATATATGCTTCCACTTCGCTATTTACACTAGCACCTCCACTTCCGTTCAACATTTGAAAACCATGAAAAGATTCATGCCCTAACAATCTCACCCCATCCAACAAAGGACGACGTTCCATTAAATTTGCAGCATAAATGACACCCCCTGTATTAGTTCTATTTGCATGCAATGATCCACTTCCATTTGAAGGTTGCTTATTTTTAATGATAAAATCTCCATCAGCTCTTGAAATTGCTGAAACCAAGGCACCACCAATATCCGTACTATTAACTTCATTTAAGGCATTTTGAGCTCTTTTAGCGAACTCATCGTTACCTGTGTATTCTCGACCTTTTCTATCATATAATTTGCCATCATTTTCATTATATTTCAATTTTTTAAAGTGACCTGTTTTTATGTAGTATTCATCACCTTTAACATCATTATGCCAAACAGGATTATTTCCCATGCTCACATAAGGACTTTCCCATGGTGTTTGGTTTGTTTTCGGATCATTACTCCACCATCTCATTAACCTTGGGTCTAATTCTCTGAAATGTGTAGAATAAGCATTTCCGTTTCCATAAATTTCATCATCCTGCAAACTTCCCTGATATCCGAATCGATAATTTTCAGCACCGGCAACCCACACTCTTCCAGGTAAAATCATACCGCCGGGATCATAATTTAATCCACTTGAATGGCTTGAAAGATTTGATGTTTTCACGTAATAAAAATACGGATTTAATTGCTTATAATTTTCCCGGAATATTGAAATTAAATGAACCAGATCACGGGGTTGTCCGGGTATGTTTATTTTATATGGGCTCGGGTGAACCATGCGAAATTCATGATTTTGTAAGTTCGTTAGGAGGAATCCGGAGTCGAATAAATTGATATCGATGTTATGTGATCCTGAAGCGAATAAACTGAAGGAATGTCATTGAAATCCATAATAAAAGCATCTGGCGGAGCTTCATAATAATATGCATTTGAGAATAGGTGTCATACGAAGGGGCAAAACGAGCAGCAGTGATCTATTCATTTTTTGGACAGGGTTAAGTTGGAGTCATTAAATTCTGCAAATTGATTATATAACTGGACTAAAAAAAAATGGTTCAGATTTGTAATCTTTTTAAAGTTCGACAAAATAGAAAAGATTTTGTTTATTAAGAATAGTCTGGGACAAATTATCTGTACTGTAATTGACTTGATTTATCTGAATATCGATTAATTTATAAATAAGACCCTTGCTAAGAATAATTAATGGACCAAAATCTTCAAAGTACACTAATTGAATCCCGATATCTAACGTTTTTTTGTTTTTGGATAATTGTAAGGTATAATAAATCGTTTGTTTTTTGTCAAAGAAAATACTGTCTTGATTTTTCATTTTAATATAAATATTTTGGATGCTATCAAAATAAATTGAATCCTTATTATTTTTTAAAAAATTATTTAGTCCAATATTTTCAAATTCACCCATTTCTCGAGGTAGTTTACCTTTAGAAATGACGGTGTCTGTTAATTCGCTTGAATTTTTTAAATTATATGCTTCTTCAATGGGGTAGTATTCCCATTTTCTAATAATGGAATTTTTATGAATGTTATTGCAATCTAACAATACAATCCATGAAAACAAAATAAAAAAACTTTTATTCTTTAGTGGCAATATTAATTTCATCTTCAATTGCTTTATTGTTTTTTCGAATTTCATCTAACGTTTTCCCCGCTGTCCAAAATAAGCCCGAGCGTATTATTTTAATTTCTATAAACATAGTTGAATAAACATGCTTATTTTGATTTGCAGATATTTCAATAGATTGGGCATGATTAATTATGCTTTTTGGAATTGCAAAATTATTTTTCCCATAAGCGGAGGAAAATACGGAAATTGGATCATGGCTATATGCTGGAGTCGTACTTAGTCCTAAAAATGACTGTTCTATCAAAAATCCATGTAAGAAGGTTTCGTGAACATATGCATCAACATACATTAATCGGTTTACTCTATAACTAAATTTACCATTTGCGTATTTCGAAGTTTCAAATGAAAATGTTAGTTTTAATCTACCATTTTCGATTCTATCATCAGTTTCGGCTAATCCATTGGGATTAACATTATCTGAAACTTGGAAGGTAACATCAATTCCTACCTTACTGCTTTTTCCTTCTTCTTTTGCTGAAATATCTAAATCGATTGATAAAAATTCCCCTTTCCAAGTAAATCCTTGTTGAGCATGATCTAACAGGTATTGTTTCCCTTCCTTACTACTTGCAAATAATTCAAACTCAATGACCCTTTCTGCATAGAAGAGCTTCCCATCGTCATCTTTATCATATAGATTTCCTAAGTCAACACTATCCCCATTAATATCTTTAAAAGTAATAGGATTATTTAAAAAACAGGCATATCCACTTAAGGAAGGGATTTTAATAGGATCCAAATTCCAACGTTTTCCAATCCTTGTATCGTATTCCCAAAACTGTGCAGTATTTAAATTCCCATTTCCATAAATTTCATCTTCTTGTTCTTGTGTATTAAATCCATACCTATACCCATTTCCTGTCTCGAAATTTCTACCCACCAGCGTCATCCCAAAGGGATTGTAATTTAATCCACTTGAATCAGTTAAAGGAGTTGA
>ENA-ORBV01012574-ORBV01012574.1-microbial-mat-metagenome-genome-assembly--contig:-NODE-12574-length-13031-cov-7.965339_pt1 | contig 13031 bp, 10 predicted proteins | sample MGYA00237777_ERZ505514 | MGnify/ENA primary metagenome ERZ505514 (study PRJEB26160, sample SAMN06269048) | microbial mat metagenome | isolation source: Oligotrophic lake microbial mat | place...
CTGTATGCCATCCTCTAGACTGAAGATCTCCTCGTCAACAGACTGTCGTGCGTCCAGTAGTTATAATAATGCCCGCCTGTGAAGAGTGCCATCGTGTCAAGGTCCGTTGCGACAAGGATCCACTCGTGAATAACGGCGACCCTTGTTCGAGGTGTCGACGTCTGGACCTGGAGTGCATAGGACGGCCCTCCCGGCAAGGTCAGGGTCCGAAAAAGAGAAGAAAGAAAGAGGCAATCCATAACAACACATGTGAAGGTAGTAACAATGAATCCGAAGATGTGCACGTCTTCCAGGCGCAGCTGGAAAGCTCCTCCAAGGCTGGCCGGCACCATTTTGGCGTCCGCTACTTGATTCATTCTTGGACCTCCTTTGCTTTTGCGAGGCGATCCTTTGCTTTGTTGGGAAGAGCCAGTCGCTTGGCGGCGAAATGTCAAATTCCCATGGACGAGGTCTATTGCAGATCCCGACGACCGATCCTGGATCCTATTTTATACAACAACAACGATTTGCCCACAACCACAACGCCCTACAGTCAACGACGCCTCAAATGGGAAGACTTGCCTCCCGCCTTATTGCAGGTTTGCCATGCGACCACAGCCACAGAGCGCGAAAATCGATACATGTTCGGTCGGCAAGCCATCGAAGGGCACTCTCGGTGGTTTGCATCTGACTTGTTCGAAGAGCAAATTGCTTCCGTCTGGCTCATGGAAGAGACGTGGAAGGCCAACGAAATGACAGTTGTCAAACTCTTCTTGGACGGACCGGAGACCTTTGATAAGTTTACACATATTGTCAATTACCAGATATCCAGGTACACATATCCAGACAAACAACCAGAGCCTTGCCGGTACAATGGCTTTCGAATCAAATTCCAACAACCACCAGTCGTTCGAGAGATGGATGCCATCTACGCCTTACAGATAGTTTCACTGGAAAATTCCTTTTATTTGATCGAGTTTGTGCCTTCGAAAGTCGATGAAGGTTCCAACAAGACGCAGAAGGCCAGCTCCGCGGCTCACGACGAAGTGGGAAAGAATAATACAAAAAATGCCGAGTGTGAAAGCGCCAATCCACACGACGACGATCCTCTCCAAAGCTTCGACAATCTTGTCCCTCTAGAAGAAATGGACCAAGACTTTGAGTCTTTTCTGGCTCTCCTGAACGACGACTAACTTGTGACTACTGTGCTGTGCTGCACTCTACTTTACTAAATGGATGCAAATGTCCGACTCGATACAAGTTTAGTTTTAAATAACTACGTGGTGCACGGATATGCTTCGGCATCGACCTAGGAAAGAAGCTTCTCATAAGCACCGGTGTCTAGCCACTCCTGAAAAGAGAGCAATCCGCCAATCTCTCGACCACTGCTGTGCTTCCTCGTCTCGGTTTCGGGACCGTAATAGCCATACTCGTCGAACCAACGGACCATTTCCGCAATTTCATGAGCTCCCTCGAAAAAGGTGGCGAACTTGGCAGGGTCTTCATAGTGGACCCGTCCAGGCTTCCCAAGCTTCTTTGAGAGCTCAGCAACAGCATCTTCGATGGAGATTTTCTCTCCTTCCAAGAGAATATTCTGCAGATTGAACTTGGATGGATCTTTGGCAGCAGCCAAGACAGAAGGGCCTACCCCAGTGTTTGCGTCAAAATTACTAAAGGCGTTGTCCTTCTTGCCAGGCCATGTCCAAACCAATGTGCCAGATTCGTCTTCCACGGCCTTGAAAAAGGAAAACCAGTTGGAGTAGTATGCGGCAGGCTCCACAGCGGTAACGCTTTCAAAGCCCATGGTTTGCAAGTGCTCCCAAGCCTCTCCTTTGAGTGTAAAATGAGGAACCGTAATGTCTCCTCCGGTTACTTTCTTGACATTGGCAAGAGACGAATAAATGACATGCTGGATGCCCGCCTTTTTGGCTTCCTCAAAGATCGCTCGCGTCAGTTCACCTTCCTTGGTGCCAATGTCGGGGTCCCAAAAGTTGACCACGACGAAGGCAGTGTCAGCTCCAGTAAAGGCCTCAGAAAGAGACGAGGGTTTCTTGACATCGCCGGATATCATCTCGACGCCTTGCTTTTGCAAGTCTTTGGAAGCTGGCGTGTCCACGCTACGGGTCACTCCTCGGACCTTGAACGAGCCGTCCGCGAGGAAGGAGTTCACCACCGAACTTCCTTGTGCGCCAAGGGCGCCGAGAACTGTAATGGTTTTGGTATTCGGACTCATGATTGTTGTTTTCTTGGTTTTTGGTTTTGTATCTTGATTTAAGCTTTTGTAAGTTTGATTTTGTGAGCTCATGAATCGATGCGGAAAAAGCAAGCCGCAAAGTTTTGGGAAAGCTGTCGGGAAAGTTCGGAGAGGTTTGAAATGCCGGCCCGATTGGATGCATTCATTGAGATTCGTGGGACTGACATGGACGATGGCCAGACGTAAAAAGGTCGCACAGTTCAACCTTTGGTGTCAACAATTTTTAATTCGTCTGCAATCAGCTTCTGCGATGCTATACACCAAACAAAGCTAATAACAACAGACTATCCTGTTGTACCGGTAGGATGCTGTCCTGGATTTATCTCTACTAGCTAGCTAGCATGTGGCTTCCTGGTTGGCTAGCTCCGAAGGTGCAGTAGGTTCGGCTGTCTCTTGCGGCACAGCTGCGTCGTCACCTGTTTTGGTTGCCGCTGGCCACTGCTACATCCTCTCTCAACCGGCTAACAATCGCATGAGAAGCGTCCGAGGAAGATGCCTTTGCTTCTTGCGTCTTCCCTTCTTTTTGGCCATTCTTTTCGATGGCGTGAATTAAGCGTATTGTAGTGAAGAGACATGAAGGACATGTTAAAACCGAATCCGAATGAATCCGACAAAGAAAAAGTCCCACTATTAGTTCGCAGCGGGCACATTTTGGAACACCTGGATAGCCAAAACCTTCACCACGAGCAAGCTAATATGCAGCCATTAGCCACGCTCAAGACAAAAAACGCTTCTTTTAGGTCCCATCCATACAGTATGCACTAGCACTGGCCGTGCAATTCGCAGTCAAGGATGTCCTTTCTTCACACTATAATCATCATCATCATCTTTTCCTATCATTCATTCCGTCTCCGTTCCCCGCAACAACCCGTCGCAGCAACACCATTAAAAACCTGTTCAGCAACATAAACCGGCAGTCAAGTGATCCTACACACTTACTGCTTTGTTAAACCCACATTGATTGATTGACTACAGAACTGATAATCAAATTAATGTCATCGAAGATCTCAGCCAAAAAGGATTGCCCTGACCATAAGCGTTCCACCCAGGAAGAAGCTGTCGACTCTCCTCCACACATGCGAAAGGCTTCAGCAGCATCATCATCATCATCAGCCGAAGTAGTCTCTGATCATCACGGCGACGTATGCACCAAAACAGACACGAAACTTCCTCCACCAAGAAGAAGCATGGACAAGAAGAGTGATTGTGAAGAAACAGCAGCTGACTGTGAGGAAACAACACCACAGGATGTGTTGCCGTTGGCAGCAAGTGCAACTGCTGTCTATGGTCAAGAGGCAGCGACGACGACAAGCACTATCAAGGACATCTTCCGTGCTATGGGCATCCCCGAGCCACCTCCACTCGAGAATCACAACTTATTGCCCCGCTGTCAGCAAAGCAACAGTCATCAACCAGGCGCCATTGCTGTCGCTGGCATGCCTTGTGGTGGAGGGGAGAGGCCTGTATCAAAAAAATGCCATTTGACGGTTCAGCCGCGGGATGAAAGCGCCGATGTGGAAGTGGCGTTGGGTGCTACTTTGGTACGAGACAGCGAGGAAGACAAAGATACATCCGACAATAAGGATGCATTTGAGGAACCCGAAATGAGGGTGGAAATTCCGAGAAAGAAATCTCATCGTCGACCGAAAAAATATCCTCCACCAGCTCCATCAGCGAGTAGTAGTAACGACTCTTCTCAATCACGCGCCATTGTTCTATCCAGCTTAATCGCTGCCATTGCCATTATTATTGTCGTTGTTACGACATCCTTGTACATGGTACAGAAACAGTCACGGACATGGCCACAAATGAGCTTTGGGGCGAACCAAGACATTCACAACAGCGACAATGCAACAACCACAAACTTAGCAGCAGCAGAGGAGGAGGCATTACCGACAACGTTACCAACCATTTCTTATCCACCATTTGCGGATGATTTGAACCCACTGATCCTCAAGGCCATAGAAGAAGACCCGTCGAGTCCACAATCCCAAGCCAATCGTTGGATGTGGAAGGATCCATACTTGCAAAACTACAATGCCACCCGAAAGCATCAGCGGTTTGCATTGGCCGTCAAGTATTATGCCACTGGAGGTGATGCTTGGACGAACTCCACCCATTGGCTGTCGTTTGACCGACATGAATGCGACTGGTATTCGATGACCGAGTGTCACGCCAATGGCAACATTCTCGCTCAGAATTTGAGTTCCAACCATCTGGTCGGATCTTTGACACGAGGCTGCCGTATCGCCTCTCTCCTTCGGGCCGACCATTCCAACAATCATATTACAGGAACCTTTCCCGTCATGAGAGGTGGTTCCCTCATACGCGAATACATTCTCTCCCACAATGACTTGTATGGTCCCTTGCTTGGCAATGCGGGATTAGGGCCATTGCACTTGCGCGTCCTTAAATTGGATAGCAATCGCTTTCAAGGCGAGCCCCATTCTGCCTTCCAATTGCTTCCCGAGTTGCAAGTCCTCAATTTTACCCACAACCTCTTTTCGGGAACGGTCCCCGCAGAGTTGGCATACTTGACAAAGCTAACGTATTTGGGTCTGGGCCATAATCGCTTCACCAGTTCTATGCCGACGGAAATTGGAATTCTGACCGATCTACAACACGTGGATTTGTCCCATAATGTGGGTGTGACGGGGACGCTCCCAAGCGAATTGTCCCGACTGGAAGGCTTGACGTATTTGGATATTTCCGAAACTCAGCTGCAGGGGCCGATTCCAGAGACGATATGTGAAAAAGTGCGCAATGGAAATCTGACCCTGGTGGCCAATTGCAGGTTGGTCGAGTGCTGTTCATGATGCACAAGACATTTGTATATAAACCACAATAATAAGTTTGTCGAAAAGACAGACTGTGCAACGACTTTAAAAAATGTTGCCTACTAGTAGCACGCATTCACGTCCGTCATGGGGAGCATGCCATTATTTTTCGTTCTTCTAATTGCACTGAAACCTATTGTGGTCGTGATTATTACTAGTACTTCTTTTAAGCTTTTTGGCGCATATGGCTTCGTTTAAAGCTAAATTGGATACAGATAACATGCACAGCACGGAGTTGTTCCGCAACGTCTATTGAAAAAAATACACTTTCATCCCTCCTTCTCATCACTACTACTGTGCGCCAACCACCTTTTTGTGATCACCGTCCACATGATCCGTGCCAAAACGGCAAAATTGAAACCTGCCCCCAGAGCTTGTCGTATAGCCGCTACTTCTTCCTCCGATGCATTTGGCCAAACTTGAGGATAGTAGGGTCCACTAAATTCATCACCCACTTGGATGGATCCCTATTGTTTTGGGTCGTACTTTGGCTCCATGAGGGATGTACCGAATGGTGTATCGTAGTTTGGGTTCCATAGTCGTAGTAGCAGTATTGTTGGTATCATTTTGGGTTATATTTTGTGAAAGAGGTGGCGATCCCACAACAGGACATCCCCAGGCTGCATGTCGCGATGGTGCAGCGATACGAATGCCTCCTCCTTGACGGGCTTTCATGTCGCTCAGTGCTACCCATTCTGTGACACCATTGGTATCGGCGGGCCAAAATCCAACATAGTCCACATCACGTGCCATCCACAGCCGATACTTCTTATGGCTTGTCCAAATATATGGCATGTTTGATAATGCGAATTGTTCTTTTTCTTTTTTCGTAGTGGTCGTGGATGGACTATCATCACCCATCAGCAATAATTGTGTCGAAACACTGGGCAGAGCACTTTGAAAAGCAAATTGGGCCATGCCTGGTGGAAACCGCCATTGGTGAAAGCTCCATTTGAAATATTGATTTTTGAATGACATACCCAACATAGAAAAGGAATGGTAGACGTCTCGACCCGCTGGGCGTCTGTATCATGGACAAAATTGGAAAGCCTAATTCTAGCAGGGTCGCCTGTGGCTGGACGCCATTTTGTCGTTGTTGGATTGGTCGTTCCCCGACGTCCAATATGGCGAAGACGCCCGACTTTCGTTGTCCACCGCAAATGTAAGACAGCACAGTAGGCGTTCACTGAAGAATCATGCATAGGCAAGTCCATTGTCCGTGACCAAAAAACTATGGTATTTGAGTGCGTCGGCCAAGGGATCGTCCACCGCACTCTTTTGATACCCCAGGCTTCGAAATGTAGTAGTAGCCGCGTCACCATTATCCACGTACACTGCCGGCACAGCACTTTCATGGTCGTAGTAAATGACTTTGCCGACATGTCGATATTGTTGGGCTTGTTCCAAGACCATGTCAATTTTCCCGGCCAAATACTCAAGGACCCATGGATTTTGCAAACTTTGTTTGAGCTCATCGGTAAGGACTTGGAGTTTTTCAATATCGTCCTTGGCTTTGGCGGCAATAAATTCCGCCTTGATATGCTCCAAAAGATCCAAAATAAAGGAAAGATGAGCATATCCACGTGGCACGGGGTCCATTTTGTAAACAAAATTGCGCATGTGGGGTTGAATCGTTTCCTTGAGAAATTCCAACGTATCTGGACTGGCATGGTCCGTCACCAGGGTCGTCATCGGAGCAGCAAAGGCCACTGTTTTGACTTGGACATGACGAGCGTCAATGGTATCCACCAGGTCATGAAAGACGCCCGAGCCTCGGGACTTGAAACACAAATGCGTGACTTGTGCCAAGCCTCCCCCCAACGAATGACCACTGATCAGGATGCGTTGAATGGGAATGCCATCCTTGGTCGTCTTGTTGGGAACTTTGCTGTAATTTCCCGTCAAATAGTTGATCATGTCGCGTTTATGACTACTTTTTTTTCCAAAATACGAGTCCACCACCAAATTATAATAGGCCCCTTGGACTTCCAATCCCACATGGGACGAATCCTGAACCGAATCCATTTTGAGATCGGCCAACATGTCGGCAATCGTCACGGTTCCCCGATACACCAAGAGGAGCGTATCGCCGGTAATGACACCTGCCAGGGTTGGTGCATTGAGAGAGGCCCTATTGTTGCTATTATGTAAGCGTCCCAGTGTGACGCCCGTTTGGTAAAAGCGCAACGTCAAATCGGGAAAGGCTTTACAAATTTCCGAATTGGTTTTCAGCATCGTTTCAAATTCCTTTTTTTGTGTTGTCTTGTAAACGCCACCTGCCATGGTAGCACAAAGCCTGACGAATTTTTCTTCGATTCCACCCGTGTCATCCATGGAAGGAAAATGAGTAATCTTCTTTTTCGCATCTGCATCGGTAGAATGACATTCTTCTTGTTTGTCAGCGGCAGGAGCATTCTTGTGGGGCAAGTGGTTCCTGCCCTCCACCTCCTGTTTGGTCCATTCGACCAGGGACGCAATCCGCGCTTTAAGGTCTTCTGTGTTTTCCTTGCCCATTGTGCCGGTTACTCTGCAGTAGTTGTCGCCAGGACTTGTCGTCACACTCTTTGTATAGAATAATGAATGGGTCGTAGAGTATGGTACTACTAGCTAGTAGATAAAAGTCGTCGTTCTTTAATTTGTCAAGCTTCTTCAACTTGCTAGCTAGCTAGTACTTTTGTTGTCTTGAAGCAAATCCGCGTTTCGGTTTCATTCATTTACACGTGGAACTACTGTTTTTTGAATTTCGATCTTCTTTCACCCGGGCATGCGAATCTACTATAGATCCAGATAGGGACTCACTCAACATCCGAGTTGTGTGCGTCTAAATGTACGGAGGATTTTCCGGTTTGCCCGAAATTCATGACGAACATGAAAATGCACGCACATTAAGACGCACACTTGCTCTCTTTATTGGATCCCGAACGTCATGGAGACAGACGGTACTCAAATTCCTGCTAATAATATGTACGGAAGATTGGCGCTACTGGCTGACTTACGGAAGCCAATCAGAGCCATCTGCCATTTTTGCGCTGTCCCAAGTCAAGAATTACTTACCGTAAGTATTGCTTGCAATTGTCAGCTGGTTTTCTGGCAATGACCGACTTCTTTCTGTTTCACGGCATGAGAACCGCAATCCTTTCCTACTTGAAAATAATAATTGTTCTTCGGTGATGTGATGACGGGTGATACCGGTAACTTCCTCTCCTGGAGGAGTAAATGCCGTTGTTAGCACTCTAGCAGTCAGGAACGAAGCTACTACCAGCACTGTGAACGCATTGTTTTGGCATACCACCCACGGCCACTTTCACATTTACTCAAGTATAAGTCAGTCATTGGTGTCATGGACAACGATAGCACTGCCTTTTGGATCGAGATCCTGCAGTCGGGATCCGTGAACGACCTGGAATATGCCTTCCAAAACGACAGCACGGCTACTACCTTCAAGGCTGTGCCCAAGAATTTGCTTCACTTGGCCTGTGAACATGGCGCTGATCTTGCATTGCTACAATGCCTCTTGGATCATGCTGCCTTGAGAGCGCTGGCACTTGACGAACGCGACGACAAGGGCAAGATTCCATTGCATTACGTGTGTCTTCGTGCCCGCCAATCCCTATCGACTTCCTTGTCGTTGCTCCACCTTTTACTGCAAGCTGCACCCGATACTATTTTGATGAGAACTCAAGAAGACGACAACAACCACAATGATGACAATAATAATAATAATGACGACGACGATGGCACTCGAATGTTACCATCCATTCTGGCCCACAATCAGGGAGCCCCTCCGACGGTGGTTCAATTTCTTCTACGACGCCAAATACAAGCTCATCAAGGACTCGTCCTAAGGCACACCGACTTGGCACAATTGCATTGGAACGAAGAAGTCTTTTTGGAGCAACTGGCCAAAGCTCTCCACCAAGTACCACCCGAATGTATTCAACGCATAGTGTTGGAAGATTGTCGTTTGACGTATGCGAGTTGGAAGCTTTTACAAACGGCATTGGAAAAGTCTCTATTGCCTCAAAAGGAGGAAGGGTCGTCTTCTTCTTCTTCTTGGACCGAATTGCGACTAATGCATTTGCACATTTGGCATACGACAAGTAGTACTTCGAATGTCCATCATCCACATCCCCAACAACATGTGAATATGGACGAGGAGGATCCTCCACAGCAACCATCATCATCATCACAGAACAAGTACAGTTGTTGGAAGCAACAAGATACGGACCTCTGGCGACGAATCGTCGACCGGCACAAGGCAACCTTGACGACTCTGGAATTGCCACATTTTTATGCTCTCAACGTCCAGAGCGTCCATTGTATTGCGCATTGGTTGGCACAGGAACAATTTTCCGCCCTACAGGTATTGGATATCCGATCCCTCGATCAAAAACAACCCACACGACGCTATCCCTTTCAGCAGTCGGAGATGGACAATCCCAACTCCTTCCATCACCAATCCAATAGACGCAACAAAAAGACAAGGCATGTTTCAACAATTCCCAACACCACGAACGATGTCGCCCACAATCTAGCCAAGGCGCTGGGCTCACCATCGTGTCAATTACAGTCCTTGGCATTGGAGTCCCTGGCAGTATCTGGATTCCAACAGTTGCTCCAATGCATGAAAACCAATCGGACGGTCCGAACCTTGAAATTGGAATCCATTGTTTCTAATGATGACGACAACGACAGTACTATTCCTTGGACGACCTTGCAGACGGCCTTGATCGAGATGCTGCAGTACAATTCGGCACTGGAACGTATCGTGGGACCTCGTCGTTTGATTCAAAATTGTCGGCAAATCCAACTATATTTGCAACTCAATCGCCAATATCATCGACGGGATATTGGACACTGGTCACCGACCCTAGTGGCACATGTTCTGGCCAAAACCTTGTGGCTTCGACAACAAGAACCACCGGACAGCAGTGGCACTAGTACCCCGGGTGGTGCGAATGATGATCATGTCAGCACCACCAACAGCAGCAATAATCATCCGTCGGCTTATTTTCCCACACACGAACCAACCCCGGAACATGATCCAAAATCGACCATGTTTTACATTCTCCAATCGCGTCCTGATATTTTGAAATCCAAGCAGTGAACGAAAATCACGTTTACATACATGTTGCACTGCAATTTTTGTATATTCATTTTTAGTATCGGACACGGCACGTTGGTGCAGTCAAAAGGATACAAAGACTAGAGAAGAATAAAATAAGTACCGTCGTTAAAAAGTATTTGATTTTTGAAAAGAAAAATCGTGCAGCTTTCAGGAATAGATCACTACATTGCCGTTGCCCAATAGCCCATTCATAAACATGGTACTTTGGTAGGACACAGTGCAGTTCATGGTATACAGAGAAACGATAGGAAGAGAAAAAAATACTGTCATGAGAATGTATTGAATTGAATCCCTTATTGAACCTTTGGTAAATGTAACTTGGACTTTTTATTTTTGTCGTTTGTGTGTGTTCAGTGGCTACTAGCTAGCTAGCTATCTAGAGTGGTGTAGTTTGCTAAGATAGTATCGTACTGTAGTTAGTTGTAAAGGGGCTGGCTAAAAACTATGAGAGGTTTGGCAATAACCCCAACCCTGAAAGGTCAATTCATCCCACGGTAGCCTCGCGCGAAATTTGAACACCAGTGATAGCTCTAAGCAGTTTTCCAATCTACTACTTAGTACCTGCACGACAGCAAAGCGCATTACAAATGAATACACAGCCAGTATCGTACTAACTACGTAGGCACTGTACCGGTAGTACCAACAAATAGCGTCACCGTCTTGTCGTGGGATTGCACCAATCCTTTCATAGAAGCTTCACCACAGTCTATTTCAATTGCAGCTCTTGCTACATTCGTCGTTTCCACTATGAACAAGTTCATTGCCCTCCTTTCTGTTGTCGTTGCTTCCAGCGTCGTCGCGAGCGCCGAAACGCTCTTGAATGTTACGCTTACACCAGCGCTTGATTGCAGCCATGCGAATGCCCTCTTTTTGCGTGTAACGACGCCCGAACCGGTTCAGAACTACGCTTGCGTTCAAACTTGTGTTGTCAATGAACCTTGTGAAAAAATGGGCGTTGGCAGCTTTGTTGCTGACTTAAGGTACGCCTTTTTAAAAATTCGAGCTTACACCGTGATTTTGTCGGTGAATTTTCACCTGTTGCCTTACACTTACCGTTCTCTCTTTTTGCAGCGCCTATGACGGAATCGAATTTATCATCCAAGCTCCTCCGGGACTGGAAATCAATCTTCGTCCTTCGAGCACGAAACATCGCATCGTTGTAGAGTTTCAGGCGAAGGCCGCTGATTGCACCGCGTCCTCGGACAACGTTCTTTTTCAATCTGGAGTCACCCAAGTCGCCATTCAGGGATCCAATGTTGCTCAATTGGAATCGCTCTTTCAGTCCCAGGAGAGTTTTGTAGAGATTTCTAATTGTCTTATTTCAACGCGCATCCAATTTAGTCCGAACGACTACTGGTACAACGCCGCAGCCAGTTTTGAAGGGTCTGTCACCGAGATTCGTTGGTCTCTTGAGTTTGACGACTTATCTGTCTTCGCTGGAATGTCAGCACAAGTCTACGAATTCGATACCATGGGTTCTTCGTGGATTCACACGACCTTGGACGGTGCCTTGGCGGCTGCTCCAAGCTCCGTTAATTGCTCCATTTGTAAGTCCTACAATCCATCGGTTGCTTCACGCAGTGGGCTATCGGCAGAATCACTCTTGACCAACCATACTTGTGGAACGTCGGGTGACACCAGTGACTGTTGCCATTTCTCGTCCGTGGATGGCCATTGCAGTGTCTTTTATGAGAACGCTTTTTTGTACCCATGCAGCGGTTGCGAGACTGCGACCGCAGTTCTCACCGGGGCTCCTACCAAGGCTCCTACCAAGGTGCCTACTGAGGCTCCTACGCAGGTGCCTACCAATGCCCTGACTTCTGCCCCTACTGAGGCTCCTACCGAAGCTCTCACCGAAGCTCCTACCGTGGTGCGTGCGACATCCTCGGTTGTCGATAGCACCACGATGCCTACGGCGCCGGAAGCAGCATCTGGGGCCGAGATTTCTACCCTTTCGGCGGTCTGCGCAGGACTTGTGATTGGAGCTGCCAATGCACTTCTACTCTGGAACGGGTTGGCGGCTTGACTTGACCCAAGGCGGTACCACGCCAGTCGCCAAAGCATTGAGCGAAAATACGAATTATTTGACGTCGACCACTCCACTAGAACGCGACTTCCTGGAGTAGACATGCCCACTACTCTACTAGTAACTCGATTATAGTAACGTCTGTTTCGTACTGTCTTTTTTGAAAGTAGTCGTAATTAAAAGGGACCAAGGATAGTTCATTTCGAAGGCATTGCGGGCACTGTTCAGCTATGAGCCCCGCTCCGCAAAAACTGAAAATAGAAGATAGAAACCATAGAATTCGCCCCCTTTGGTTCTGTCGACTACTTGAACATAGTATACAAAACGTTGGCAACTACTTTATTGGCTACCCAAACGGGAGGGTCTCTACGGTGGATACTTGCCAATCCAATCAACAAGACGTGATCACCAAGATCTAAGCCCAGCACTGTCCAAGCGGTCGCCGTATTTAGCTTCGAGGGTCGTTTCCGTTACATCCATTTCACCGCGAAACGAAAACGAAAACGAGGGCGAACGCGCCTGCTCGCGGGTACTGCAGTATAGTCTTTCGTGCAGGTAATTCTTGAGACATAGCACAGAATAGAGACTTTTGACACACCGAAACAAATGCCTATGAGATGAAGGAGATGACAAGGTAACCTTTTCCGCGTCCTCCAGGAAGTAGTTCCGTAGGAATGGTCACCTGTGGGCGTATTGTTTCCGTATTGTTTCGTGAGAAAGATCGGTAGTGTTGGAACGTATACGTTTGGCGTTCTAGTAGGAATGCTCCCTGACAGTCAAACCGCCAAATAACAATGTAGTGTATTG
>ENA-ORBV01012575-ORBV01012575.1-microbial-mat-metagenome-genome-assembly--contig:-NODE-12575-length-13030-cov-89.152166_pt1 | contig 13030 bp, 12 predicted proteins | sample MGYA00237777_ERZ505514 | MGnify/ENA primary metagenome ERZ505514 (study PRJEB26160, sample SAMN06269048) | microbial mat metagenome | isolation source: Oligotrophic lake microbial mat | place...
TTTTCGGTGCGAGGACCGAAGAGCATCTTGGCCCAGACGGAGAGCTTGTGCTCGAGCGCGCTGATCTTCTGATCGCGATCAGCGATGAGTGCATCGCGTTCGGTCACTCGCGCGCGTTCCGCGAGCAGCAACGCCGTCAGAGTTTCGACATCACGGACCGGCTCGCACTCGTTCGTCATCGCCACGCGAATCAATACGCACGTCGCGCACCGAGTATCGATAAAACTTCGAGTTTCTCGTGTCGATTCCATCGAGCAACATCGCGAGTCGTGCGCGATCGATCTCGAGCTTCGCCGACGTGCCGTCGAGTCGCTGAAAGGTGCCGCGTTCGAGGCGCTTGTACAAGAGCCAGAAGCCGTTGCGATCCCACACGAGCAGCTTCACTCGGTCTCGACGCGCGTTGAAGAAGACGTAGACGTTTCCCGACAGAGCGTCTTCGCCGAACTCGTCGCGCACGATCGCGTGCAGTCCGTCGAAGCCCTTGCGGAAGTCCACGCGATCGCGCGCGGCGAACACACGCACGCTCGCGGGCAGACTCAGCATCGCTCGAGCGCCTGCACGAGACGCACGAGGCGGTCTTCGTCGACATCATCGTGCACGACGATGCGTCGCCCGCCGGCCAGCACGACCTCCAGTCGACCGCTCTCGACCGCGCGCTCCTCAGGGCCGAGAACGAGTTCGACGAAGCCGGTGCGCGTTGCTTCGGAAGTCGGACCCGGCCGAAGCGTTTCCTGGCGCAGCTTCCAGGCCCAAAACCCGAGCGTCCCCGCTGGTACTCCGCTCTCCATCGACAGGGCCTTCAATGTCAGGCCCTGGCGCTCACGCCGCATCAGCAACCGCGTCATCTCCTCGCGTCGATTCATGCACGCGATCGTCGCGTTCTGGTCCGAGGTGTCCAGGCGGGCGTGACGTGACAGTTACGAACTCGCGCAGGCTCAGGACGCTCGCGGCGTGTCGATCGAGAACCCCGCGCCAGTGGGCCTCGAGAGCTGCACGGCCTTTGGGTGCCAAGGGCCAGACTCTGGTTCCGTCCGAGCCTTCAAGCGATACGCGTCGCTCGAGCGGCGACGGCTGCCCATGCACATCGCTCCCGTAGCTACCTGCGCGCTTCGCCAACTCGCAGGACAGAACTTTCATCTGCTGGATCACTTCACCTTTCACGGCGCACCCGGACGCTTACAGTGTATCCGTCACGCAACGTTCGCAGCGGGAGCTCGGACCGGACTCCGCAGTTCGGCCGCTGACCGCAGCCGCGCGCTCTAACGCAGGACCCCCAACTCGCGCCCGACGCGCACGAGCACGTCGAGCGCGAACTCCAACTCCGCGCGCGTGTGAACGGCCGAAACGCACGTGCGCAGCCGCGGCGCATTCACGGGCACAGCGGGATAGAGCACCGGCACCGCAAATACTCCGCCCTCGCGACAGCGGTGAGCGAACTCCAACGTCTGCCTCTCGTCCGCCAGGACGACAGGCACGATTGGCGTGCAACTCTGTAGCGTTTCAAAGCCCGCTTGAATGAGCGCGCGCTTCCACCACGCAGCGTTCTCGCGCAGCGCGCGCACGCGCTGCGGCTCGTCGCGCAACACATCCAGAGCTGCAATCGAAGCCGCGACATTGGCCGCCGGCAGTGACCCCGAAAACAAATAACCGCGCGCGTGGTGCCGCAGATACTCGATCAACTCGCGACGGCCAGCGACAAAGCCGCCCGTACCTGCAAGAGTCTTACTCAGCGTACCCATCTTCACGTCGATCGCGTCGGACGGCAGGTCGAAGTGCTCTTGCACGCCTAGGCCGCGCTCGCCGAGCACACCCAAGCTGTGCGCTTCATCGACCATCAAGAGCGCGCCGAACCGACGGCATAGATGGGCGATAGCACGCACGTCGGCGATGTCGCCGTCCATGCTGAACACGGCATCAACGACGACCAAGGTGTGGAGCTTGGGCTCGCGCGAGAGCAAACGCTCCAGCGCCCCGATGTCGCCGTGCGCCCAGCTCTCGAAGGCAGCGCCGCTGGCCTTGCAACCGTCCTGGATGCTGGCGTGATTCCACTCGTCGCCAATCACGCGATCGCCAGGTCCAACCAGCGCGCCGATCGTCGCGTGGTTGGTGACGAAGCCGCTCGAATAGACGATCGCGTCCTCGGCTCGCATCGTTTCGGACAGGCGCAGTTCGAGGGCGCAATGCAGCTCCGTCGTCCCTGCCAAGATTCGAACTCCGTGATGTCCAGTTCCAAACCGCTGCGCCGCGCTAACCAGCGCTTCGTCGAGGCGGCGATGGCGCAAGAGACCCAAGTACTCGTAGCTGCCGAGCATCAAGAGACGTCGGCCACGGACCACGACGTATGAACCTTCGTAAGCAGAAATGACAGGGTGAAATAGGTAGCGATCGGCGTTCCGCAGCGCCTCCATCCGGCCGTTGGCGACGCGATAGCGCGCGAGCTTGTCCACATCGCCGTTCGGGGCCGCGTTGGGTTGCAGCACTTCCGCCAGCGCTTGCAATGTCGCGCACTGTTGCAACAGCTCCGGCGGCAAGGGCCGGCCCAGGCGGTCGCCGAGTAAGAGTCCGAGTTCGGCCGTCGCCAGCGAATCGAGCCCATAACCCGCCAGTGATTCGTCGAGCGGAAGCTTCTGAAGCGAACGATCGCGCGGCGCGAGGATCTCAAGCGCCGCGTCGTGCAGGACTTTCAGCAGCGCGCTGCGGTCAGGCGCTGAGCCTTGGTGTGTTCGTTCGTTGGCGACAATTCCGTTCGCTCCCCCCTCGATCGCTCGTTCGCTGGCCGCGAGGCGCGCGCGGTATTCGTCGAGTCCATCGATATGCACCGTGTCGAGTGTGCCGTCGAGCAGCCGCTCACGCGCGAGACGGCGTTGCACCTTGCCGCTCGTCGTGCGCGGAAAACCGCCCGGGCCGACGAAGGCGATCAAGCGCGGCGAGATGTCGCACTCCTCGGTGACTGCGCGGCGCACGGCACGCGTGCGCGCCGCAAGTTCCTCGACCGCAGTAGCGTCGGCCTTGGCGGCGCGCTGTCCCAAACGCGACAGCGAGCGATCACCTTCGACAACGAGGGCGATCGACTCCGCGCTTCCATCGTCGAGCGCGAACGCTGCGACGCCGTTCGCAGCAGTTCCAGGCAGCGCCGCGACAACGGCGGCTTCCAGATCCTGCGGGTAGAGATTGCGGCCGCGGACTTTGATCAGGTCCTTGAGCCGTCCAGTTACAAACACTTGGCCTTGGCGCAGAAAGCCCAGATCGCCGGTGCGCAGGAACGGCCCGTCGCCGCTCGACGTGCGCGCGCCGAAGATCTCGGCGTTCAATCCAGGCTTGTTCCAATAACCCTCGGCAACGCTACCGCCCTGCACCCAGATCTCGCCAATTGCATCGTCGGACAGAACGGAGCGCGTGTCCGGAGCGACAATCGCCACGCGCATTCCGGGCATCGTGCGACCCGAGCCAACTATGGCGCAGGCCGTCGAGTTCGTCGAGTCCTGCGCGCGATCTTGCGCCAGCGCAGCGGGGTCGAGGCGCAGCGTTGAAACGGATTCACCGCGGGGCAATCCGGTCGTCATCAACGTACATTCGGCCATGCCGTAGCACGGCAGCCAGCCGCGCGGATGAAAGCCCATCGGAGCGAAAACGTCATTGAAGCTCGCGAACGTCGAGGCGCGAATAGGCTCGGCGCCGTTCCACAAGACGCGCAGGTGGGAGAGGTCGAGCGGCGGATGCGGAGTTCGAGCGCAGAGTTCATAGGCGAAGTCCGGGCCTACGATGTCTTGTGCTTTATGCGTGCTCGCCGCAACCAACCAAGACGTCGGCGATTGCATGAAATGGGCGGGCGCGAGTTGAATGACAGAGCCGGAATCAAGCCACGTGCGCATCAAGCCGCCGACAAGCCCCATGTCGTGATAGTGAGGAAGCCAGGTAACGAGCGAGTACCCGCTGTCGTGCTGCCCTCTGTCTGATAGCGATCGCAGTTGATGCGCCAGGCAGATATGGGTAATAACGACACCTTTGGGCGACCCTGTGGAACCTGAAGTGTACTGAAGAAATGCCTGCGTGTCCTCGGGTATCGTGGTCAATAGCCTTGTGAGGTTGGCAGCATCGGGTGCTGGTGTTTCGCTGCTGGCCACCACCAAGCCGGACAAGTCGACTTCGTCATCACAAAGTGCTTGGACCGTCTGAGTGTGTTGTTCGTCGGTCCACATCAGCGACGGCGCGCAGTCCTTCGCAACAGCGCGAATGCGCCCCATGGAGCGCTTCTGTCGCGGATGCGGCAGCGGCACCGCCAAGCGTCCGCCGATAATGCACCCCAGAAATGCGGCCAAGAAGGCTGGTCCGGGTGGATGCACTAACAATACGCGCGCGCCGCGCGGCACATTCAGTTCATCGAGGCGCTGCGCACAGGCGCTGGCGCGGCTGAGCAACTCTCCATATGTCCACACCGTCGACGGCTCATGACCGTCGCGGACGAACGTCAATGCGGTTCGATGATGGGCGTCGACAGCGCGAGCGCGCAGGATGTCGATCAAATGCGTGGGAATAGGAACTCCAAGCGGCGCGAGCGCGCAGGATGTCGATCAAATGCGTGGGGAGAGGAACTCCAAGCGGATGCCCCCCGGCATAGCTCCCTTTCAGCCTGCCGCCAGCAAGCGGGCCAAGCAACATTTCTTCTGTAAATTGCTCGAAGTGGTCAGGTGGATCGAAGCGCCCGCGAGCAGCACGTCCACGTCCGCCGCGGGCGAGCTGGCGCCGCACAGCAAGCGATGCCGCCCGAGCACCCACACGTCGCCCGTGCGCGTCGTCGCTTCGTCGGGCGGATCGGGCACGTCGTCTTCGTTCACGCCGATCGCTTGCCCCGCGAGCAGCGAGTCGAGGACCTCTTGCAGCTCCTTCGCGTCGAAGCCGACGCCGTCGAGGTCGGGCAGCGATTGCAGGAGCGCGCCGAGGCTCGGGAGGTCCCACTCGGCCAGCTCGGCCGTCCGGTTCAGCGCGATGCCGAGCGCAGTCGCCTGCGTCTCGCTCACGTCGAGTTCGACGATGTCGGCGTGCGTCCAGCCCAGAGCGCGCATTGCGGCCAAGCGACCGTTGCCGCCGATCACGCGCTTCGTCGGGCGGTGAACAACCAGCGGCTCGACCTGGCCGAAGGTCGCGAGCGACGCGCGGATGGCGTCGAGGTTGCGGTCGCCGTGAGTCCGGGCGTTTGCGGGGTCGAGGTGGAGAGAGTCGAGAGGTGCAGAGACGATGTCCAAGCGAGGGCTCCGAAGGAGCGGCCTGGGCTTGGACGGAGGACGAGGACGGAGAGGCCGCGGAACTACGCGCGGAGTCTAGCAGATGCGAATCCCTATTGAAGGCTGGGCGGGCACGTCGTTCTCCTTGAACGTCAGGCCGCGGCGCTCACACCATCTCTTCGCGTCGATTCATGCACGTGATCGTCACGTCCTGGCGGGCGGCATCCAGGCGGGCGGGCCATGACAGTTGCGAACTGGTCATCACGTTACTGCATGGCATGCGGACGAATTATCTGCCGAGGCAGCTTGCTGTGCTACAAATGGACCTGTCGGGCGCACCCGGCACTCGCGCTGAGGAGGCTTTGCCTCCAATTCGCCAATCGGCCCCGATCGGGGCCACTTCACGCGGGCAACGAGTACAGGGATAGGGACGCCATGGGTTGGCTTGATCAAGTTGCTGGAAACTTGGCTCGCGAGGGTGCGAAGGCGATGTATCCGAGCCCGAAGCGCAGCGGCCGTCGCAGGCAACCGAAGCAAGGATGCATGGTTGTCGCAGCAGTCATCGGGCTCTCCGTGATCTGGGTGGTCGCGGCCCGATAGGTCGGCTGGCCCTATGGCCAGTGCGTCAAGTCACGCTCCCCCGTCACCCACCGCGCGGTGGCGCAGTGAGCATCGTCGAGATCCGGTAGCGACTCGCAGCACCTGCCGTGGGGCGGGGTTTCGCCCGAGCTTCACCCCGAGCCCATCGTCCCCCTGCATCCCCTCGCGACGCTGCTTCCCTCGGACCGGCGCGACAGCCAAGAGCCGACCGCAGGATGGACGCCCATACTTGATCCCCACGCTGGACGGCTCCGTCCACGTCCTCGGGAGGCTCGGTGGCGCGCCGGTCCGGTGTTCTTTCTCGCGCGCACCGTGAAAAGCGGCTGGAGTGCGGGCTCGACCAGCGGAGCCTCGTGATGATCCATGCCGGGGGGCACGGTGACCCTGCCCCGAACGGTCAGGAGGAGGTCCAGCAGGTACGCGGGTTTGTGGAGGCCGAGGACATGCGCCGCGATTTCGCCGCGCACACCGCACTCCACAACGAGAACTGGCCGGTTTGGTGCCATGCGCATCGCCCTCCGGCCGCTATCCGCAGCTACTGCATTGCCGTCAAGGTGCCCGCGTGAGTACCCTCAACCGACTGTCTAGGAGAGCTTGAACGGAACGAGGGAGAGAAGGCGCCGCCCCCTAAGATCGGCGCGCTCCCGCATGAGAGGAGAGAAGCGGATGGCTCGCCAGTACGTCTTCCTGTTCCACGGCATGGGCCTGCACCCCAAGGACGAGTGGGCCGGATCTTTCAAGACGACGATTCACGATGCGCTCCAGAACTACGCCCCTTTCCGCGGCATGTCGGCGGCGAGTGTGGAGAAGCAGTTCCTCCGGTTCATCCCGATCGGCTACGACGACATCTTCCAAGGCTTCCGCAAGCGCACCGCCGAGCTCATGGGCTCGATCGTTGGCGGGCCGGGGGTGAGAGCGGGCGTCTCGGCTGCGTTCAAGAAGATCGCGGACAGCGCCGCGGCGGGCCAAGGCGCGGAGAAGTTCTTCTGGGAGAGCGCGCTTGATCCAGTCCTGTGGCAGGGCATCCCGCTCGCGCGCGACGCGGTGATCGCACGGGTGAGCAAGCAGATCGGCGACGCGCTGAAGGAGATGAACGACGAGGGTCCGCTCACGCGCGCGAACGTCATCGCTCACAGCCTGGGCACGTCGGTCGCGCACGACGCGCTCGTGTCCTTACGGTTCTCGGCCGTCGACGAGATTCTGTTCAAGCCCGACAGCTTCAAGTGGCAGTCGGTGTCGATGGTGGCGAACGTCTCGCGCCTCCTCGAGTGCGTCGTGCCGCCGGCCAAGGTCTCGTCCGCCGGATCGCCCGACGTTCACTCCCACAACGCCCCGCTGGACGCGTTCAAGGTGTACCGCTCGTGCCTGCGACCCGGCGATACCAACTCGACGTGCCGCAAGTACCTGAACTTCCATCACGACGGCGATCCGTTCACGTGGCCGCGCGCGTTCACGCCGCCGGATTGGGCGTCGCCCTTCTACACCGAGGTGACGACGTCGCGCTTCGACGACGTGAGGCGCGTGCACGACTTCGAGTTGTACTTCTCCGATCCGGCGGTCCACGTGCAGGTCTTGCGCGCAATCTTCGCCACGGACAAGCTGTGCACGCCTGCCGAGGTGGATGCCGCGGTCGCGGCGTTCAACGCCAAGCATCCCGAGCACGCGACCACTGAATTCAACTCGCTGCATGCGATCTTTGACCACGACTTCGACCGGGAGCTCTCGCTCCCCAAGCTCGCCAAGTTCGTCGTCCGGGTCTACCAGGAGCTGAACCAATGAAGCCTCTCAGGTTTGCGCGCGCCTATCTCGCGATCCTCGTCCTGTGCCCGCATCTAGCCGCGCAGGCTTTGTTCCTGGATCCGGAGAAGGCTCTGAGATTCGAGCCGCTCAACGCCGAGGTGATCGAAAACGCAAAGGACTTCCGGAACTACGGCTCGGTCTACGACAGCGATCTCCTGGCCGCGCCGTGGACCGCAGCGCCGGCGTACAAGGCCTACGGGGAGGCCGCCGCGCAGATGGCCGATGTCTCGCGGGACGGAGTGAAGCGGGTGGTCCTGCGTCTGCGGGCGAGGGCCGAGTCGAGCGCGGCGTTCGCTGCGACCGTCGGCAACGCGCGACTGCTGCTGGCCGCCCTGAACGGCAAGATCGACGAGTACCTCGGACGGCTTGAGGCGACGAAGCCGGGAGAGAACCTCCCGTTCCCGGAGGCCGAGTTCCAGCCGGACCAGCAAGGCAACACCCGGCTGTCGACGGAGTCGTGCTACTTCGTCGGTACTCGGCAGCAGATCGTGCTCGGCGGCAAGCTCGTCTCCACGTCCGACCCGGTCTACTACGCGACCATCGCTCAAGCGATTGAGATCCGCGCCGTGGCGGACCGCATGCGCGACCTCTTCAAGGCGATCAAGGTGAAGCCCTTTGAGCGCGTCACGGGGCGCCTTACGGACATCGACGAGTCCTGGACGAACTACCTCGAGACGGGCTTCTCGCAGTACCCCTGGGAGTCGATCGTGAACAGTTACGTGACACCAAAGGTCTTCGGCGCGTTCACGTGGGAGTCGGCCCCCGACGACCAGCTCGTGTTCCTGCACCCCGAGCTGGGCTTCGAGATCGACGTGCGCAGCGCCAGCGACGCCAGCGTGCAAGCGTCCCTAATGGTGCACGTCCTGGGATACATCCACTACCCCACCGACACGCGCAACTGGTTCATCGGAGCGTCCGCGACGGCGACCTTCAGCGACCAGGATTTCGGCCTGGGTGTCGGACCGACCCTCCACCTCGGCTGGTCGGAGACGTACGCCGCGCTGCCACACATCAGCGTCGGCGCCTACTGGCACGACTTTGACTCGGGGAGCGATGGCCCGACAATCGGGCTCAGCCTCGACTTCTGGCGCCTGCTCAATAAGGACAACGGGCAGGGGGCCTTCGAGTCGGCGCTCGCCCGGTAACGCGCACGCGGTGGCGGTCGCCCCGCTGAGCACGGGGACGTGCTTCGCAATCATCAAAGATGTCGGCGGCTCGCACGGGCCTTGACGAGGTCGCCAGGGCCGTTCGAGCTGGCCCGCGCCGACCCTCTTCATTGGTCCTTCCAGGATCAGGCGAGCGCCGACGCACAGATCCCATTTAGGAATGACCTGGGCCGCAAGGTCGTCGCGATCTACAGCGACAGCGCGCTCGGCCTGCGGCCCTCGCAAAATGGCAACAACCCTGCAGAGTGCTTCAAGCGCGCGTATGCGAGTCCCGGTCTTGCTAAGTCCTCGGGAAGTACTTCACTACGAACCAAGTTCGGTTCCCGTTGAAGCTGAGCGCTTCGACCTCAACGTACACAGTGTGGTACGGTCTAGCTTCGGCTGAACCACCGGTATTTTGGACCAGCACCTCAATCGGGACAATCTGGGGCAGTGGCGCGCCCGGAGGCAGCGGGGGGTAATACCCCATTGCACTCAGCAGGACCGGCACGTTGCCCTGGGAGTCGAATCCTCCCTGGACGATCGAGTGGTAGTTCCAAGGCGAAGGCAGCGGATTCGTGCCACTGACACCGTACGTCTTGACGGCGAGGTATTGCACGCCACCCGGGTTCCTCGCTTTTGCCGTCAAGTTGATCTTCGTGGTGTTCTCGCACTCGATAGTGAGGAGCACGCCGGCCTCGATAAGACCACTACCGGGCACGTTGTGAACGCCTTGATAAGTGATCTCGCGCGGAATCGAGCTCGGATCAGCGAGAAAGGACGAACCGACCTCCTGAATCATGCCTCCCTGGTACGCATGGTGGGTGAGCGTGCAAACCGGCGCGGCATCGACCTCGCTACTTGAGGGCGGGTGGACTCGCGTAGTCGGACATCCCGTAATCACGAGGCTGGTACAGATCGTCGCTACGGCAAGGGAAAGGCGAGCGAGTGTGCGCATGTGCAGTTCTCGGGGATGGAAGCGAAGAACGCGGAGGGTTCCGACTCGGCGATTGTCACACGATCTCAGTCTCTGGGTCAAACCGGCGCCTCTACATCGGGAGCGTGAACGCCGCCGGGACCTACATTCGCACAGCGCCCGCTCGCAGCCGGAGCCTAAAGGTGGGGCACCCTCGCGGAGTCGAAACGGGACAGAGCGCGCCGTAGGGCACGTCGTGCTGCGTTCTTCCATCCGGAAATGGGCGCGGCAGATGGGAAGCTCAGTGCGATGAGCGGCCGAGCGTCTCGGGCGCCCTTTCCGCGTCACCGCTCGGCGCGCACATCGCGGGGGTTAGTCGCGTTCATCCGCCGCAGCGTCGTCTCTCGCTCTTCGAGCCGCACGACGAGCTCATCGCCCTCGGAGTGTTGCACGAGCGCGCGCTTTAGCTCGCGGATCTAGCGTTCGATCTTCTGGTCGAGCGATCGCAGGGCGTGTGTTCGTGCGCGCCCAGCGCGACGCCCCATTCCGCGCGATCGCCAGACACGTCTCGCACGCGGGCGCGCGTCTGATGTCGCGCTCGAACTCCTACGCCTCGCGGCGCGTGATCGGTGCCCACCCGCTTAGTGGTGCCACGTTTCGGTTCCGGGGAAGGGCGCGTGCGGAAGGCAGGAGACCTCGCCGCGTTCGCCCATCTGGAGCGCGGTATTCACGTTGGTGGTCTTCGTTTCCATGCCCCCACAGGGCGTGATTCCGCCGAAAGAGGACGCCTGGCTTCCGGCGTTATGTGCGTCGGCTGCGTTTGTTCGTCACGCCCCCACCGCCGCTCGCAACTGCGCCTCCCCGGGCCGCGCGTACGCCGCCGTGCTCGACACGCTGCGATGGCACATCGCCCGCGCCGTGAGTAGCACGTCACCCGTACGCTCGAAGACGGCCATCCCAAACGAATGTCGCAGCGCGTGGGGGTTCGCGCCCTCGATGCCGGCGCGTTCCGCGTGTTCCGCGAGCCGCCGCGCAACCTGCCTCGTCGTCATCCGTTCGCCGCGTTGCCCTTCGAACATCGGCCCCGAGCGGCGCTCGCCGATGTGCGCGCGCAAGACCTCGACGACTTCGCGCGGCATGAACACCGTGTCGTCGCCGCCGCCCTTGAGCCGCCTCAGCACGAGCTGCTCGCGAGGTCGAGTAGCGTCGGGCGCGTGGCCCACACACGAACGCGGCCCCGCCGGACCTTCGCGCGACGAGGCCGCCCCATTCAGGGCGCGAACTCCACTCAGCCCGCTCGATCGCGCAGCTCCACGGGCAATCGACCTTGACGTCGGACCCTGGAGCGGGCGAGTGGGTGCCGGTCCACCGTGCGCCTAACGCGGCGTCCATCCAGGCCGCCACAGAGTCGCTTCCCCCCCCTCGCGCGTGACTCCGGCGCCAGCCGCCGCTGCGCACGCCCACGGCCGAGCGACAGGCCGCTCATCACGATCAGCGGGCGAAGTGCCGCGCCGTGCATGACAGCCGTGGTCGCGGTGAACCGCATCAACAAGGTGCGGGTCGACTACGGCCACACAGCGTGCGAGACGCTGGACGCCGTGCCCTGCATGGAGAAGGCGAGTGCGCTGCCGGCAACACGGGTGGGCTCGCGCCGCTGGCGACTGCTTCACGCCCCCACCGCCGCCCGCAACTGCGCTTCTGCGGGCCGGGCGTAGACCGCAGTGCTCGCGACCGATCGATGGCACATCGCCCGCGCGGTGATCAACAGATCCCCCGTTCGCTCGAAGACCGCCATCCCGAACGCGTGCCGCAGTGAATGCGGGTTCGCGCCAGCGATCCCCGCGCGTTTCGCGTGCTCGGCCAACCGTCGCGCGACTTGCCTCGTCGTCATCCGTTCGCCGCGTTGTCCTTCGAACATCGGACCCGCGCGGCGTTCGCCGATGTGCGTGACGAGCACCTCGCCGACCTCGCGCGGAAGGTAGACCGAGTCGTCGCCGCCGCCCTTCAGCCGCCGCAGCGCGAGCTGGTCGCCGACGAGATCCTCCACGTCGAGCGCCACGACGCTCCCCACGCGCAGCCCCGCCTTCAGCATGACGAGCACCATCGCGTAGTCGCGTCGCGCTGCGGGCGCTGTCGCGCGCTGTAGCGCGTTCAGTAGCCGGGCAACGTCGGGCTCGGGCAACGCGCGCGGCCGCGCAGGCGGTACGCGTGAGCGCCGTACGAGGCGCGCGGTGTTGGTCTGCGCGTAACCTGCCGCTTGCGCGAAGCCGAGCAGGCCGCGTATCGACGAACGAAGCGCGTTCGCACTCGAAGCCAGACGCGTCGAGCCGTCGGCTGTGCGTTTCACCACGTCCGACGCGAAGAAGGCAGCAACGGCCTCGTGCTTCACGCGCCCGATCGGTGGGTCGTTCAATGCGTGGACGAGCAAGCGGCCGTGGCGCTCGATCTGCTTCAAGGTGTGGGTCGCGCGACCGTTCGCGGTCTGCTGGGTGACGTACGCGGCGACGACTTCGCTGAGATGCATGGGAACCTCGGAATGGGGACTCGGAAGGGATCCCCATGGAGGCTCGCGAGCGCGCAGGACGGAAGGCTGATTCCCGAACTTCCGCCCTGCCAGAGCGGGTGATTTGGCGGAGTGCAGACGAGGTAGCTGTGCGTCCACGTGATCGGGCAGCCGTGCCCCGCACGTGGCGCGATGGGCGCAATCCCGACATCACGTTTTGCGCATCCGGCCCCTGATTGGCTTGCGCGTCGCCGCCGATTGCGAGCGAGTTGCGCCGCTCGCGCGCGAATTTTTTTTTCGGCCCGCTTGCCTGCGGCCTGCGAAACACGGCGGGTGGGTGGCGCGCGTGCGCAGCGGGAGCGGTTGCCACACGTCGGGCAGCGCGAACGCCAATGAGAACAACCCCCCCCCACCCCCCACAGCCCGAAGGCTGGGAAGGTTAGAGGGGGCAACCGCATGTTGATGACGGAGATGCGGATGACCGATCTCCGGGAAGGCAGGCGACCGTAGGGGTTAGCGGCAAGGGCAGGAACACGCGGCCCGCAGGGCCGGACCCAAGCGCTTAGCTCGTAAGGACTTCAGCCAGGGGAAAGTGCTCGCTGGCTCGGATAAACAGCTCGTGCTGAGCGCCTTTCCGCGCGCGAGCCCCGCCGGGAATTGTGGCGCGTCCACTCCTCCAGGTTCGAGCCCGGAGTGCGTCACGCGCGGGTTCCGCCGCAGCGAACCGCAGGCCATCCGCGACGAAGCGTGCCGTGCGCGGCACAGATGCCTGCCCGAGCCGACCTGGATGTTCATGCGCGGGCGTTGAACAGCCGATCGGCCCCTCAGCCCCGCTCTCCAGCGC
>ENA-ORBV01012576-ORBV01012576.1-microbial-mat-metagenome-genome-assembly--contig:-NODE-12576-length-13030-cov-4.989578_pt1 | contig 13030 bp, 8 predicted proteins | sample MGYA00237777_ERZ505514 | MGnify/ENA primary metagenome ERZ505514 (study PRJEB26160, sample SAMN06269048) | microbial mat metagenome | isolation source: Oligotrophic lake microbial mat | place...
TACACCTCTCTATTCGTCGGCAGCGTCAGATGTGTATAAGAGACAGACACCAACCAGCCGAACCTCTCGGTCCCAAGCGCGCCGCTTTCGAACAACAGCCCCGACCTCTACCAATGGAGGGATCCGACATTTGGGAACCAGGTATTCGTCTCTTCTTCGACCTACTACAGCCGTCCTTCCGTCTTCTATTTTCCGCCCACGCCGCCCCCGCTCGGCGGATCCATCCTGCTTTTCCGTCTGCCGGTTTTCGGCGAACCCGACACGGTCTTGCCGCAACTGCGACCCTTCGTCGGAGAGCCGTTCTACGCCCCGCTGAGCGCCCACCTCCATCGCGAGACTCTTTCCAAAAGCCGCCTGAAGCGCCTCGATGCCTACCAGGCCGCCCGCACGCTGGAGCTCGTCTCGCTTCGCACCACCTTAACCGCCGCGCGCGACGCCGAAGCCCCCGCCCGCGCCCGCCTGCTCGCCGACTTCGCCGCACAACAGACCCCTCGCCTCGCCGCCCTCGAAGCCGAGGCGGAATTCTTCCGCGATCATCTGGTCTCGGGCGGCTTCCTCGACTACGGCGCCGATTGGAATGACAACCGCACCTGGGCCCTCGGCGACGATCTGCGCTACGAGTCGCGCGTCGACGAGTTCAAGGTCGTCCGCGCCTCGGCCTTCTTCGCCGACGGTCTCTCGCCCGCGCAGCGCCGCCTCCTCCGCGAGTTTGCCATGGAGCTCGCCGAACCCGTGGGCGAGCCCACCGCCGCGATCGCCCTCGACGCGCCGAAACCCCTCTTCTACTTCGCACCCGAAACCGCCCGCATCGAACTGCCCGCCGGTCTTCCGTCCGCAATCAAAGCGAAACTCGACGCCTACCGCGACGCCAAGGCCGCGCTCAAGGCCGAGCTGCGCGCCGCGATCTACAAACAGGACCGCGCCTACTTCGGCTTCACCCGCACCAAAGCCTTGCGCGCCCTCGCCGCCGAGCAGGCGCCGCGCCTCGCCGAACTCGAGGTCCGCGCCGAGGAACTGCGCGTCCTGCTGGCCGATTTCCCCCGCGCCTCCCGTCCGCCCGCCTCGCTCCTGCCCACCGCCCTCAGCCAGCGCATCGCCGCCTATCTCCGCGAAAAACAGGATCTCCAACGCACGCTCGTCGAAAAACTCGCCGCCCTCAAAGCCGAGTTTCCCTCCCACCGCGTCGAGTTCATCCGCAAAGGCGACGGCCACGACATCGACTTCGTCGCCAACCGCCGCACCGCCCGCGCCGAGGAGGCCAAGATCGCCGCCCTCAAACTTCAGCTCATCGCCTTCAACACCGAACAACGCCGCCGCTTCACCACCCTCGGCGCCGACAAGGACAAACTTCAGGACGAACTCATCGAGTTCGCCAAATCCAAGCTCAACGCCTCCGCCGGCACGGTCGATACCGACGTGCTCTTGAACGCCTTCGCCCGGCAATTTTCCCGTCAAGAGACGTGGCAGCGCTTCCGCGACTACGACACCGCCGTCCTTGAGCCCGGCCTCAGCCCGGAGCAACGCCGCCTGCTTTACGCCGACGCCCTCGTGCTGCTCGAGCTTCCCCTGCCCCGGGGTTCCGACCAGCCCTGATCCGACCGATCGCGCATGGCCCGGTTTCGCCACCCCCGCCTCGGCCTGATCACGGCCTTCGCCGGCACCGCGCTCCTCGCGATCTTCGTCGCGCTGCTCCTCCGCTTTCGCGACGAGCTGCGCGCCGATATCCGCCGGACAATCATCGAGCGCGATGCCGCCGTCCTCCACCCCGTCGCCCTGCAACAGCTCGCCGAACGCGAAGCCGCCGGCCGCGATCCGGCCAACCGGCCCGACGCCCTCCTCGCCGCCGTCCTCGGCGCCGCCCGGCAACGGGGCATCTTCGCCGTCGCCATTTTCGACGCCGACGGCAACACGCTCCAAGCCCTCCCCGAGGGCCAGCTTTTCGTCGAGCTTCCCCCCGCCGATTTTTTCCAACTCCTCGACGGAGATCCGATCTCACGCTACCACGCCGCCTTCGCGCTCGACCTCGCTTTCGCGGGATTTTCCGCCGGCGAAAAGACCGCTCCCGTCCTCGAGGTCTTGCTGCCTCTGCACGGCCGCGACGCCGGCCGGACCCTCGGCTTCGCCCGCTACACCATCGACGCGCGCCCCCTCGCCCGCGAGCTCGCCGCGATCGACACCCGCATCGACCGCCAGACCGCGATCACCCTTGCGCTCGGCGCGACCCTCATTCTCGGCGTCGTCCTCGCCGCCGCCTACGCACTGGCCCGCGCCCAACGCACCATCGCCGACCGCAACGCCCGGCTCACGCGCAGCCAGTTTGAACTCACGCTCTCCGCGCAGGCCTCGGCCCTCGGCCAGATCGCGTCCCACTTGATCCACGGACTCCAAGGCCCCGTCGCCGGCCTGCGCGCCGTTGTCACCCACCGGGAAGGCGCGGGCGCGACGGCCGCCGACTGGCAATCCGCCGCCGACTACACGGAACGGTTGCAAACCCTCATCGCCGAAACCGTCGGCCTGCTTGGCGACGCCGGCACCGGCACCGTCTACGAACTCAGCGGGACCGAATTGCTCGCCATCATCGCCCGCCGCAACGAAGCCTCCGCGCGCGACCACGACGTCGTTCTCCGCGTCGGCCCGGGTTTCTCCGGCATGATCGGCAGCCACCGCGGCGGCGTGCTCTGCCTCATCGCCACCAATCTCGTGCAGAATGCCATCGCCGCCAGCCGCCCCGGCGGCGCCGTGGTCGTCGCTCTCGATCAGGCCGCGGGCGCCGTGACGCTGACCGTCGGCGACGCGGGCGCGGGCATTGCGCCGGAGCTGTTGCCGCGCCTGTTCGAACCGGGCCAGAGCGGGCGGCCCGGCGGCAGCGGCCTCGGTCTCGCGATCAGCCGGTTGCTCGCGCGCCAGATCGGCGGCGAACTCACGCTTCTGAAGACCGGCCCGGCCGGCACCCGGTTTCAGCTCACGGTCGACGCCGGTTAGTCGGCCGGCTCAGACCGACATCCGGCGAGAATCAGCCATTCTCAGGTAGCATCGGGACCTCCGGGCCCGATGGGTTTTGCAGGATCCTCCTCTTGCACCGGGCCCGGAGGTCCCGGTTCTACCTTCGTTGCCCGAAAATCTGCGAATCGGGGCCGCTGGGATCACGCTTTCCCCGCGCGGCATTCCCAAAGCAACAACAACACCGCCACCACCGCTCGCCTGGATCAAGTGGTTCGTGATGGCCGGCGATTGGAGTGCCCGGGGCGTTCCCTCCCCCGATCCGCCGGTCATGTGTGGGAGCGAGCTCGCTCGCGACCCTTTGTGCTCGGAGTCGCGAGCAAGCTCGCTCCCACAACGGCTCATCTCCCGCAACTTCCCCTCCCCCGATCCGCCGGTCAGGTGTGGGAGCGAGCTCGCTCGCGACCCTTTGGGCTCGCAGTCGCGAGCAAGCTTGCTCCCACAACGGCTCATCTCCCACAACGTCCCCTCCCCCGATCCGCCGGTCATGTGTGGGAGCGAGCTCGCTCGCGACACTTTGGGCTCGGAGTCGCGAGCAAGCTCGCTCCCACAACGGCTCATCTCCCACAACGGCTCATCTCCCAAACCGGTTCATTCCGACAGCCGGTGAAAATCAGCCTTCCCCGGTAGCATCGGGACCTCCGGGCCCGATGGGTTTTGCAGGATCCTCCTCTTGAACCGGGCCCTGAAGTCCCGGCTCTACCTTCGTTGCCCGAAAATCGAATAATTACGGGCCGCTGGGTTTTCGGATCACAACGTTCTTGATCACGAGGTGGCTCCGGACGGTGCGGATCGCAAACCAGCCCGCCTTGAGCGGCTGCGGATCGATGAAGGTAAAGATCAACTCCCCGTCCCGGTAAAACTCCGCACGCCCGTTCTTCGCCACAAGCCGGATCCGATACGTCCGATTCCCCTCCAACAAAACCTTGGGATCGCTGAGATCGTGCTCAGGCAACAACGGCCGCGCCGACGTGCCGTCGTAACGGCGGTAGCGAGTCGTCGTGTTGTTGTTCCCGCCGTAGCCCACGTAGTAGGTGAGGAGCGAATCATAGTCGGAAAACTTGCCGCTGCGCGCCAGCCCGCCCGCAAACGGCGCGTCGTCCGAGCGCGGATCCACCGCCATCCAAAAACAGTTGAGGTCCGACACCCGGTCGCGCGGCCCGCCGGCCATCACCACCGTCGCCTCGTAGCTGATCTCGACGGGCGCGGTCAATTTCTCGCGCCACCAGACCGTCGAGCCCCCGACATCCTCGATCACCAACCCGCCGTCGCGCCACGCGACCGTGCCCCCCGGCATCTGCTCGGCTTGCCAGGCCGCGAGGCCCGGCTCGGTCGCGCCGCCAGGCACGGGCGCGCTCAAAAAGGCCGCCATCACCACCGCCGTCGTCGTCGCCAAGGCTCGTTTCGTCATCACCGGGATTGAGCCGAATCACGCGCGGAATGCGGGCGCGCAGCGGTTTGTTCCTTCTCCCCGGCCATGCGGCCGATCGTCGGCCCGTCGACCCAGCGCGCGCGCACCATCACGGTGCGGGGATCGGCGGGGAGCCCGCGTTCGCCGCGGTGAATCTGCGCGATGATCGCCTCGACCGCGACCTCCCCCTGCGGCTCGAGCCTAAGGTCGAGTCCCGCACAGGCGCGTTTGCGCTCCGTCCAACTCAGGCTGAGAAACGCCGTCGTTTCGGGCACGCGCACCCCGGCGCCCTGCATCCAACCCACCGCATCGTCGAGGTGGCCGATCACGAGATCGGGCCGGTGCCGGCGGTGCCAGCGCATGAACGTCCCTTCGTCCAGCGCCTCGGAGATCAGCATCGGCACGTCGCCGATCGTTCCCGAGTTGAGTTGGAATGAGGCGAAGGTGCTCGACCATTTGTGCGCGATCCGGCGGTCCTTGAACTTAGTCAGAAACAGCCCGACCCGCCGATAGCCCAGAGCCTGGACCCGTTTCAGCGCGCTCGTCAGCGAGACGAAGTGGTCGAGGCAAACCGTGTGCAGGACCGGCTCGAACTGGCCGTAATCGATCTCGATCGTGGCAAACTCTCCGAAAGGAAATTTCTCCATCACCTGCGTCGGCTCCGTATAGAGGAAAATCACGCCCTGCACGCCGCGCGCCCGCAGCATCCGGGCATAGCCCTCCGGGTCGAAGGCATCGAGGCTGAGACTGAATTCGTAGAGCTGAAACCGCAGCTCCTTCGCCCGCGCCACCGCCCCCGCGATGATCCGGCGTTGCGCCGGCAGCAAACGCGGTTGTCCGAGCGAGGGCACGTGGATCAACGCCAGATTCCCCAAAAACTGCTGGGTCCGGCCGCTGCGCAATTGCGCCATCAGGTTTCCGACCAACTCGTTGCGCCGGTAGCCGTGCTTCTCCGCCGCCGCGACGATCTCCGCCCGGAGTTCCGGCCGCACCGCCGCATGACCCGAAAGCGCCCGGGACACGGTCGCGGTCGAGACCCCGCAGGTTGCGGCGATGAGGCTCAACGAAGGCTTTGACATCGTGAATGCAACGGTTGCAAATAATCACACCTGACACAACGGGAAACTCCCCGCAGCCTTTCTTTTGCTCAATCGGGAAGTCTCTTTTTCGTCTGTCCCCAACCACCTCAATCCCACCCATAGTTACCACTACCGCCATGCCTACCCGCCCCGTTGTCACCCGTTTCGCCGCGCTGCTCTTCGCCGCCGGCACCCTTTGCGCCCAAACCGCCCCGGCCGTCCAATCCACGCCTCCCGCCAACTCGGCCCCGAGCGTCCCGCCACCGGGCGAGATCATCACCCTTTCGCCGTTCTCCGTCGCCTCCGATACGGACCGCGGCTACCAGGCGCTCAACACTCTTTCCGGCACGCGCCTCAACTCGAAACTCGAAGACCTCGGCGCGTCCATCACGGTCGTCACGAAGCAACAGATGCTCGATACCGCCGTGCTCGATATCAACGACGTCTTCCGCTACGAGGCCAGCACCGAGGGCACCGACAACTTCACGACCTTCAACCGCAACCGCTCGGGCGGCGTCAACGACCAGGTGCAGTCGAATCCCCAGCAATCCAACCGCATCCGCGGCATCAGCACCGCCGGCCAGAGCGCGGGCGGCGCCAATACCGCCTTTGGCAATTTCCGCACGAACAACCGCATCCCGTTCGACCTCTACAATGTCGCGGCCATCGAGATTTCCCGCGGGCCCAACTCCAATCTCTTCGGCCTCGGTGCCGCTTCCGGCACCGTCAACGTCGTGCCCACCCAGGCCAATCCGGACCGCATGACCGCCAATGCCACCCTGCGGGTCGATGCCCTCGGCGGTCATCGCGAGAGTCTCAACTTCAACCAGCCGATCATCCGCGGCAAACTCGCCCTCCGCGTGGCCGCCGTGCAAGAGAGCAAAGGCTTCACCCGCCAGCCGGCCTCGGAGCGCATCCACCGTGAGTTCGGCACTATCCTCGCCCGCCCGTTCAAGAACACTCAGATCCGCCTGACGGCCGAGGTTTATAACAACGAATACCGCCGGCCCAACTCGATCACCCCCCGCGATACGACCACGGAGTGGAAAGCCCAAGGCAGCCCGACTTGGGATCCGACGACCCAAGTCGTGACGTTCGCCAACGGAAATAAGACCGCCGCCATCACCAACGACGCGCTGCTCCCCTTCGGTCTCGTGGGCGGTTACAACGGCATCTACGCCCGCCCCGGTGTGTATATCGACAACAGCAATATCGTTAACTTCTCGGTGCAACGCACCAACAACGCCGTCACGACCGGCAACCCCAGCAACCCGTTCACCGGGGGCAACAGCACCCTGCGTTACCTCCAAAGCGGCACCACCATCCAGCGTAACCGCGACATCCTCGGGCCGACCGGTCTGCCTTTGTATCTCATTCCCGGCACCAACGACAAATCCATCTACGATTGGTCTTCGATCAACGCCGTCGCCCCCAATAACGGCATCGACAAGGCCGAGACCTACAGCGCCGAAATCGAACAGGTCGTCCTCAGCACGCGGAGCCATTTGGTCGCCGTCAAAGCCGGCGCCTTCTATCAAAAATTTGAAAGCAACGTCTTCGGCGCGATCGATAACCTGGAGTCGGTCATCTACGTCGACGTAAATGAAAAATCCCTCGATGGCGGCCCCAACCCCTACTTCAAGCGGCCCTATATTCAGGCCACCGCACCCAGCAGCACCCGCCGGCCTGAGTCCATCGATATCCAATCGGCCGACCTCGCCTACCAATTCACCCCCAACAATCTCCCCCGCTGGCTCTCCTGGATCGGGCAACAGCGCTTCGGCTCCCACGCCGAAGTCGATCGCAGCAACAACACGGGCTTCCAGTCGGCCCAGCGCGTCACCTCCGATCACGTGTGGATCAATCCCGCCAATCGGATCAACACCCAAGGCATCGCCCAGCGTTTCTTCCTCGGCGACAACGTCGGCCAAAATGTCGACCGCGCTCCCACCTTTCTCAGGAATCTCAACGGCACCTATCCGCTCACGTGGTTCAACAATCGCACCGGCACCTGGACCAATGAGCCCGTCACCGTCACCACCCAGCTCAACAACGGCCAAGGGGCCCGCCAGCGCACCGAGACCCGCACGCTCAACGCCACGGCCCAAAGCTTCTTCTTTAACGACCGCCTCGTCACGACCGTCGGCTTCCGCCGCGACCGGCAGCGTTCCCGCACCGGCGCCGGCGCGTTCGTCAACAGCGGCACCGGCCTGGCCGATCTTTCCAACACCAACGTCTTCGGCTTGGCGCAGGGCTTCGTCACTCCCTCCGGCACCGTCATCAACCTTCCGGGCTGGGTCGAGCAAGCCGGCGATACCAAGACTTACGGCGCCGTGCTCAAGGCCACCTCTTGGCTCAACTTCCACTTCAATAAATCCGACAGCTTCGCGCCTCAGGTCGTCCGTCAATCTGTCGGTCTCGGCAACGTCCCCAACCCCCGCGGCTTCGCCACCGAGTGGGGCGTGAGCGTTTCGGCCCTGCAGGGAAAATTCAACGTCCGCATCAATCGCTTCCAGACGAAGGAACTCAATTCCCGCGGCAGCGAAGTCGGCACGCTCGGCAACCGCTACCTCGACATGGAAGGCCGCCCCGACGGCTCGAACAACATCCAGCAGCCTTCGTTCCGCTTCTTCACGACCAACATCGCCCGGGAACGGTTGATCGCCCAAGGTATCGCCAATCCCACCGACGCCCAGCTCTTCCCCCTCGTGGCCGCGCTCATGGCACCCTACGGGACCGACAAGGCCAGGAACGAGCAGTGGCTCACCCGCCTCATCTTTTCCGGCCCCAGCCAACCGCAGACCGTCGGCACCACCGACGTTTCCTCCGAGGGTTACGAGTTCGAGGCCACTTACAACCCCACCCGCAACTGGCGCATCAAGTTCACCGGTTCGCAGACCCAAGCCCAGGATGATCGCGTGTCGCCGGAGCTCTTCGACTGGTGGCAAGGCCGCCTCCCGACTTGGACGACGGTGCGCAGCGACATCATCCCCGGCGACGGTCGGGGCCCGACTTGGTGGACGAGCATTCCGCCCAACGCCACCCAGACCCCTGAAAGCCGCTGGATCGGCGAGCAGTTCGGCCCCTTCTTGGCCGCCGCCACCAACGAGGGCCGCCCGCGTTCGCAGATCCGTGAGTTTCGCGCCACCGGTCTCACCAACTACGACTTCACTTCGGGTCGCCTGAAGAACTTCAATGTCGGCGGTGCCTTCCGCTGGGAGAGCAAAGCCTCGATCGGCTTCGGCGCCGCACCCGCCGAAACCAGCGGTCCCTACCGGGGCACCGTCCTCTTCCTCGACAACAACAAGCCCTACTGGGACAAGGCACGTTTCTATTTCGACGTTTCCGCCGGCTACAAATTCCAGCTTTGGAACGGCAAGATTCGCACCAAGGTCCAGCTCAATGTCCGCGACATCCTCGAAGACGGCCGGCTTCAGGCCGTGGGCGTCAACCCCGATGGCCAGACCTTCGCCTACCGCATCATCAATCCGCGCCAGTTCATCCTGAGCGCCACCTTCGACCTCTGATCCGAAACCCGGCGGCGATCGACGGACCCGTCTCTCGCCGCTTTGTTTAACAACCTCCGAAGCGCGTCTTTTCCGGACGCGCTTCGTCTTTTTCACACCCTATGCAACGCCGCGATTTCATCCGCTCCACCGCCACGCTCACCACCCTCGCCGCCCTCGGGGCCCGCGCCGCCGCTCCGCTCGCCGCGGATGCCGATCTCCTCGCCGAGGCCATCCGCGCCAACGATGCGGGTATCCCCGCGCTCCTCGCCCAACAGGAGCTGCGCCCGGGCCATCGCTGGCTTGGCGGCCTGTCCAATTCCTTCGGCCTGCACAGCGCCGGCGGCACCTCCGGGTTTATCTCCGCCCTCGCGTGCGCGGCCTGCGCCCCGGGCTCGAAGTATTTCAACTCTCCCGCGCTTGTAGAACCGCTCCGGTTGGCCGCCGCCTACATGCTCGCCGCCCAGCACGACGACGGCACGGTCGACTTCTACGCCACCAATTTCCGCTCGCCGCCGGACATGGCCTTCATCCTCGAAATCATGAGCCCGGTCTGCCAGCTCCTGCGCGCGAACTCCTCGCCCGCCTACCGCGCGATCGGGGTCGAAGTCGGCAAATTTATCACCCGCGGTGCCGAGGGTCTCGTCACCGGCGGCGTCCATACCCCGAATCACCGCTGGGTCGTCTGCGCCGGGCTCGCCTGGGCCAACTCGCTTTTCCCCGACCCGCGCTACGTGGCCCGCGTCGACCAATGGCTCGCCGAGAACATCGACCTCGATCCCGACGGCCAATACACCGAAAAAAGCACCACCGTCTACTCCCCGATCGTCAACAGCGCGCTCCTCACCGTCGCCCGCCTCCTCGACCGTCCGGCCTTGCGCGAGCCCGTGCGCCGTAACCTCGAGATGACGCTCTACTACGTCCACCCCGACGGTGAGGTCGTCACCGAGGCCTCGCGCCGCCAAGACCGCTTCACGCGCGGCAGCATGATCCGCTACTACACCTCGTATCGCGCGCTCGCCCTCCTCGATGGCAACGGTCGCTTCGCCGCCATGACCCGCCAGATCGAGCGGAGTGTCGATCGCAAGGTCGGCAACCTGGCCGCTTTTCTCACCGAGCCCGAACTCCTCCGCGCCCTGCCGGCCGACGCGCCCCTGCCCACCGACTACGCCAAGGTCTTCACCTATTCCAGTCTCGCCCGCATCCGCCGCGGCGTCCGCAGCGGCACTATCCTCGCGGCCAACACCACGCTCTTCTCCTTCCGCAACGGCGCCGCCGCCCTCGAAGCCGTGCGCTTCGCCACCGCCTTTTTCGGCAAAGGCCAGTTCACCGCCGAAACGTTAGAGGTAATCGACGGCCGCTACATCCTCCGCCAAAAACTCGACGGCCCCTACTTCCAGCCGCTCACCGCCGACCAGATCGCCCACGGCGACCACACCCGCATGGCACCCAACGGCACGCTCGCGGCCGATTCCCGTTCGCTGCGGAAACGCAGCAACATCCAGACGCTGGAAGCCGTCGTCGAAATCACCGAGACCGCAGGTCGCTTCACCCTCGCCTTCGCGATCACCGGCACCGCCGAAGTTCCCGTTTCCATCGAACTCGCCTTCCGCTCCGGCGGCGTGCTCACCGGCGTCGAGCCGGTGCCCAAGGAAAAGGACGCCTTCCTCCTCCGCTCCGGCAACGGCCGTTACACCTTCGGCGCCGACACCATCGAATTCGGCCCCGGCCACAACGCCCATACCTACACCCAGGTCCGCGGCGCGCTCCCCAAGTGGGAAGGATCGAGCGTCTACCTCACCGGCCTCACCCCGTTTCACCACACCCTGACCATCTCCTGATGATGCACCGCCACCGCCTCGCCACCGCCCTGTTCCTCGCCGCCGCAGCCGTCTGCTCCGCCCGCCCGGCGGTCAGCGAATACGACCTCCTCCGGTCCTTCCCGCCCGGTCGCCTCGCCGCGCTCAGCGCCGGCGACATCCCGGATGCGAAGGGCCTGACCGGCGGCAACCGCGCCCATGGCTCGTGGGTCGAATCAGGGCCGCAACGCGGCAGCTGCCGCGCCGTGATCGCCGCCGTCGTCGCGGGCGATCTTGCCGCGGCCGACAACGCCTGGCGCGGTATCGACGTCGCCTTCTCGCATCAGCGCGCCGACGGCGGCTTTGAATCCAAGCCGCAGGCCAGCGGCAAAATTTCCTCGGCCTTCAACGCCAACGTCGAGACCGCCTACTTCTTCCTGCAGGAACTCGGCCGCGCCATCCTCGTCATCGGCGAGTCGCCGCACGCCGCGCATTTCGAGGCGCGCATCGCCGCCCTGCGCCCCAAACTCCGCCGCGCCGCCGACTACATCGAAAGCGGCTACGCCACGATCATCCCCAAGGTCGGCCACTCCGTGAACCGCGTCATCATCGCCGCCAAAGCCTTCGGCACCTGCGGCGTGGTCCTCGGTGACGAAAAACTCATCGCCCGCGCCCGCACGCTCATCGCCCACGCCATCACCCTCCGCGACAAGGAAGGCGTCTTCATCGAAAACGGCGGCCGCGACTCCAGCTACAACGTCGTCTCCATCCTCATGGGCTCCGTGCTCGCGCTGCACGTGCCGCTCCCCGAGTTCGAGGCCGTCCTCCCCGCCGCCGTCGCGTGGCAGCTCACGCGCGTCCTCCCCACCGGCGAGATCGATGTAAAGGGCAACACCCGCACCGGCGTCGGCAAGGAGGCCGACGCTTGGGGCAAAGCAAAAAACGTGAATTATAAGGAAGTCATTCTCGCGCTTACGATCTACGGGCTCATGAACCGCGATGCCGCCGCGCTCGCCGGCGCCGGGCGGGTTTTTGCCTACTCGGAAAGAAAAAATCTCACCACCAAGTGAACCGCGCCCGCCCCTGAGCCGCCGCGCTCACTCCACCCTTCCGTTTCTCCCGGGGGAAATCTGCTCGTGTGGCCCGTGCTAAATTTGCTCGCAACGGTCACTGACCACCGACCCGGAAAATCGACGCTCATCGCGCGTCGCCCCTGCAAACCGATGTAACGCGACGTGAGGTCAGCCGTGGCACGGGCAGCCTGCCCGTGTGATTCGACGTAGCAAGGGCATCTTGCCCGTGGGATTCGAAGTGGCACAGGCATCCCGCCCATGGGATTCGAGGCGGAGGCGTCTCGCCTCCCGCAAACGGGCGGGACGCCCGTGCCACTTCCCAGCCCCTGCGCTGACCTCGCTTCCTGTTAAACCCGCTGGTCGCGGGCCACACGCTCGTCGCCGCCGGGCCGGTCTTGGTCTGTGCCGCCAGCGTGCGCGTGCCCCCATGGGCTCCACCCGCCGCCTCGCTCCCGCGCCGCCCGGCTGCGACCGGCCAGCTCTGGGCCGGCCGGGCGGAGCTTTGGCCTGCGGCGCAGAGGCTCGGCTCCGCGCCGCGGGTCCGGCCGGTTTTCCGGCGGTCCGGCTCTTTGTGTCAAGAGTCAACCCATGCCTCCTGCTATGGGCTTATTAAGTCGAGCGCCTCGGCGGCCACCTCACCCTCGTGAGCAAGCCTGGCACCGGCAGCACCTTCTCCTTCACCCTTCCCCTTCCCCCCGTCGCCCCCGACACCGCCACCAACGGCGCCGGCCATCGCACCAGTGGCTACGCGGGCGAACCCCGCCGCGTCCTCATCGTGGACGATCACGCCGTCAACCGTCGCCTCCCCGCCGACCTCCTCACTCCGCTCGGCTTCACCTGCTCTGAGTTCGCCTCGCCCACCGACGCCCTCACCCGCATCACCCTCGGCGCCGAACCCTGGCCCGACCTCGCCATCCTCGATCTCCGCATGGATGGCCTCGACGGCCTCGAGCTCACCGGCCGCCTCCGCGCCCTGCCGCGTGGCCCGCAGCTAAAAATCCTCCTCACCACTGCCTCCGTCTTCACCTTCAGTGCCGACGGTGCCCGCCGCGCCGGCTGCGACGATTTTTTGCCGAAGCCCTTCAGCACCGGCGAACTCCTCGAAAAAATCGGCCGGCTCCTCGAACTCCACTGGCGCGAATCCGATTCCACTCCTCCCTTC
>ENA-ORBV01012579-ORBV01012579.1-microbial-mat-metagenome-genome-assembly--contig:-NODE-12579-length-13029-cov-5.528721_pt1 | contig 13029 bp, 16 predicted proteins | sample MGYA00237777_ERZ505514 | MGnify/ENA primary metagenome ERZ505514 (study PRJEB26160, sample SAMN06269048) | microbial mat metagenome | isolation source: Oligotrophic lake microbial mat | place...
GCGTTCAGCAATCGCGTGGCGACGATGTGGAAGGCCGTGAGTCGCGGAGCCACACGCGGTCACCTGATCTTCCAGAGGCGCAATCCGTTGACGATGTCGCAGCGGGAGCCGCAGAACTCACCGAGCGAGATTCAGAATTCGGCGACCGTCAGCTTCTACGTCGGACAGGTGCCGTCCGCGCCGGCCAAGATTGAAATCACGAGTGCTGACGGGACGCGCACCTTCACCGCTGACATTCCCGTCGTCCAGGGCATCAACCGCTACTTCTGGCCGCTGTCGTTTGCCACGCCTGGCGCGGGTGGTGGCGGAGGGGGCCGCGGCGGTCGTGCCGGAGGTGGCCGTGCAGGTGGCGCACCGCCTGCAGCCGCCGGTGCCGCAGCGGCCGGACCCGGTACCTATCGGGTGAAGCTGACAGTCGGCGATCAGGTCATCCACTCCACGATTGTGGTGCGCGCGGATCCGGGCGCAGGCCGGGTGACGATGTGAGATCGCGCGCCGCGCGCGCGCGCGTCGCGATCGTCGCCACGGCGTTCGGTGGCGCGTATGCGCTGATTGGGCTGATCCCGCACTGGAAGTTTGCCAGTGGTCCGTTTGACCTGGTGATCTTCACGCAGGCGATTTGGTACTTCAGCCGCTTCGAGATTGGTCCCGACACCATTCGGTCCCTGGCCCATCCGTTCATGGAGCATTTTTCGCCGGCGATCATGGTGTTCGCGCCGGTGTTCTGGCTGTCGGCGTCGTCGGAGTCGCTGATCGTCGCGCAAGCTGTGGTCCTTGCGGCGTCCATCTGGCCGGTGCATGCGTTCCTGCGCGATCGGTTGCCTGCGCGCACGGCACTGATCTTCACGTGTGTGTATGGGTCGTTCTGGCCGTTGCAGTTGACGGCTGAGCGGGATGTGCACGAGTTGGCTCTGGCGCCGCTCGTGATCGCGGTCGCCGTGCTGGCGCTGAGTCGGCGGCGATGGGCGTGGCTCTGGGCCGCGTGTGTCGCGATGTCGATGGTCAAGGAGGATCTCATCCCCATGATCGCGGCATTCGGAATCATGACGATGGTGCAGGGGGAACGTCGGCACGGAGCGGGGCTGGTGGTGTATGCGATCGCTGCCATGGCCGCGGTGTTGTGGATCATCTTCCCGGCGATCGGTGCGCCGCAGGGCGGCGTGTTCTGGGCCGACTACCAGTGGATGCTGCAGGAACCGTGGCGCATCCCCCTCGCGTTGTTTGATGACGAGGCGAAGGTCCGATCCTGGCTCGCGTGGCTCGGTCCGCTTGCGCTGCTGCCGGCGTTTTCTCCCGTGGCGTTGCTCGGGATTCCCGTCGCAGCCTCGCGGTTGCTGTCGGAGTCAGGAATGTTATGGGGGCCGGGCGACTACTACTCGGCACCGCTTGCGCCGGTGCTGGTCATGGCGGCAGGTGACGGCCTGCGTCGGCTTCAGGATCGCCTCCCCGAATCGTGGCGGAGTGAAGCTGTGCTGTCGGCGGTGGGCTGCGTAGTGTTGGTGCTGACTCTGGTGGCCCCTCGCGGCTTGCCGCTGGGACAACTGCTGATGCCGGATACCTACACGATGCCGGCCTGGCGCGAGACCGCGCTGCAGGCGCTGGCGTTGGTCGGGTCCGAGGACTCGGTGGCTGCACTGCACGAGGTGCTGGCGCAGGTCTCGCCACGAGCCGGGCTGTATCCACTGGGCCGCCATTTCACTCCCCGCCAGGACGTGGATGTGGTGGTGCTGTCGCATCCGATTGCCGCTGAGCGTGAGGGCGAGGTCAGTGGACTCCGCGCGCAGTACGCGGCCTGGGGTTTTGCGACGGTGTTTGATGTGGACGGGTGGGTGGTGCTCAAGCGCCGTCGGGAATGACAGAAGTTGTAGGGCGTTCGGCAGATTCGTAACGGACCGTCTGTCCAGACCCGCCATCGAGGCGGAACGGTACCCTGCAACATGCAGAGCATGTTGGACTTGTCGATTACTCCATCATGTGGCTGCGGCCTTGCAGTGTAGCCGGGTGGAGGAATGGTGGTATGGCCGTGATCGTCGCGGAGTTTCCCAACCCGGTGGCTGGGCGCAATGGGGTCAATTGCAAAGCCCGCGCGTGCGCGCTGTCGACACCGCGTGGAGCCTGGCACGGGTGGATCGAATTTAATCCGCTCAATGGCGCCCCCACGTTCATATCGCCACGCGAGACTGAGCAACCGACGCGCCTGGCGATCGGCAAGTGGGCGGATGGTCTGACCCCTCCCGCCCTCGAGCAGGCCCTCGATCGCGCGTTGGTCCGCATCGGCGCGTGACTAAGCCCCGGGCGTGATGACGGGAAAACCCTCCAACTGCGCTGCGTGTGCAAGCGTGCGATCTCGAGTCACAAACGGCAGGCGGTGCGGCTGATCCTCTGTCACCGTCAGCGCCGCAGCGAGCTGCAGCGCATCGGCTGACTTGAGCGGGTGCAGATTCACCAGTCGCTGCGCGCGTGTCGACACCTTCGGCCAGTCCGAGACGCGCGCCCACGTTGGCCAGCGCTCCATCACGTCATGTCGGACCGTCGCGAGCAGATCGTCGAGCCCTGACGAGTGCCGACGACAACGTGCAATCGCTGAGAGCAACTCGATGTGGGTGGCCTCCCAGACGATGATTACCGGATCGGAGGAGAGAAGCGCCCGGCACTCGTCCGTGGTGGGTTCGTCCACAAACAACGGCAGGAGTGCCGACGTATCCCAAAACCTCACCAGCGCTCCTCGTCACGCATCTGCAGGAACACGTCCGAGAGCGACGCGGTGCCGGTCGGCACTGTGGCCGCCGTGCGTGCCTTCAGCCATGCGGCCGTCTGATCCGCGTCACCTGCATGCGTCAACACGCCGCGCTCCACCATCACCTGCAGCGTCTGCCGATCGGTGTCGGCCGCCTTTTTTGTGCCCGTGCGGGCCGACACAGGCGCCTGCCGGAACGGCACAATGCGCGCGATCGGCGTCTCGCGGTCCAGCACGATGACCTCTTCGCCCGCCTGCACGGATTTGAGATACCGGGACAGGTTGTTTTTCAATGTGGCTATGTTGGACGTCATGATATGGCTATTATAGCCATAAGTGGTGAGGCGCCGCGTCAGGGTTCGAGCGGTGCGATCACCTGCAGGTGGGCTGGTGTCGCTCCTCGAACCGCCTTGATCGGAATACTCCGGTCGAAGGTGAGTAGCGCCCCCTTCATTTTTCTGGCAAGGCCCAGCAGGTACACGTCGGTGACCTGACGATGGTTGCCGATAAACTCCGGCGCGAAGAGTTTGTTGTCGGTCAAGGACACGGCATCCGTCCACTGATGATGATGTTGGTCGTTGCAGAACCGAGCCAGGTGAACCAGCGCTTCTGTCGCCCGAATCAGACCTGATTCAGACGGCTGCTGTGTGGCGACGCGCACGAAGCCGTTTTCGGTGATCGGACAGGTCGCCCAGCCCTGCTGTCGATGATCCGCAAACCAGTCGTGCGCGATCTCGTGATGGACGTGTTCCGGGAAGAACAGCGCGACCAGGACGTTGACGTCGAGCAGCGCAACAGTGGCCATCGATTCGCCCCCGCCTATTCCTCGCGTTGTCGATTCACCAGGGCCATCGTCAAGGGTGGCGCACCGGCCTTGAGTCCGAGCAGAGGGACGCCGTTGCGTGTTCGGGCTGTTCGCGTCGGGGTCAGCGCCTTCCGCAAGAGTTCAGAGACCACCTGCCCGGCTGAAATACCCCGGGTTGCGGCAATTTCCTTCGCGGCCTGCAGCACCTCGATCTCCAAGTCCAGGGTGGTTCGCATGATGTGTGAATCGTCACGCATCACGCATCAGATGTCAATGGCCCGTCCTTCAGGCCCACGAACCTTTCGACCCAGTCCCATCGTCCAAGCCCGTGGAGGTCCTGACTGATGAAAGTACGACTATTGACCGGACTCGCCGTGGCGACTGCCTTGGCGCTGACCGTCCTGATTCCCGTTTCCGCACAAGCGCCGATCTATGACGTCACTTGGGTGGGCGGCCCCCCTGGAGCTGAACAGACCTACACCGGCACCGCAACGATGAGCGTGGATGCCAAGGGCGTCGTCACTGGAAAACTCGGCCTGACGTCGCCGGTCGCCGTCAACGCGAACCTGGCGGGTGCCATCGCCAAGGACACGTTGACGCTCGATTTTCCGTACGAAATTCCAGAGCAGCAGTGCACCGGATCCATCAAAGGCACCGGAAAAGCCGCGGCGGGACTCAAGACCATCGAAGGGACGGCGATGATTGGCGGGGCCTGCACCGGCGATCAGCCGTTCAACTCCACGTTCAAGTTCACACTTCGCGAGAAGTAGGACCAAGACTGATGATCGGGGGATTGATGATCGGGTGATCGGAGGATCCCCCGATCGCCGATCCCCCGATCATCCGATGCGTGTCAGAAGGCTCCGATCGACATGCCGATCGTGAAGCTCCGGCCGCGCGAGGGCGCGAACTGGAAGTGTTCACGGTAGAACCGGTTGGTCAGGTTCTCCACCGCAAACGTCAGCGCCACTCGGTCACGTCCGCGTGTGAGGTTGATGCCCGCCGACGCGCGCTGCACGGCAAATCCCTCCAAGGCGAGCAGGTCTTGCGCAATCAGGAATGGCGAATTCAGCAGCGCCTGGGCCACCCGGTCCACCTCACTCTGCGCACGCACGCCGTACTCCACCCACCATCGACCACTCGACTGCGTGAACCGCGCGTTGACGACGAGTTTCGACGGGGTGATGTTGTCCGCCGGTGTGTCCTTCAACGAGTCGCCGGTCATGGGATCAAAGCCGTCGGTGATCGTCCCGCGTGTGAAGGCGCCCGATCCCGCGAACGTGAACACGCCGTATTCAAACGTGACCGGTGCTTCGATGGAGAACTCCACGCCGGAGATTCGCACGTCCGCGTAGTTGGTCGCCTGTGCGAGTGGGCCTGCGGGTGTGGTCGCCACCACGAGATCCTGCGCGATGAAGTTCTGGTACTGATTCAGAAACGCATACGCGCCACCGGACACGCGGCCGACGCGGAACTTGGCACCGACGTCAAAGTTGTTGCCCACCTCAGGCTTCACCAGCACGTTGGGTGCGATGTTGCCCACGGTGGCGGGACCGGCAAACAACATCTCTTCCAGGTTCGGGTGCCGATAGGTGCGACCAAACCGCACAAACGGACTGACCTGGCCGTTGGTGTTCGCCACGAGTCCGATGTCGCCCGTCAGCGCGTTGCGGCTGTACGAGGCGCCGGCCGGGTCGGGCAACGTCGCGGGATCAATGGTCGGTGTTGCGCCTGCCACCAGCGGATTGACTGTGTAGCCAGGCGTGTTGTCGGTGGTCACGTCGTAGAAGTCTCCACGAAGACCGGCGACCAGCGAGAGATTCGGACGAATGCGCCATTCGTCCTGTGCAAACACGGCGATGTTCCGCAGGCTCGCATCGGGCACACGCACCGGCGCCGCCAGACTTGGAGGACCAAGGGCGACCGGCGCCGGGAACACGACGGCCTGAGGTCCACGGGCGCCCAGCACCACCTGTCCGACCATCGACGTGGTGGTGGAGGTGGTGCGGCGGTCACTGCTGCGGTCACGGTAGAAGGTCGCGCCGGTCGTGAGCAGGTGGTTGGATGCCGGCACCCAGACGGCCTGGATGTCCACACCGGGAGTCCAGACACGTTGTTCCGTCTTCGAGAGAATGTCGAGGCGCATGACGTTGATCGGGAAAAACCTGACCGCCGTCGGTGCCGGAAACTGCACGGGCAGCAGGTTCGCGAGCAGGCGCTCGGTGCGCTGGAAGTACGCGTTCACCGACAAATTCGCGAGCCAGGGCGTGACGGCCTGCGCTTCGTAACGGGCCGACGCGCGGTCGAGGCGACTGTGGGGCAGGGACGTCGCGTTGAAGAAATACGGCTGCGCGAAGTCAGGGAAGCCGACGTCCTCCATGCGGCGCTGCTGGTAGCGGAGTTTCAGCGTGCGGCGTTCCGCCAGCTTGACCAGCGCCGATGCGTTGACGAAGTAGCCCTTCGCCTGCGAGTTCAGCACCTCGTCATCAGTCCTCACGTACGGGGCGTTGAACGGATTGGGGAACGCGTTGAACGCAAACCCGAAGTTGTCGTCGATGGTATCGACCCGGTTGAGACGGCCGTTGGCGAAGAACGGGTTCGTATCTTCCGAGGTGAACGAGCCGGTCCGGTAGTTGTCGAACTGTTCGGCTCCACCCTGCACACGAAGGGCATATCGTGGTGCGGTGACCCCGAACGTGAGCGTGCCGCGACGGCCGTGTTCGTTGCTGCTGTAAAAACTGTTGGCGCCGTAGAGAAACTGGCGCGTGTCGCTGAAGGTCGGCTCGTTGGTGATGATGTTGATCGTGCCGGCGAGTGCGTCCGAGCCGTACATCAGCGTGCCGGCACCATTGACGATTTCCATCCGCGTGATCGCATCCGGGGAGATCAGTCCCACTTCAGCGCCGGTGCGGTCGGTGGCCTGACGTGCGGTGTTGAGACGTTCGCCGTCCACCAGGACGAGGAGTCGTGTGGAATCGAGCCCACGCAGCCGGGGCCGGACGCCGAACGGACCATTGCCCACCGGTGTGATGTTGGCCACCGTCGCCAGGGCATCACCAGTCGAGAGCGGATTGGTCTGTGCGACTGCCGCGCCCGAGAGCGTTTCGACGTGGAGGGGGATCTGACGAATCTCGCGGGCGGCACGCGCGGCTGTGACACTCACCTCCGTCGACCAGATGCCCAGTTCAAGCTGCAGCGGCAACTCGATGCGTCGTTCTGCCGGCGTCACCACCACCGTGCGCGCCGCCTCGCTGAATCCCTGGCGCGTCACAAGGATCAGGTAGGTGCCGGTGCCGGCGGCGTCGATCGAATACTTTCCGTCCGGCCCGGACACGGCCGTCTTTTCGCGACCGGTGGCCACATCGCGGAGCACCACGCTGGCACCCGCCAACGCGGCACCGGTGGCGTCAGTAATCACGCCCGCGATCACCGCGGCGCCAGTTGTTGCTTGTTCGGCGAACGGTGTCGCCTCCGCCGGCGCGGCCACACTCAGCGCCACAGCCAGACACACTGCTCCTAGAAAAACACGCATAACTCCCCCTCACATCGACAATCTGAAATCTGAAATTGGTTATCGGTTATCGCGAATTGGCGATTGGCAATCGGGCAATCTGCATTGCCCCATTGGCCAGCGTCAGCGCTGTGAGGGGGGAGGTCGAGGGGCGAAGGCGAGACCGACACTGGGAGACAGTGCGGGGACGTACACGCGAATGACTGGGCGGCCATGCGCGGCGAAGGCAGGGCGACGTGTGCCGGCACCTGCCAGGAGAAGTCCGAGTCCGACCAGGCCAATCAGGCCGACGACGACCTGGGTGAGGGTGGCGACCACTTCGGGAACGGGGGCATTGCCCGGCGCATCAAAACGCGCAGCAAACGCCGGGCCGTGCAGCAGCGCGGCGAGCACCCAGATGGCGACCGCCTTGCGGCCGAAAGTGAGCGACTCGCCCTGACGTCTCAGGATGACAAGGCCGCCGATCAGGCCCGCGGCGATGAGCCACCGGAAGATCAGGGTGGGATCCGACAGCGCGCCGTTCCACAGTTGTCCGGCGAACAGCCAGACGTGGAACACCGCCAAGGCGGCAACCACAAGTGAAAGAGCGCGGCGCATCATCGTTCCAAGCCTATTGCAAGAACCAGGCCCTGCATGGAAATGTCAATTCCAGGCCTTATTCCTGCAGTCGTCAGATCCAGATCGCGCCAGTAGCGAAATATTCCGCACCTTCGGTTTAGTTGACATAGACCATTAAACATGGTCACATGAGCATTAATAATGGTCATGAACTCCAGTCCTTTTGGCGGTGAGGCGCGCACTCGGACTCTTGTGGCGCTCGGATTGCTCGGGCAGAGTTATCCGCGCGAGTTGGCGCGTTTACTCGCGGCGCCGGTTTCCGGCGTTCAGGCTGCGCTGCGCGGCTTGGAGCGGGACGGTCTGGTGGCTGGCCGATTGATCGGCAGGACGCGAACCTATCAACTCGAACCGCGGTATTTCGCGCTCAAGGAACTGCAGCCGTATCTGGCGCGACTCTCAGCGGCGGATCCGGATTTGACGGCCGCCGTCGAGGGCCTTCGTCGCCGTCCGCGCCGGTCTGGCAAGCCCCTGTGACGATGTCGTCCAGTTCCTCACTTGCCGAGGTGGCGGTCGTCGTCGCGTCCGCCCTGAACGACGCAGGCATAGATGTCGTCCTGACCGGTGGCGCGTGCGCCACGTTCTATTCCGGTGGCACGTATCTGTCCAACGATTTGGACTTTATCGTGCGACGCGGCGGGACTCGCCGGACGTTGGATCAGGCGATGCTTCGCGTCGGGTTTCAACGCGACGGCGACCGATACGTCCATCCGGGCACCATCTTCTTCGTCGAGTTCCCTCGGGGCCCGTTGGCCATCGGCGACGACCTGAAGATCACGCCTGTGGTGCTGCACCTCGCGGGGGGAACGGTCGCGGCCCTGTCGGCGACTGATGCCTGTCGTGATCGTCTCGCGGCATTCTTTCATTGGTCGGATCGGCAGAGTCTCTCCGTGGCCGTCGCGATTGCTCGCAAGCAATCTGTGGAAATGTCCACGATCCAGGACTGGAGCCAGAAGGAAGGATTTGTGGCGTCGTTCCAGGAGTTTGCACGCGCCGTCCAGGGGCCATGAATGCACGGCCCGGGAGCCCTGCCCCCGGGCCGTCGTGGAGATGTCTTCAGCGACCGCCGCCTCGTCCGCCGCCGCGTCCACCGCGCCGGGTCTTCAGCGTTTCGAGTTGTTCGGGTGTCAGCACCGCGTCCACCTCGGCCTTGGCCTTCTCGTGGATCGCCTTCACCTGCGCCTTCTGCTCGTCGGTGAGATTCAAGCCGCGAAGCGCCATGCCCGGACCACCCGGTCGGCCCGGCCCGCCGCCGCGCCGGAATCCCTGGCCGAGCCGCTGGCTCTGGCCCTGGCCCATCCCCCGGCCCTGACCGAAGCCGGGTCCACGCTGCGCCTGTTCAAAGCGCGGGCGCTCCTGGGCAGTGGCCGGTCGAGTCGGCTGTGCCTGAATCGCGGCCGTGCCGGCAAGCGCCATTGCGGCCACACCAATGAGAGTAAATCGTCGGGTCATGTCTGCCTCCAATCGCGACCAGGCTGTATGCGGTCGCTTCTGTCTACGTTGACTGGAGAGAGGGCGCGGTTATTCCCGCGTCGCGAGAATTTCTCTGACGGCCCTTGCGATAAGGCGCGGAGGTATTTCCTGAAGACCCTTGAATGGCAGGGATCAAAGTTGTCCGTTGTTGGCAATTCGAATAAACGCTTCGAGCGTTACGACGCGGACAAGCGACGCGTGGACGAGATGTTCGGCCATTCTTCCAGACGTGAAATAGTCACGCAGCTTCCAGCCGTCGCCTCCCAGGACGAGGTACGCACGGGAGGCGTAACCCTCGCGAACGGCGTCAGCCAGACACATCACTTCAAATGGGACCTTCTGCTCGGCAGTACCACTGGTCTGCTGCCACTTGAGTGAGATGAGAACAGTCTCCCCTTCGTGCTTCGCGATCGCATCAACCCTCTGGACCCCGCCGCCGCATCGCTGACCGACGAGCACTTGGGCTTCACAGGTGTAGCCGCCTCGCTGCAGCGCGGGGAGCACCATCGCCTCCAGGACCGCCCCAGTGTTGGTGTTTCGGGATGTCATGCGTTCTTTGTCGCAATGACCTCGCGTGCGGGACTTCGGTCTCCGTTGCAGCTGATTCGTCTCGGGGCGTCCAACTCGCGAATGCGAAATCCCAGGGACTTATACAAACTCTTGATCCGTGCTGTGGCCTGATTCACCAGAACAACAGGACCGCGATGCCGCGACAGCAGCTCCGCCGTCCGCTCTTGGTCCTCCCATGTGAAACCGCCCTGCGCGTATTGGGTGAAATCCACGTCGTACGGGGGATCCGCATAGATGAAGTCGTCGGGATCGAACGCAAGGTCCGACACATCGCCCACCGTAAACGCCCACGAGGACAGGATCTCTTTGTACGCACTGAAGTCTGTCGTGTAGTTGATGGTCTTGTAGCGACCAAAAGGCACGTTGAACTGGCCACGGCTATTAAAACGACAGAGCCCGTTGTAGCCGGTTCGGTTCAAATAGTAGAACAGCCCGGCGGCCTCACGGGTGTTGGCTCTGCCGCTCGAAAGGATCGCGTTGAACCTTTCTCTTCCTTCGTAAAACGCCGTTTCGTCGTTGAGCATCGGCCAATCGACGCGAAATCCCTTCTGGAGCCAACGATAAAAATTTACCAAGTGAGGATTCGCATCGTTCAGGACCGCGCGAGTTGGCATCAGTCCGAGAGCCATCGCCAGACCGCCACAGAAAGGCTCCACCATTCGTCGATGGACATGCGGGGTCCACAAAGGTAAAACGTGCGGCACTTGCCAACGCTTGCCGCCCGCCCACTTCAGGGCGGGTCCCAGAGTCTCCGGTCGTTCCGCAACTGGCATGCTCGCCAAGTCTAACCGAGCAGGTGTGTCAGAGGAGGTCATCCGTCACGGCGAACGTGTGATGAGGGCGCGGGCGGCGGCACGGGCATCGGCGCACCAGTGTACCCCCGGTGATTGCGGTGGGCAGCGACTACGTGGCAGGATCGGGCCAAGGGGAACAATCGATGAATGTACTGAAACCTGTCGGGTGGGCAGGCGTGCTCTGCGCGTGTCTTGGCGTGACGCTCAACGGCGCGATCGCGCTTGCTCAGGACCCGCCGGAGGTGCTGACCAAAGCGATCCGGAAGAACCTCGACAAACAGTTTCCGGAATGGACACTGGCCGCCGCGCCGATATGTCCGGGTGCGGTGTCACCTGCCACCGCCGACATTGATTTTGATCAGGAGCCCGATGCGGCCTTTGTCCTTACGACGCAGGGTGGTGAGGCGCGTGTGGTGATTACACTGCCGCGTGTGATCGGCGGCTCCGTTGTGCACGACCTGGGCCCATTGTCGGCGGTGCCAGGCGCCACACACCTCGTGGTGCTGCCGCTCGGCACGGTGGTGCGGGAGCCGGGAGCGATGTTTGACGACTATCTGTCCGGGCCCACCTTCGCCGCTGCGTCGTGTGAGAAGGCGCTGGTGGCCTATGTCTGGACCGGCTATGGGTTTCGCGAGCGCTCGCTGAAGTAGCTTGCTGGACTTTTTCCGCACTGTCTGAGAGACTCCGTCGGCCTCCCCAGGGGCTGCCGAGAGATGCTCTTTAATTCACTGACGTTTGTCGTCTTTTTTGCGGTCGTTCTCGCCCTTCATCGTGCGCCGTTTTTGTCGTGGCGCACGAAGAAGGTGCTTCTGCTTGTCGAGAGCTACATTTTTTATGCGGCCTGGAACCCGCCATTCATCCTGGTCCTCTGGATCTCGACCGTGGTGGACTGGGTGGTCGCGAAGCGCATCCACACGGCCACTACAACAGGCGCGCGTCGCGGATGGCTGCTGGTCAGCCTCCTCATCAACCTCGGCATCCTTGGCTACTTCAAATACGGCGAGTTCCTTCTCGAGAACTGGGTGGCCGTGGCTGCGATGGCCGGCGTCGAGTGGCAGGCCCCCGCATGGGACATCATCCTGCCGGTCGGCATCTCGTTTTATACATTCCAGACGATGGCGTATTCGCTTGACGTGTACCTCAAGCGCGCCGAGCCCGCGGATTCGCTGCTCGACTTCAGCCTGTTCGTGACATTTTTCCCACAACTGGTGGCGGGTCCCATCGTGCGACCGGTCGATCTGATCCCGCAGTTTGCCGTCGAACCCGCTGCGAAAGCAGGGCGCCTCGCCTGGGGATTGTCGCTGATGGTGCTGGGCATGTTTAACAAGATCGTCATTGCCGATGGGGCATTGGCGCCGGCCGCAGACGCCGTCTTCGGCGCAGGCGAGACACTCGCGTGGACCGATGCGTGGCTCGGCACACTCGCGTTCTCCGGACAGATCTTCTGCGACTTTGCGGGGTATTCGACGACGGCGATTGGCGCGTCGCTCGCGCTTGGGTTTTCCCTGACCGACAACTTCCGCTATCCCTATGCGGCGATCGGATTCACGGACTTCTGGCGGCGATGGCACATCAGCCTGTCCACCTGGCTCCGTGACTACCTCTACGTGCCGCTGGGTGGCAATCGCAAGGGCGTCGGCCGGACGTATATCAACCTGATGGTGACGATGCTGCTGGGGGGATTGTGGCACGGCGCCAGCTGGACGTTTGTGGTGTGGGGAGGCCTGCACGGCACGTATCTGGCGGTTGAACGATTCATTCAACGGCGTTTTGATCCTCATCCGCTGACCCACAGCGTGGTGTTCCAGATGTCGCTCGCGATGCTGACGTATTTCCTGGTCAACATCACGTGGGTGTTTTTTCGCGCGCCGGACTTTCCCACGGCCTGGCGCATGATTGTTTCGATGGTGACGTTTGGCGAGGGACTCAGGGTGCTCTCGTCTGCCAACGTCACTCTCGTGGCCGTGCCGGTGTTGGGCATCCTCCTCATCCACGGGCTGATGCGTGAACGCCGTCTTGAAGACGTGGTTGCCAGAACTCCGTGGTGGCTGACCGCCGTCGTCGTTGGATTCATGGTGGCCGCCATTGCGGTCAGTCAGGGGTCGAGTAATGCGTTCATCTATTTTCAGTTCTGACAGCCCCACAGAATGCATTACCCGGCAGCACTGCCGCAGTGTTCCGTTAGCGTTCTTGATTGCGATCGCGATCGTGGCAGCGGTTGAGGCCAGCCTGCGGGTGATCGGACCGGAACGGCTTGTGGCATACGAACAGGGAGTCCCGTCGCGGTACGCGGCCCGACATCACATCCTCGCCGAGGGAGCGGCGGACCTGTGTTTTATGGGCTCCAGCCGCACGAATAATGGAATCAACTGCCCGACCGTCAGCAAAGAACTTCGTGAAACACTTGGTCATGAGATCACTGTCGCAAACTATGCAAGTGGTGGTGCTCAGACTCTGTCTCTTATACACATCTCCGAGCCCACGAGACTAAGGCGAATCTCGTATGCCGTCTTCTGCTTGAAAA
>ENA-ORBV01012580-ORBV01012580.1-microbial-mat-metagenome-genome-assembly--contig:-NODE-12580-length-13029-cov-4.697962_pt1 | contig 13029 bp, 9 predicted proteins | sample MGYA00237777_ERZ505514 | MGnify/ENA primary metagenome ERZ505514 (study PRJEB26160, sample SAMN06269048) | microbial mat metagenome | isolation source: Oligotrophic lake microbial mat | place...
GCACAGAGGCGGAGAGCGAGCCGGTGCGCCCTCCGGCGTCGAACCGCCTCGCTCCCACTACGAGGGTGCGGAAGGTGTACAGTTCGCCGCCACCGGCACTGATAATGAGTTCGAAGGCCGCGTCGGCGAGCCCCAGGTCGTCGCGCACGTCGGCGGTCAGTGCAAGCGACCCGCGCGCGGCACGGAGCACCGTGTCACGCGCCGGTGCATCGAGTCGCACCACGGGCACGGAGTCCCCAATCGGCTCCATCACGAGGACGCGCTCCCGCGCGCCAGCCGTCAGCCGCACCGCTTCGGCGCGCACGGGCACCGGAAACACCAGACGCCAGCGATCACCACGCTGCTCCGCTGCATCCACCACGTCGTCGCGCACCGCCTGCACCCCCATGCCGCGCCCTTCGATCATCACACGACTGCCGATCAGCGCAGCGACCGTCGCGGGATCATCGAACGACTGTTCGGCGAGTCCGCTGTACGCGGGAGGGCGAACGCGCACGACGATCGTCGCGAGCGGATTCGCCTGCGCGTTCGTCCCCGCGCCGGCACGGTCCAGTGCGTCCCCCGCGGAGGGCGCCACGACGCGTCCCACCGCACCAGCTGGCAACAGCACGAGCAGCACCATCAAGAGCGCGACGGTGAGCGACGGTCTCACGAGCGATTGCTTCGTTGCGTGCACGAGCGTCGCTTCGAGCGGCGCGGCCGCCACCACCGCTTCGAGTGCCGGCGACAACGCTGGCGATTGCGCCAGCGATGGCGTCAGCAATGGCGTGAGCAATGGCGTGAGCAATGGCGTGAGCAATGGCGCCGATGAAAGCGGCGCGGCGCCGAGTTCCGCCTGCGTCACGAGCGCGTACCGCAGCGAGGGGATGCGTTGTTCGAACCAGAGCGCGACCTGTTCGTCGGTCGCGCGGAATGCATCGCGCACCGGACCGGCCACGTGCCAGCCGAGCGTTGCAAGGGCCGCGAGCCAGGGCGCAGGCATGAGCCGCGTGCGCGCCGAGATGGTGAGGTCGAGCAGGAGATCAAGCATCAGGACAGCGACGAGCGCGAGCAAGGCCGCCAGCGCACTCCAGAGGAGCGCACGCACGAGACTCACCAGGCGCAGTCGTTGCCGCGCCCAACGGAGCCGCTCAAGACTCGTCATGCGACCTCCGCGCGCCGACGACGCGCCATTTGCTCGGCCACCAGCATCACGAGCGCAATGAGCAGCAACCACTTCGTGAGTGGGGAGGAGGTCGCCGAGGTCGCGGCGAGTCGTGGGCCATCAGCGAGTGGCCCGTCCGCCGAAAGCCACGGGAGCGCAGCGTCGGGAAGCACGGCGCTCCGTGTGCCGCCGCACGGCGCGAGCATCGCGTCGAGGAAGTGCGCGAAGGGCGGTCGGAGCGTGAGATCACCAGCCGCGGGGATGCCCACCCCAACATGCCGCACGCAGCCGCGCCCACTCACCTGCTCGGTGACGGCGGGGGTACCATCGCGCCAGCGCGCGACCGCGCGGCCGTCGGGAACGAGCCGTCGCATCAGCGGCGCGACAAGGGAAACGGCCGCTCCGCCGTCGAGCGCAACGACGCCCGCCGCAATCACCGTGTCCGCGCGGGGATCGATCGAGCCCTCGCGCGCGCTGTCGGCGGAGGGCGCGGTCGCCGGCCAGAGCAGGAGGACCGCGCCGGGCACCTCGCGGACCCACGCCACGTCTGCGGCGCTCGTCGAGGCGCGGATCAAGCGTACGGCGTGCGCACCATACGCAGCGTGCGTAGCGTCTGTACCACCCGCACCCGGCGCACCATTCCCGCGCGGCGCATCGCGCGGCGCATCGCGCGTGCTGCGCACGGCGTCCAGCGCGGGGAGCAGCGGATCGTCAGGGAGAAGGCCCGTGACCTCGAGCGTGGGGAACGCGAGTGTGTCGGGTCGCACGTCGAGTGCAATCACCTCGACGCGCCCGGGCCATGCGGCGCGCCACGGCTCGGTCGCCGCGTCGAGCCCATTGGCGCTCACGCCAGTGAGCACCACCAAGCGCACGGAGTCCGCGCCGCGGGCAATCCGCGCGCCGGCGTCGAGTGCGCGTACGAACATCGGCGAGAGTGCGGCCCGCCGCAGGAGGGGTGAGGGCGGGCTCAGGGTATCGAGCGCACTGGGCGACAGCTCGCGCGCGGCGGTGTCGAACAGCACGAGCGCATTGCCGCGCGCCAGATACTGCTTCGCGCTGGCCCGTGCGCCTTCGATATCGCTTATCGCCGTGGTCCACTCCAGCGCCACCACGGTGCGCACCTGCGGGCCCGGCGCATCAGGGACGGGCTGGGCGAATGCGGCGCCCACGGCGAGCACGGCGAGGGCGCGGAGCGCGAGCACCAGGAGATCATTGGGCCGCGACGCGCGCGCCACTGCACGCACATCACTCTCGGGCACAAAGCGCGCGGTCGGCAGCATCACGGCGGGCGGACGTCGCGTCGTCAGCAGATGCAGGGCCACCACCGCGAGGGCCGCAGCGACGCCGGCGACCATCATGAACGGCGCGAGGAAACTCATCGTGGCGCCTCCGATCCAGCGGGGCGCGCGATCCGCCGCACGAGGACATCCACCGGGGCATCGTCAGTCACTTCATGCACCTGCACGCCATCGGCGCGCATCGAGCGCGCCACCTCGGTGCGGAACGCATCGAAGCGCTCGCGATACGCATCGCGCGTGACCGACGTCAACGAACGCCGCACGGTGGGATCACGCGGATCGGTCGCGAGGACCGCACCCCGCGTCGGCTCCAACTCGAGGCGCGAGACCACATGCAGCAGATACGCTTCGCCCCCGCGCACCACATGTCGCGCCATCGCGTGGCGCAGCTCGGGGAGATCGCCGAGGCAGTCGGTAATCACCACGCAGCGCGGCGCGCTGAGCGTCACGTGTGACGCGAGCGCGGGCGACCCCGTCAGCCGTACGGCATCGAGGGCGCGGGCGATCTCGCCCACGACGCCGCGCCGCGTCCGCGCCTCGAGTCGCTGCGCCGTGAATCCCGAGACGATCGACGCACCAACGGGATCACTGCCGGAGTGCGCGGCCGCGGCGAGCCCCACGGTGAGCCGCTTCGCCAACGTCCACTTGTTCGCCTCCGCCGCGGGGAAGTCCATCGAGGCCCCGGCGTCCACAATGAAGGTCGTGCCGAGGGTGGCGTGGTCGGGCGCGAGGCGGATAAAGGCGCGATCACTCCGCGCGAGGAGCTTCCAATCGAGGCGCTTGGGATCATCCCCTTGTCGATACGGGCGATACTCCGCGAACTCCGGCGCCATTCCGCGCGATCGCGCTTGGTGCGCACCAGGCGCGCCCTGCGGCACGGCGCGGCGCGCGGGCCAGCGGACACCGCGCACGGCGTCGAGGAGCGCGCCGTACGGGCCGACCGGCATCGCTAGATCCCGGTGAGGCCGCGGGGCTCGGGCACGCGCTCGAGCAGGTCCTCAACGATCCGCTCCGCGTCGATCCCCTCCGCCTCGGCGGCGAAGTTCGGCAACACGCGATGCCGCAAGACCGGACGCGCGACACGCCGAATGTCGTCGGGCGAGACCGCATGACGCCCAGCGAGCAAGGCCGCCGCCTTGGCGCCGAGGATCAACGCCTGCCCAGCACGCGGCCCAGCGCCCCATCGCACGTACTGCTCCACGAGCGCCGTGGCTTCGCCGCCCTTCGGACGCGTCGCACGGGAAAGCGAGGCGGCATAGCGCAGTGCGGCGTCGGCCGCAGGAATCTCGCGCGTCAGGCGTTGCAGGTCCCGCACCTGCTCCGCCGTGATGATCGGCGTGAGCGCGTCGTCCGAGACACCGGTCGTCGCGCGCAGAATCGCTACTTCATCCTCCGCACTCGGATACCCGATCCGAATGTCGAAGAGGAAGCGATCGAGTTGCGCCTCAGGGAGGGGATACGTCCCTTCCTGTTCAATGGGATTCTGCGTGGCGAGCACGAAGAACGGCTCGGGAAGCGACATCGTCTGCCCCGCCGCCGTCACGCGGTGTTCCTGCATCGCCTCGAGCAGCGCGGCCTGCGTGCGCGGCGGGGCGCGATTGATCTCGTCGGCGAGCACGATGTTCGCGAACACCGGACCGCGCACAAAGCGGAACGAGCGATGCCCCGTCTGCGTGTCTTCTTCGAGCAGCTCCGTGCCGGTGATGTCGCTTGGCACGAGATCGGGCGTGAACTGGATCCGGCGAAAGTCGAGCGCCATCGCTTCGGCGACCGAACGGATCATCAGCGTCTTCGCGAGCCCCGGCACGCCAACCAGGAGGGCGTGCCCCCCGGCGACGAGCGCCATGAGGATCTCGTCGAGCACATCCTCCTGCCCGACAATGCGACGCGCCACTTCTGCGCGGAGTCGCACGGCGGCCGCGAGCAGTTCCTCGCGGCGCTCAGCCGATGCAGAGTGCGTGATGGTGCTCAGCGGAGGCTCAGCGAACCGGACGGCGGTAGCGGTACGTCAGGAGGAAGGTCGAGCCGTCGCGCGCGCCCGCTCCGCTCAGCGAAGTCCCCTCATGGGTTACTTCGATGCCGCGCAGCTTCATCACGTAGTCTTCCACCGGATAGTGGATCTGCCCGAACGCCTCGAAGGCGGCCCGCTTGAGCGCCGCGACCGAGGTATCCGCCGCGCAGCGCACCGCGACAACGTCCCACACCTCGGGCATCTGTACGCGCACCGTGAACGACCCGGGCGCATCCGCGCCGAGGGCAATCACCCCAGGCCGCGCCCGCAATGCATTCACGATATTCATGCGACGGCCGCGACGACGGCCGCGACAACGCCCGGGACTTCGTCGGCGGGAGGCAACGAGGCAAGAAACTGCGCGACCTGCGCGTCGAACATGTACGACGACGCCGTCACAGAGGTGCCGCCCGCTTCTTCGGTGGCCGCGACGGCAATCTCTTCGCCCCCCTGCCCACGCAAGGTCATCCAGTTCGGCCCCTGCTTCTCGAGGAACGCGGCATAGATGCCGGAGCGACGCGAGAAGAACTCGCGCGCCGCGGCCAGCACCGCGACGGCGCTGAGCGTGGTGCGCTGTTGCTGCAGGGTGCGGCTCGACTGATGGTGACGCGTCACTGAGGGGACTCTCCGAAAACGGGTATCGATCTGACTCGTGCAATCTACTCGGTGGTTCCCGAATAGTCCTCGGGAGAGTCCGTACCGGTCGTTGCCCGATTGTCTGCGGCAGTGTCCTTAGGCCGGCTCGGCACGGGATGTTCGTCATCGTAGGCGGCTTCGGCGCGCCGAAGACGGGTGCGCAGGGTGTCGCGTTCGGCGATCACCGCCAACAGGTCGGCCACGGTCCGCATGAGGGCCTTAGCCGACGCGCTGGGGGCCCCGGGCGCGGCGAAGTAGAAGGTCACCGCCCCCAACACGCTGCCCGCCGCCTCGAGCGGGAGGGCCACGAGCGCACGAAAGCCGAGCTCACGGGCGACTTCCTGCCAATCCTCAAGATTGGGGTCGGCAAAGACATCCGGCACGGCGATCAGCCGTCGCTCGCTGGCGGCCTCCCCGCTCGGGCCAAACCCGACCCGGACGCGCATATCGCCGAGCCAGGGCTGCCACTGCGCGGGCCAGTTGTGGGCCGCGGCGGCCCGCATGAGCTCGGCACCTGGATCCAACACGAAGACCGCCCCGCGGGTCGCGCCGACGGCCGGGCAGGCGCGATCGAGCGCGTACTGGAAGGCTTCCAGCGGGTCGTCGGCGCGGGTGATGGCGTGGGCGATCTCGCTCACGAGGACCAACGCGTGGTCGTCCTGCGGCGCCGGTACGGTGGGGTCGGGGAGTTGCCAACGGTTTCGTCGTGGCACGCTTGGTCAGGGGCTACGGGTTCACCACGAAGGAACAACTCACGCACGGCGTCGATACGCCGCAGTACGCCCTAGTGCGTCTTAGTACGTCTTAGTACGTCTTAGTGCGTCCTAGTGCGTCTTAGTGCGCGTACAACCGAGCTGCGAGCGCATCACGAAGCGTGGCGGTGATCGGCCCCACCGCGCCATGGCCGATCGGCTTCTCGTCCAGCGTCACGATTGCCTGCACGTCAGTGGTCGTGCCACATACGAACAACTCATCAACGAATGGCAGTTCGCGCAGCGTGAAGGGCCGCTCCTCGCACCGCATGCCGTGCGCGCGCACGATCTCCAGCAGGATGCCGCGCGTGATGCCCGGCAGGATGTAGTTCGTGAGCGGCGCGGTTCGGAGGACCCCATCAATCACCGCGAAGCAATTCGTCGCCGCGCCCTCGGTGATCATCCCATCGCGATGCATGATGGCCTCGTAGGCCCCCGCCTCCGCTGCCGCCTGCCGCGCGAGCACGGGACCAAGGAGATTCACGGTCTTCAAGTCGCACCGCGCCCAGCGCTGATCGGGGTGCGTGATCCCCTTCGCGCCATGCGTGCGCATCGCGGTGTTCACCTTGAACGCCGCGGGCGCCGCGTAGATCGTCGTCTTCGTTCCCGCCGGCGGAAAGTGATGCACGCGCGTGGCCGCGCCACGGCTCACCTGCAGGTAGATCGTCCCTTCCCCGCTCGCGAGGCCGTTGTCGGCGATCAATCGCTCGCAGACGGCTTTGAGTGTCGCCGAGTCCGTGCCCGTGCGGTCAATGCGAAGCCCGTCGAGTCCCTGCGCCATGCGCGTCGCGTGCGCATCCCAGGTGAAGAGCTTCCCCTCCACCACGCGCACCACTTCGTAGATGCCGTCGCCGAAAAGGAAGCCGCGATCCTCGACCGAGATCATCGCCTCGCCCTTGGGCACGAACTGGCCATTCAGGTAGACCGTGCTCACGGGCGCCTCAGTTGAGCATGCGTTCGACGCCGGCGATCACCGGCGCAAAGGACAATCCCTTCTGCGCCACACGCTGCGCCTGCTCGTGCGCGAGTTCGCGCTGGCCGTACGCGAAGAGCTCCTCAACGATCCACGGCCCGGCCTGCGGATTCCGCCACCAGTCTTCGTTGAAGCGGTGCCGTAGCGATTCATCCAACACCGCTTGGAGCTGCCACGCGCGCAGGTAGCGCGCCGCATAGTAGCGCGCATCGACGTCCACGAAGGCGTCAGCGCGTTGGTACCGGAAGCCGGTCGCCTTGGTGAGAATCTCCACGTAGAGATCTGGCAACGCGTGGAAACTCACGCTCCCGCTATGCAACTCTGTCTCGTAGATCAGCTTCGCGCAGTAGCGCCGCACAAAATGCAGCTCCTCGAAGCCCGCGTAGCGCAGGAAAGCCCCGATCTCCTGCTTGCCAAGTCCGCTGTAGCGCGCGAGCCAGCCGCGGTCCTTCAAGCGATGATCGAACAGCATCGCGTAGCCCTCCGTCACCGAGTTGTCGCCCAGCCAACGGAACTCGAACGGGAGCGCCCGCGACATGTTCCCGAAGTGGAGCGCGTGCCCGAGCTCATGCAGCAGCGTCATCCAATCGTTCTGCCCACCATGCGGCCGCAGCACGAGATGCACGACATCGGGAATGCGCACCGGCGCGCAGAAGGCGCGCGGACGCTTCCCTTCGCGTTCACCGGTATCGTAGCGCACACGCCCCTCGGCGTCCGGGCTCGTCCCCATCTCGGTCACCTGACGGCGCACCTCGCGCTCCATCGACTCGGCCGTGAAATACGGATCGAACTCCGGCGCGCGCATCAGCGCCGCGACATCGGCGCGGGTCGCTTCGCCCGGAGTGATGCCGAGTCCGCGCTTGAGGAACTCGGGGAAGACCTCGTCCCACATGTTCTGCGTGTCGCGCAGGAAGGCCTCACACTCCGCGCGCAGCGCCGAGAGCGAGACGCCGCTCACCGCCTCCCACGTGGCGTTGTAGCTCGAGGCGACACCCAGCTTCGCGACCACGTCATGCTCGCGCTCCAAGCGCTCCTGACGCATCGGTGCGAGTTCGCTCATCACGAGCTTCGCGCGGGCGTCATCGAGCGCGTGACGCACCTTCACGTCGCGCGTATTGCCGAGCGTGATCGGCAGGCGTTGATACGGTTCCTCTGTGCCGTCGGCGAGTCGAACGACGGCGCTGTTCTCCCAGGCCATCTCCCGTTCATCGAGCGCGGCGAGCTCACGCCCCACCCGCGACTCGATCAACCAGTCGAGGAGCAGGCGCGACGAGCGCTGCGTGGCGGCATCGCCGGTCTCCCCGATCGCCTCGGCACTCCCTTTCCCTTCCGTGGCCTTGAACAACTCCAGCGTCTGCGCAAAGGCTTCGTCATCGAAGGCGCGCGCGTGCTTCGCGTAGATCGGCTGGATCGCGGGCTCCGCCTTCAAGCCCGCGTACGCCGCGTGATACGCTGTTGAGATCGCTTCGAGGAACGCTTCGCCGCGCGTACGCAGCATGTGCAGAGTCTGCTCCGTATCGCTCACAGGGACACTCCGCTCAACCGACGAGCTTCGAATCGGCCGTCACGTGATCCTTGTCGAGATACGACGCCATCACCTCAATCACCTTGTCGGTGGAGACGCGAATCTGTCCCATATCGTCGCGGAAGCGAATGGTGACGTCGTTGTTGACGGTCGAGTCGCTGTCGATCGTGATGCCGAACGGCGTCCCCGCTTCGTCCTGCCGGCGATACCGCCGACCGATCGCGCCCGCTTCGTCGTAGAACACATTGAACTTCTTCCGTAGCTTGGCGGCCAATGCCTCGGCCATCTCCGGCTGCCCGTCCTTCTTGGTGAGCGGGAAGACGCCTGCCTTGATCGGTGCGAGCGCGGGATGAAACCCCATCACCGTGCGCCCTTCCGTCTCGCCCGGGACCAACTCCTCACGCAGCGCATTCACCATGATGGCGAGCGTCACGCGGTCCGCGCCCACTGAAGTCTCAATCACGTACGGCAGGTAGCGCTTGTTCGCCGCTTGATCGACGTACTCGAGCTTCTTGGTGCTGAACTCCTGGTGCTGCTTGAGGTCGAAGTCGGAGCGATTGTGCACGCCTTCGATCTCCTGGAAGCCCAACGAGCCACCGAAATCGAAGTTGATGTCGAAGGCGGCGCGTGCGTAGTGCGCGAGTTCCTTCTCCGTGTGCTGATGGAACTCGAGGCGATCACGATCGAGCCCGAGTCCGAGGTGCCAGTCGAGTCGCGCCTGCTTCCAGCGCTCGAAGTGCTCCATGTCCGTGCCCGGCTCGACGAAGAACTGCATCTCCATCTGCTCGAACTCACGGGTGCGGAAGGTGAAGTTCCCCGGCGTGATCTCGTTGCGGAAGGCCTTGCCGATCTGCGCGATGCCGAACGGGACCTTCTGGCGCGTCGCCTGCTGCACGTTCAGGAAGTTCACGAAGATCCCCTGCGCCGTTTCCGGGCGGAGATATACCACCGCCGCCGTATCCTCGACGGGGCCCATGAAGGTCTTGAACATGAGATTGAACTGCCGCGGCTCGGTGAGTTGGCAGTCGGTGTGCTCACCCGGCTTCTTCGATGGCTTCCGCGGGCACTGGGCGTCCTGGATCTTGTCGGCGCGGAAGCGGGCCTTGCAGGCTTTGCAGTCCACGAGCGGATCGGAGAATCCGCTCACGTGGCCCGAGGCCTCCCAGACCTTGGGGTGCATGAGGATCGCAGCGTCGAGGCCTTCGACGTCATCGCGCTCGCGCACCATGGCGTTCCACCAGCGTGCCTTGACGTTGTTCTTGAGTTCGACGCCGAGTGGGCCGTAGTCCCAGACGGATCCGGTGCCGCCGTAGATCTCGGAGGACTGGAAGATGAAGCCGCGCCGCTTGGCGAGGGAGACGAGGGTTTCGAGGACGTCGGGGCGCATGCGACGGAAGGCTGGAGGAGAACTGCTCCGTCAATCTAACGCTGGGTGCGCCCCCTACTCCACCGTCACCAACACCCCCATCCCCTGCCACCGCGTTGTCCCTCCTCGCTCGCCCGGCGTGGAATGCACACGGGGCTCCAGATGCTCCCCGAAACGCGCCTCCCCCAACCGCGTGCGGTACGGCCCCGTTCGCTGCGGCTCCGCTATCAACACCCCTGTCCGACGCAGCTCCTCAAAGCGATCGAACCCCGCGTCAAGCAGATCATTCCCGTCGTACCACTGCGGCGCCCCGGCCGTCCAGTTCGTGGCGGAGAACATGTGCTCTGCCGTGTCCTCGGCGCCGAAGAGGATCAGCACGTGGTGCGCCCCGGTGGTCGTTGGGGGGGCCATGGAGAACGTGACGGTTCGCCACCCGCCGCGCACCGGACTCGGCAGGCCCGTGATGCGCACGATGTTCTGATCGCGCGGGCCCCAGGTCGGCGAGGCGGCCAACAGGTAATTCGCGGTCGCGATGATGGTCGAGAATTCGAAGGTCAGATCGAAGCGGAGGGAGTCCCCCAGCCGCGCACGGTAAATGCGCGATTCGTCCACGAGCGTGCCGTTGATGACCAGCTCGTGCGGCACGAAATCGTCGTTGACTTTGCCGCCATAGTACCCACGGATGTTCACCGCGGTGGAACGCGCCCACCATGGCCCGTCGAATCGCACCTGCACACTCGGAATGTCATTGGGCGGTGGCTCCCCCATGTAGGTGAGACGCCGGAACTGTCCTCGGCCCGAGTCGAGCTGGACGACCGTGTCACCAAAGAGCTGCCCCGAGCTCGGACGGGCGCGCACCTCGCCGGCGAAGTCGAGCTGCCGCCCGAATCCATTCATCAGCACCACGCGGGGCTGAACAATCAACTCGGCGAAGGCTTGCTGTCCGCGGGCGATCTCGGTCAACGGCTCGACATCCACGATCAACCGCGGCTGGAGCATGCTCGCGAGCCAGACCAACAATGCCGCCGCCAACGCCACACCCACCGCCAGCATCGCCCGCGTCGACTCCCGCTGCCGCGCGACGAACCCCAGGCGACCAAAGATCACGCGCTCCCACTCGGGATGCCCCGAGCCTTGCGCCACGCGCCGCGCTAACGATTGCGCTGTGATCCCCGCGTTCTCGAGCGCCGGCGCACGCAACACCTGACGGGCGAGCCCGACCGCGCGCGACGGTTCGTCGCGCTGCCCCGCCAAGAGCGAGAGATGCGCCAAGACCCCAACGGTCAACCGCGCGTGATCGCCGAAGTGCGCCAGCAACGCATCGAAGGGATCTTCCACATTCGTCTGCCGACTCTCCTTGGCCAGCGCCTCAAGGACGGTGTCGTGTGCGATCCCCCAGGTGAGCTCACGCGACTGCACGAGGCCGAGCTCCTCGAGCCACTGCAGCGCCGGCCGCCACTCGGCGTCCACGAGCACCGGGAGATCGCGATCGCAGACCCCGGCAAGGTCGCGTTCGTCCATTGGCCTGCCCCACGCGGCGAGCAAGCGGAGTACACGGACCGCCGACGGCGACGACGCGTGGAGGAGCGCACCAAGCCCGGCGAACTCCTCGACGGACTGCACGAGGCGCTCCGGCTCCGCGGTCTCCCACACCCCGTCACTCACGCGCAACAATCCCTGCGATGCGGCCGCGCGCACCGCCTGTAGCGCGAGTTGCGGAATGCCGCCGCTTCGCGCCTCAAGTCGCGAAATAAGCTCAGGCACCCAGGGAGCCTCCGGCAGGATCGCCACATCCTCGAGTAGCCGGCGGACGCCCCCCACGGTGAGCGGACCGACATCGACCACCGTGTCCGTCATCCGCAGATCCGCCGGGGACACTCGGCGCACGCTCCGGACCGTGAGGAGTCGCATCGTCTGGTCCTGACGACGCTCCGTCTCGAGACGGACCGCGCGGAAGAGATCCCGCGATGCGTCATCGGCGTAGTGCAGGTCGTCCACCAGATGCACGACGAGTCGCTGCTCGGAGACGGACGCGAAGAGATCCGCGGCGGCATCACGAAGGACGAAGGCGCGATCTTCCGGACGAAGCACCGCGCCTCGCGCCGCGGGGAATCGACTCGAGAGCTCCGGCAGCAGACCGACCAGCGCATGCGCCGTGCTCTCCGACACCCCAATGGCGGCGGGCAACGCCGCGAGCGCGCGCACGGTGTCGGCAAAGGCCGAGTAGGGCACGTCGCGCATGCCTGGGAGCAATCGCACGCGGACGACGCGTGCGCCACGGAGTCGCATGCGCGCATCGAACTCGTCGAGAATGCGCGACTTGCCGACCCCCGCCGGTCCGGCGAGCACCACGCGACGCGGACGCCCCGCCCGCGCCATCTCAGCCTCGCGCAGCAGGACGTCCAGCTGTTCATCGCGCTCCACCAGATCCTGCCCAAGCGCGGCGAGCGTCCCCGCCGCCGGCGCTGGCAACGCGACGGTCGCACGCCTGATTCGCGCCAAGCGCTCAGCGATCGGCGGCGGGACCGAGTCACGTTCCGAATCCAACTGCATGCGCACGAGTTCGATCTTCTCGCGGGCCTCGGCGATAGCACCCGTGGCGACGAGCAGATCAAAGAGCAGCACGACAACACGCGCGTCACCGGGCTCGATCGCATCGAGTCGTCGCGCGGCCGCGAGTGCCGCCTGCACCTGACCTGCGGCGACCTTCGCGGGGATCGCCTGCGCCGCGGCGTCGATCATCATCTGACGCAGTCGCGCGCGCTCCGCGGAGGCCCAGCGCTCAAAGGAGTCTGCTCCCCCGACGTCGAGTCGCTGACAGAAGGGACCGCCGTACGCCGCGAGCATCGCGTCGAACTGCCCCGCGCGCCCCGCGGCAATGAACGCATCGCGATCGACCGTGACCCCGCCTTCCACGAGGCCGATCTCTTCGCGGTCCGCATCGATCACCGATTCGCCCACGAGGGCGCGGAGCGAGTGCAGTGTCGTGCGAAGCGTCGCGCGCGACCGCTCCGGGGCCTCATCGCCCCACAGCACATCCGCAAGCCGGCCTCGGGAGAGCCGACGGCCATCACGACACGCGAGATGCACGAGGAGCCCGAGCACTTTGCCCGTCCGGAGGAGCGGGACCCAGCTCCCGTCGTCGGTCTGCCGTTCGAGTGACGTGGGGCCGAGCGTCGTCAGCCGGAGCGGCGTACTCGGGTTATTCCGATCGAGGAGGGAAGAGGGCTGCGCCACTGCATCTATAGTGCACGCATTCACGCGCCGCTGTAAGCGGGCGGCAAAATGCCCTCGGTCGCCCTGCGTTAATACCGCGTCAAAGCG
>ENA-ORBV01012585-ORBV01012585.1-microbial-mat-metagenome-genome-assembly--contig:-NODE-12585-length-13025-cov-7.306457_pt1 | contig 13025 bp, 14 predicted proteins | sample MGYA00237777_ERZ505514 | MGnify/ENA primary metagenome ERZ505514 (study PRJEB26160, sample SAMN06269048) | microbial mat metagenome | isolation source: Oligotrophic lake microbial mat | place...
TGTGTATAAGAGACAGTGGTTGTATTGATCGTCGATGATGTAATACCAGGGGTCTGGATCTCCATTCTCCCAGAAATCTAGATCCCTGGCCATCAGCATGTATGGTCCCTCGACATCCTGGGTGATCTTGGTCACGCCCATCGGACCAGTGGGACCGTACTTGCGGCAAGCTTGAACGAGGGCGTTGCGGACGGTGTGGTATACCTGCCAGGGGAGTTTCCCATCTGGATCGTTGTTGGGAACGCGATCCCGTGTGAACGACTTGACCTTGAGCGACTCCAACCCCTTCATGCTCACCTCCTCTACCTACCGGCAAACACGAACGAGCCACTCTCCCCGGCCCAAGCACATCGCCTCACCATTGCACACTGCCACGCGAGCCCCTGCAACCGGGTTCCCGTTGACAATCTCACGAGGGAAAGTATCTCGGCCGCATCAGGGGTGACACATGAAACCCGGACGACGATTACTTCTGTGCGTCAGTGTGCTGATCGCGTCGGTGGTGCTTGCGTCAGGGTGCCTGATCCCCTACAGCTACCCCAAACTGTCTTACCTTCCCGGTGTTGAGCAAGGCCCAGAACTCGCAGACTGCCACGTCTTCCGCGTCGATTGCCTGGTGCATGAAACCGATAACCGAGGCGATAACGGCGAGTACACGCTGACCGAGGTGCCGCGAGCACTCGATGGCCATATTCCCTCGCAGGCCCTCTGGTCTCTTGAGAACAAGAGCGTCGTCGTGGGCATCATCTCGGCGAATTACGAAGTGGGCCTGGTCCACCGAAGCCAGCTTCGCTTGTACCGCCCCGGCTACGAACTGGTCGAACTCGAATCGCGGGACTCGGCCGCGAAAGTTCAGTGGCGGCCCGTGACGAACTGGGCAGACCAGGAGAGAACGATCGACAGGCTCCTGAATGGACCACCAACCGACACATCACTGCGAGCGAAAGAGTTCTGGGAGGAACGAGGGACAGAGTTCCGACAACTCCCCAAGGTCGCCAATTACTCCTCAGCCGAAACGCGGCCGTTGTTGTTCGCCGCGACGGAGTACGAGCGGGTCGGGAAATCGGCTGCCACGCCAGCAGATGCGGATCGGTTGAAGCGTAAGGCGGCAGAGATTCGGGGCGTCATTACGCCACCCAAGAAGGAAGGCACGCCATGAATCGCCGGTGGTGTTACTCCCACTACTGTAGTGTGCTGATCTCGTCGTGCTTGCTCGCGACCGGGTGCATCATCCCGTATGCGTACCCGAAGTTATCGTATGTTCCCGGCTGCAATCCCACTGGTCCCAAGACCACCGATATTCACGCCTTCCGGGTCGATGTGAACGCCGATTGTGCGGATTTCTCCACGACTGGGGAGTACACGCTGACCGAGATCACGCCCAGATCCGATGGGAGCATACCCCTGCAAGCGAGGCTGACGGTCGAACGCGGGGTGTACCTCATCGGTCCCTTGACCTCCAACATCGGGCGTTTTCACTCCACGGGCGTGCGGTTGTACTCTCCTGGCTGGAAACTGATCGAGTTGAACTCCGGAGATCCAGCCGCCCCGATCCGCTGGCAACTCGCTGAGAACTGGAGTGCCCGAGAGAAGGCCATCGACGACTTGTTGCATCCGCCCGCTCTTCATCGCGGCGATTTGGACGTCGGTGGACCACTTCCCAAACTCGCTGGTAGCACCGAAGCGGCGAAGCGGCCGTTTGTATTCGCGGCCGCTGAGTATGAGCAGATTGCCGCATCGGTTAGTGATCCAGCAGAGACTGCTCGCCTCCGCGACAAAGCCCGGCTCCTGATCGAGATCAAACCGGCTTCCGCCGCAAGCGATGCATCTGCGACGCAATCCACACCGAGAACTCCCTGATTGCGGTATCGTCGAGATTAGAGTTCTGAAACGGTTCAAGTTGAAGAAGTGACAAGAGCTGATGGCGTGAAGTCCGCGTTGCCATGTCCGGCATGTTTTCGACCGCCACAGCACCGGAGAGAAAACGATGCGGTGGATCTACCTGGCATTGGTGGTCGCGGTCGTCTCCTCGCCCGGTTGCTCCGCAATCGTCGCCAGTCGCGGAGTGGAATTGAGTGACCTCACCACCAAGGAACAGGTCCACCGTACGTTCGGCACGCCCGTCACGGGCGGCATCGAAGGTCAACCCGGCCAAGCCTACGAGGAGTTCCGAACTCACCGCAAGATTTCGGAGCGTTGGAAGGGTGAGTACCTGCTCATCCCGTGCGTCGTCACCCTTGGGCTGAGTGAATTTGTCTACTTCCCGAGGGAACTCTTCTGTGCAACTCGACAACTTATCGTGGGTCAGAGCATCCGGTTCGGCTACGACATCCACGGGAACGTGACCACTGTCGATGGGGGCGGCCCTCCAAACTCAATACGGCCTCGCATGTCCTCTCCTGCTCCGGCCACGAACCCAGGAATAGTGCAGGTCAGCGGCCAACCATGATCATCACCCGTCGTCACTTCTCCAGTTGTTGGGAGTTATTTGGCGATCGCCTTGGCGGATGTTCCCGAGACTCCAAAAGCCAGTTTCTAGAGCATTGCACGTTGGGCTGATGAGGTGCCTACAGTAATCGCCCGAATAGCGACCGGAACTCCGCGAAGAAGTCCGTCGTGTCAGAGTCCACTGCCATGTACGACTCCAGAGCCGCCGAGTGCCGGAAGCCGATGTACTCCGTGAACGCTTCAAATTGCTTTCGACAGACGACCTCGTCGTTCCAATCGAGGAACTCGTAATAGCGACGAGCCAGTTCCGCCAACAGCCCCTGCTCAGTCCATGCCACCACGGTGAACTCGGGGTCGTCGTGGTAGAGTTGAACAAACTCCTGCTGACCACCCCTCGTCCAGCGGACGTAAACATCGGCGTTCTCGTCCCACAACCCGATCACGTCGGTTGCGTCTGCCGGAACACTGTACTCCCACACTTCCGAGATCGGCTTCACGAAGATGTTCAAGTGGGGGATTGGATGCCCCTTGGCTGTGATGAAACGAGCGACAGGTGGGGAGACGCCACGCCGGACAAAGCCCTCGTAGTCGAGCGGAAGCAGTCGCATACCGAGACACTCCTGCGGCAAACGATGAAGCCCATGTGCCGCCGGGGAATCAGTCACCATTTGTGAATCTCGGCCGCGACCACGCGGGCAGAGCATCAGCCCGATTCGCTGCCCCAAACGACCAGCGGACCAAATCACCACTGTGAACACCAGGGTGTACCACTGGAAACCGAGGAACGACTGGGGCTGGGTTACCAGTGCCACCACCCCGACAACCGCATGCTGTAGAGCGGCGATTAGGACTTCCGCCCAGCGACAATTAGAACTTCCGTTCGAGTGCCTCGAGCGTAGATGTCAGGAGCGGTTTCACGGCCGCCCATTTGTCCCCTGAACTGTGGTCATTCTTCTCGCCGCAAACTCCCTCAGCTTCCGTGAAGGGAATTTGCGGCGAGAAGAATGGTGCAGAGGCGTTCATTTGCTTGCGACCGCGAGAATGGTCGTGTTTCCGTCCGAGAGCCTCGACCGTACGCAACCTCCAACACCGGGAGGTCTGCGATGGTCATCACTGATGGGCAAGTCCGCAAGCTGCGGCAATTGCTCGAACAACGAACCCCGTTGGCCATCGCGGCCGGGAGGACAGGGATGTCCGACAAGACGGCTCGACATTACCGCGACCACCCCACGCTCCCCAGCGTCCGTCGCAGCATTCCACGCACCTACCGCACACGCACCGACCCCTTCGCCGACGTTTGGGACGAGGTCCAAGCCAAGCTCCAAGCCGAGCCGAGGCTCCTGGCCAAGACGCTCTTCGCCTGGCTCCGCCAGCGACATCCCGGTCAGTTCCTCGATTCCCACAAACGCACATTCGAGCGTCGCGTTCGGCAGTGGCGGGCCAGCAACGGTTCGGGCAAGCTCGCCATCTTCCGACAGGTGCATCACGTCGGCGATCTCGCCGCCTCCGACTTCACGCACATGGATTCACTCGCCATCACCATCGCACGCCAACCATTCAACCACATGGTCTACCACTTCGTCCTGACCTACTCGAACTGGGAGTCGGTGAGCGTCTGCATGTCCGAATCGTTCGAGGCACTCTCCGATGGATTGCAGAACGCCTTGCACGCACTTGGCGGCGTGCCGAGACGGCATCGGAGCGACAGTCTCACCGCAGCGGTGAACAACCACTCGGCGACGAGGGAGTTCCAGACCCGTTACCGCGATCTGCTGGCACACTACAGTCTGATTGGCCAACGGATCAATGCCCGACAAGCCCACGAGAACGGCGATGTGGAATCGTCGCACGGTCACTTCAAAACCGCCGTGGATCAGGCATTGCTCTTGCGGGGTAGTCGGGAATTTGCCAGCCGCGAAGAGTACGGTCAGTTCCTTCAGGACATGGTGAAGGATCGCAACGAACCTCGGCGAGATCGCTTTGCCGAAGAGGTCGCGGCGTTGAGGAATCTGCCCGATGTGCGTCTGACGAGTTGCCTCAAGGTGCCTTGCCGAGTCGATACGGGAAGCCTCATCCACATTCACCGAAGCACCTACTCGGTGCATAGCCGACTGATCGGCGAGAGGGTGGAAGCTCGACTCTTCGCCGACCGCGTCGAGGTTTGGTACGCGGACAAACTCGCCGACACGCTGCCGAGGTTGGTGGGTCGAGACAAGCACGCGGTGCATTACCGGCATGTGATCGACTCACTGGTGCGGAAGCCAGGAGCGTTCGCGAACTACGCCTACCGCGATGATCTGTTCCCGACCACGCGGTTCCGCCTGGCGTATGACCGCTTCGGTGAACAGTTCGACGAACGCAAAGCGGCCAAGGAATACCTGGCGTTGTTGCACCACGCGGCTCGCGATAGCGAAGTGGCTGTCGATGATGCTTTGCGAGTGTTGCTGGTGAGTGACACCGCGTTGTCATCGCAAGCGGTGATCGCGTTGGCGAAGTCGAGTTCGGAGCTTCCGGCCGCGACGGATGTCGTCGTGGAACCACCGGATTTGAAGGAGTTCGATACCCTGTTTCAAGTCATGGAGGACGATGATGGCGAAGACGCGAATGGAACAACCAACCCCGCCCCCGACGCGGCTGGTCGAGCATCTGAAGGAACTGCGGCTTCCCGCGTTCCGGGATCATTACCAGAGTCTGGCGGAACGAGCAGCGAAGGAGCAGTGGAGCTACCCGCAGTACCTGGAAGCGTTGACGACGCGAGAGATCGAGATGCGGACGCAAGGTCGGATTCAACGGCTGGCGAAGGCGTCGCGGTTGCCATCGGGCAAGTCATGGGAGACCTTCCAGTGGTCTCGTGTGCCGAAGATCGTGATGCAGCAGATGCAGAGCCTTCGAGATGGCTCGTTCCTGGGTCGCCGCGAGAACGTGCTGGTGTTTGGGAAGCCGGGTGCGGGGAAGACGCATGCGTTATGTGCGTTGGGCGAGCAGTTGGTGCTGCAAGGCCGGTCGGTGTACTTCGCATCGTGCAGCCTGCTGGTGCAGGAGCTGTTGGCGGCCAAACGCGACCTGAAGTTGGAGAAGGTGGTGAAGCGGTTGGCGGGGTTCGAGGCGTTGATCCTGGACGACCTGGGCTACGTGCAGCAGAGCCGCGAAGAGATGGAGGTGCTGTTCACGCTGCTGGCGGAGCGTTACGAGCGTGGGAGCGTGCTGCTGACGAGCAACCTGCCGTTCTCGCAGTGGACGCAGATCTTCAAAGATCCGATGACGACGGCAGCGGCCATCGACCGACTGGTTCATCACAGCGTGATCGTGGAGTTGAACGTGGCGAGCTACCGTCTGGAAACGGCCAAGTCGTCGCGGAATCCGAAAGATGCCACCCCCGATACGGCTGCGGGTCAGTAGGGAATTCTAATTGTCGCTAAAGCGGAGTCCTAATCGTCGCCGAACAAAATGCGATGTAAAACGCAGATGAGCTGGTTTCCCCCAAGGAAAACCAGCCCATCCATGTGTTTCTATTATTCTCGGTCGCTCGGAGTCCGATGCCGACCGGTCGGAATCAGCGGCGTGGCTTCACATATCCTCCGTTCAACTCGAGAGACCGAGTGATGCGCAGCGCTTTGTGCTTTCGCCGGTACTCCATGATTACATCCCAAGCGTTCGATTCTTTGACGGTCGATTCCTGGCAGTCCAATCGCTCCGCAAACTGTCTGCCCGACCAACCGTAACGCTCGATGTCCTCATCCAGTAACGCCCGTATTCGGGCGCTGATGTTCTTGCCCTTCGTGCACGCTTTGGAGGGTGCCGCGATCGGTGTTGCCGCGGAAGCGGTTTGGTCTGGTGCTGGCTTGATCTCCCGCGATTCGGCGGCGTAGAGAATCGGCACCCCCGCCTTTAATCTCGACATCAACTCCGGAGTCGCTCGGAGCACTCGCTGTGACGGCCAGACCCTTGATCTTGGCCCAGGGAGGAAGAAGTCCTCCGGGTCGCGAGTTGGCACGAGGACTTCGACCGTCTCGAGTTGATAGACTTCGAGCAGTTCCTGTTCGACCAGTCTCATGACAGCCCACTCGAAGGCGATGACGTCGGGTCGGTGCTGCTGCCCGACGATGCTGTTTTTGCGGGTGAGAACCACCGTACCCGGTAACGCGCTGATATCAGGTCGGTAGTACTGCTCGGGGATGGGGAAGCCCGTGGATGCCTTGTGGAGATCGACCTCATAAACGGGCGGAGCTTGATCGAGCGATTCATAGGTCCGCAACTCCTCGCAGATGGCCTGCGCCGCTGCTTCGACGCGGAGCTTTGAAGGCTCCAATGCGAGGGAGCGGCAGCCTTCCGGCAGTTTGATTCGGGTGTACGTTCTCAACAACGTGGGGGCACGGGGCGTTGATGCGGCTTCTTGGTTGGGCGCACGATCGCGCGTGCTTTCGTCGGGCTCCGCAAGCGTTTTGCAAGGGAAGCCTGGGTTCTCCGAAACGGACATGAGTGTCTCCAATCACGCGACGGGCGTGCCCGGGCGTGGACCAGAAAATTCACCGGCGGACGGACCGTAACTGCCGGTGGTAAAGACTGTACAAGAAATTGATGTTTCCCCTGAAAAGGGAAAACACAGAAGGCGTGCCCACCTCCGCGTGGATGGGTATCGTTAATGTAGGACAGAGGTCTCGACAGTGGCAACCGAAATTAACCGATAATCACCGTCATGGCCACTTTGCGAATGAATAGCACTTCGGCCAGTTCATCAGATTCAGGGTCATGAAACACGGCTCGGACCTCACCAACCGCTCGGCTCGCTGCGTCGGTATTCCGTTCTGCGTCATCGAACAGAAGAGCCACAACAACGCCATCCTTGTCGATAAGGCGAACAGCGGCGCGATTATTGTCGAGAAGGCGTACAACGGCGCTCTTCTTGATGTCGATGAACGCGACGAGCCTGAAGACGGGGGTCACGAGCAACTTCACAACGAAGCTCGGATGGAACACGGACCGTTTCCCGTCGAGCAACTCCTGCCTGATCGGTGCGGCCGAACGCACCGCAGGTGCCAAAGCCGAGACCCGCGGCGAACCCTCGCCGTTCGCCCACTCACTTCAGCGGCTCCAGCCCGGCGGAGATCGCGTCCCAGAACTTGACTGTAACTTCTCAATAACCCTGGATCTTGGCGCAGTTGATTGGGGTCGTTTCCCTACCTTCATTGCTATGAAGATGGAACTTCCTGACATCAAGCCCGAAGATCGAACGCCTACGGTCGAGGCGCTACTCGGGATTATCCGCCTGGTGCTCGATCGCGTCAGCCAACTCGAAGAGACCAATCGGCAACTCCGCGACGAGATCGCCATTCTCAAAGGGCAAAAACCGCGACCCGACATCAAGCCCAGCATCCTGGAACCTCCCCCGCCCCAGGTCCCGACCAAGGATGGCAAGCGGCCCGGCTCCGCCAAACGGCCCAAGACCGACGAACTCACCATCCATCAGGAAGTGCCGTTGCACCTTCCCGATCCGCCCGTCGGATCGACGCTGCGGGGCTACGAGCCGTATGTGGTCCAGGAACTCGTCATCCAGAACGTCAATACACGCTATCTGCGGGCCCGCTACGACTTGCCCGGCGGAGGTTCGACCTTGGCGCCTTTTCCCAAGGGCGTGTTGCCGGTCGAGAGCGGCCACTTCGGGGCCAGCCTGGTGGCCTTCATTCTGGACCAGTACCATCAGGCCCAGGTCACCGAGCCCTTGCTCTTGGAGCAACTGTGGGAGCACGGCATCGATATCTCGTCGGGACAACTCCACCGCATTCTGACCGAGCGCAAGGAGCTTTTCCATCAGGAGAAGGAGGACCTCCTGGCGACGGCCTTGACGGTGTCGTCCTACATCGCCACTGACGATACCGGGGCACGCCATTGCGGCAAAAACGGCTACTGCACCGCAGTGGGCAACGATCTGTTCGCATACTTCGAGAGTACCTCCAGCAAAAGTCGGGTGAACTTCTTGCAAGTCCTGCAAGGCCGCCAGCGTGATTACGTCGTCGATGAGGTGGCTCGGGCCTACTGGAAGCGTCAGAAATTGGCGGAGGTTGTGGTCGAGAAGTTGACCCAGGGGCGGCAACAGTTCGCCAGCGAACCGGACTGGCAGGCCCGGCTCAAAGAATTGGCCATCGACGACGAACGGCACATGCGGATCGCCACCGAGGGCGCCATGTTGGGTGGACTGGTCGCGCGCGGCGTGTCGCCGGAGTTGATCGTGCTCAGCGACGGGGCACCACAATTCGTGGTCTTCGTCCATGCCGGTTGCTGGATTCACGCCGAACGACCGCTGGCCAAGATGGTGCCATACAACGATCCGCACCGGGCCGAGATCGACAAGGTCCGCGGCCAAATTTGGGACTTCTACAACGACTTGAAGGCGTATCGTCAGACGCCCGACGAAACGCAACGGCCTTTGCTGGAGACGCGGTTCGATGCTCTGGTCGGACAGCGGACCGGCTATTCCAGCATCGATGGCGTTTTGAAAGAAATGCGCGACCACAAAGCCGACTTGCTGTGCGTACTGACGCGGCCGGTCGTGCCGCTGCACAATAACGCCTCGGAAGGGGACATCCGGGAATTCGTCAAGCGACGCAAGATCAGCGGCGGGACACGCAGCGACGAAGGCCGTCGCTGTCGAGACACGTTTGCCAGCTTGAAGAAGACCTGCCGCAAGCTCGGGATCCGCTTCTGGGACTACCTGCAAGATCGGGTTCGCGGGCTGGGCCGAATCCCTGGCCTGGCCGAGTTGATTCGCAAGAAATCGCAATCGGCGACCGTTGGGACCAGCCAAGCCGTGCCCGTCGGATGAAAGTCTGGTCAAGCACGTTTCAAATACCCGCAGCGATTCCTCGAAGGAAAAACGGGGATGGGGCTGCGCGCCCAGCATGTGACGGCGAGCAACAGGGTGATTGAGAAGTTACACTTGACGTTGTACTTGCCCTGGTTCTTCCCCATTTTGTTCCGCGTCATCATGACCACGACCTTCTGCTTGACGTCGACCGATAACGGAGCAGCACTCGCGGCATCGTGGCCGAACTTCTTCGTTTGGCTATCGAGCCCGAAGCCGAATTGCTTGATCATGTCGGGACCGAGTTCGGTTGTGAGCTTCCGAGGCAGCATCTTCTCGAAGGCTTCGTCCGAGAAGATGCATCTGCCCGAACTTCGCGACGTCCGGGGAATGATGAAGGCGTCGGCGTGGGTACCGCTCACTTCGGTATCGGTGCAGCCAAGCGGTCGATGAGGTGCTTCTTGTAGAAGAGCGGCACGACCTCGCCGTTCACGTTCTCGATCTTTCCGCCGAGAACGTAGCCACCGGTGTTGGATGCCCATGTTGAGCCAACTTTCAGTACGGTAGCCACGCTTGCAAGATCAGCGTCATAGACGACGGCTTGGTGAAGATCATCTTGGTCCCGGCCAAGATGTCCGCGACCGTGTTCCGCGTCGGCAAGAAGTGCAAGAACGCCGTCAACATCAAGCTCACGAACATGGCGCTCTTCTCCTTGATGTCGACGAACGCGACGAGCACGAAGACGCGGTCACGGGCAGCTACACGGAGAAGTTCGACTGGAACACCAACCACGAGACGCTGGTGGTTGCGATCGACCTGATCAGATGGGAACTCGGAACGTGCAGTCGGTGAAGATGATCGACGACACGACTGCTTGCGGCAACTTCATGGTCAGAGCGTATCCGTCGGTTTGCTGATACGAATACAGTTGTCTACAATCACATCGGCAATCACCTGCCGAAACACCGCGTCTGCGACAGATCGGCAACTCCGCTTATCTGATCCCGGATCACCAAGTTCGCCTCTGACAGCATCGCTGCGCCGGTGCTTCATCCGGCCCATATTCCTGGCATGCTCCTCTGGAAGCCCGGCTACCTGTCGCAACCCACGGCCAACTGCCCGAGGCAGGCTTTGCCTTCATCGACAACGATGTAGACGCCGGCTGATCCTGGACGGGAAACTGAACATCATCGACGGTAGGAAGTTCACCGGGGCAACGAGATCACCACGGCGCGTTCGCCGTATTTGCTCCGATCATTGCCCTCCTCGCTCGCGGCAGTGAAGACTCGGATCAAGCTCACCATACGTCCTTCGTTCATCTTCACCGGCCACACCGTCAGCCTTCTTCGCGCCGCGATCACGCGATCCAGCCAGCCCCGTTTCTTCCCCAAATCGAGCCGTCCTGGCTCGCTCGCGGGACGGCTCACCACTTATGGAGAGCCCGTGCCCAACTCAACTTCCGCCTGCATCGCTCGACCGACCGCCGATCTTCAGCACGCTTATGTTGCGGTCATGCCGCGCATTGTGCTGCATGCACGAATCTACTTCCGGCACTTGGCCTGCAACGACACCCGAGAGAACGCCATCGCCGAAACCGTGGCATTAACCTGGAAGTGGTTCATCGGCCTCGTTCAGAAGGGCAAGCACCCCGAAGAGTTCGTGTCGGTTTTGGCGGCCTACGCCACTCGCGCCGTGAGGAGCGGCAGACGGCTCTGCGGCCAGGAGAAGTCGAACGATGTGCTGTCACCGCTCGCTCAGTCTCGCCGAAGATTCACCATCAGCCCGTACCCCCAGTTCAGCACACTCGACGGGAACGTGATCGACGAAGCGTTGATCGACAACACGCAGACGCCGATCCCGGAGCAAGTCAGTTTTCGAGTCGACTTTCCTGCTTGGCTGGCGACACGCACCGACCGGGATCGAGAGATCATCAGCGAACTCATGGTCGGCGAACGAACCTTGGAGGTGTCGAAGAAGTACCGGGTGAGCCAGCCACGTATCTCGCAACTGCGCCGCGAGTATCTGGAAGATTGGTCTGCGTTCTGCGAGCCGGCCGAGCCGACCGATTCGGCTGTGGTGTAGCGATTGCCCTCGACCATCTCGACCAAACCAGACAGCCATCAGTTGCTTTTCGATCCCTCGTTCACGCAACATCACCGCATCAGCCCTGGGGTTCCAATCCGCAGGTCGCCGGGCAGTTGCACTCGAGGTCGAAGAAGTGACGTTCTCTCCACACAAGCTCGAACACAACACCAACAAACAGAGGAACAGATCATGTCCACAACAGCAACCGCGACCATGAACGGTCGGCCGCAACGGAAGCAACTGGGTGATCAACTCGACAGGCTCGACAGCATCATCGACGCGCTCGCCGAGGGCTTGCCCGGCGCTGTCGCCGATGCCTGCCGGGACGGCGCACGCCTCGCCGTGAAAGACGCAATCATCGAGATCATCAGCAACCCCGAGTTGAGAGCGCTGCTGACACCACGGCCCGAACCGGTCAAGGAAGTCGTCGCACCGCTCGAAATCAAGCCGGAAGAGCCGAGGAAGCCCGGTTTGTGGAGCCGACTCAAAGCGAAGGTCGCAGCCGCTCGTGAGGCCGTGGTCGGATCGGTGCAGAAGGCGAAGGACGCGGTGAAATCGCGATGCGCCGTGGCAAGCGGCATCATGACTGCCATCGGCACGATGGCCGGCGAGGCGATTCCTGTCCGACGCATCCTGCTTGTCGGGATAGTCATCGGTCTGGCCGTCGGTCTGCTGACACTGGTGCTGCCGGATACCGCTGCTGCAGCTATCAGTGCGGTGAGCACGACAATCAGCGTGATCTCGATGCAAGTCGGCGGCTGGCTGAAACGGGCCGCTGCTCGCTTTGGTCTGGTGATGTGAATCGAAATCGGTGAATGAGGTTTGGTCGAGGGAAGAGTTCAGTGAAGAGCTGGCCGGTCAGAGCGTTCGCCAGAGTGCGAACGCGTAAGCCCGTGCAGCCTGCTGAATCGAACTTGCTTCTCGACCAAAACTTCGCCGTCGATCATCTTTCACACACTGATGATGTGCAGATCGCCGATCATGGCCCTGACCGGGACGGTCGGCTTCGTTATCCATCACTTTTTCAGGTACTTCTCGAACCACGCGAGATCCCATTCCATCTTCGCGATGCGGTTGCTCAACTTCGTGAGGCCGTGCGGCTCACCCGGATACACCACCAGCTCCGTCGGCACCTTCACGTACTCCTTGAGCGCCCGGTGCAGCATCCGGCTGTGGCCGGGCGGGCAGCGTTCGTCGCCACCGCCGACGTGAATTAGCGTCGGCGTCTTCACGTTCCCGAGGCCATACGTCGGCGACGTCGCCTTGTAGATGTCGGGCGTCTCCCACGGCAGACCCTTCTTGAACACCTTCGGGTACGCGGGCTCGTCGTTGAAGCCCCATTCGGAAACGGTGTCCACGATGCCGGCCCCACTGCTGGCAGCGCGAATCTTCACGGGCGAATCCTTCAGCGTGATGAGGCAGTTCGTGAGGTAGCCGCCGTTGCTCCAGCCCATGACGGCAATGCGATCCGGGTCCGCGATGCCTTCCTTGATGAGGTGCTGAATGCCCGCGAGGATGTCCTTCACCTTGTGGTGAACTCGGCCGAGGGCGTGCTTCGCAAGGCTCGCAATCTCTGCGTCGGCTGTCTGATCGAGGCCGTGCGCAGTGGCAAGAAAACCATCGACATCGACAACGTGAACCGCGTGTTGATGCAACCCCACTGGCAAAAGGACGTCGAGCTCAAGGATCACTG
>ENA-ORBV01012591-ORBV01012591.1-microbial-mat-metagenome-genome-assembly--contig:-NODE-12591-length-13022-cov-6.156586_pt1 | contig 13022 bp, 6 predicted proteins | sample MGYA00237777_ERZ505514 | MGnify/ENA primary metagenome ERZ505514 (study PRJEB26160, sample SAMN06269048) | microbial mat metagenome | isolation source: Oligotrophic lake microbial mat | place...
GTATAAAGTTATAGTAAAACATTAAAACTATGTTTTGCAAAAATTGAGATTCAAAAAGTGTGCACCCGCACAATTCACTTTTTAAACATACAGTACGACGTACCCTAACCAGTAACCATGCCCTTCCGTATCGTAATCATGGTAACAACACTGTAACAACGGTACTGTACTGTAACTCTGTAAGACCCGTAACACACACACATTCATTCATCTTCATGCATGACATCAGCATCACAACCCGCACATGCAACAGGCACAGCCACGAACGGGGAAGAGGCTGCGCAATCATAGAAAGCTACTAGCTCAGAAGCAGGTCCATAGCCGTCGACCGTGTGGATGCTTCAACAGCAAATCCAATCATCCTTGCCAGACTATAGTAGTAGATTGTTTTCAATACGAGGCAGGACACGACTGACACTCACTTGACTGCAAAGACTAAAGGAGTAGAAAAAGACCAAGCCGAACGGGCAGTCATCATCCTAGAAAATGGGATTTCTCGATAGTAGCTCGGATGAAGATAGCAGCAGCGGTTTTGTGAAGAAAAAAGCACCACCTCCTGCCGCTGCTCCAGCACCTGCCCCCAAGCCAAAAAGCAGTTTTCTAGACAGCGATTCAGATGATGATGATAGCAGCAGTGGCTTGGTAAAGAAAAAGGCCCCGGCTCCTGCCGCCCCAGCTCCTGCTACACCAACACCAGCTGCAAAACCCAAAAGTAGTTTTCTAGACAGCGATTCTGATGAGGATAGCAGCAGTGCTTTAGTGAAGAAGCCACCGGCTGCAGCTCCAGCACCGCCTCCAGCTCCTGCCCCAGCACCGCCTCCACCGAAGAAAAGTGTTCTTGATAGCAGTGATAGCGACAGTTCCGATGAAAGCAGTTCTGCCAAAAAGGCCGCACCACCGCCGGCAGCTGCCCCAGCACCGCCACCGGTTGAAGAACCAAAGAAAAGTGCCCTGGATAGCAGTGATAGCGACAGTTCCGATGCGAGCAGTTCTGCCAAAAAGACCGCGCCGACACCGGCAGCTGCAGATCCTACACCTCCTCCTGCTGAAGCAACAACCACAGAAGAAGAACCAAAAAAGAAAGGATTATTGGATAGCAGTGATAGTGACAGCGGCAGTTCGTCTGGAAGCAGTAAAAAGAAGGCCGCCGAAGCAGCAGCAGAACCCGCTCCAGCCCCACCGGCGGCGACAGAAGCCACAACCGCAGAAAACAAACCGAGCAGTGCCAACTCTTCTGCAGCTGGTAGTGGAAGTGTTGCTTCCGGCAGCAAAAAGAGTAAGAGTTCACGAAGCTCTAGCAAGAAGAGCAAGAAAAGTGTACAATCTCAACAGCAACAAGATCCAACTCCGGCTGTAGATGCGTCGGCAGCAGATCAAGAGGACCAAACAGCGACAGGCAGCGCCAAGGAAAGTGTTGGAAAATCTTCTAGTAGAGGAAGTATTAGTAGTAGAGCGAGCAAGAAGAGCACGGCGTCACGGTCAGCTGCCCCTTCTCTGCCGCCGGGTGAGGGGAGTGCCAAGGCAAGCAGTGATATGTCATCTGGTGGGGTGAGTAGCAAGAGCCAGGCGCCAGCAGGAGCGCCGTCATCCGTTGCGAGTGCCAAAGGACAAAGCGTGAACTCTGCAGGGGGGAGCAGTAGGGCGAGTAGCAAGAAGGAAGTGCCAGCTGTCCCTCCCGAAACGGACAGTGTCAAGGGAAACAGTGTTAAGTCTGCCGGGGGGAGTCGAAGGTCCAGTATAAAGTCTGCTGCTAGTAGTAAGAAATCTGCAGGTGTTCCATCCGCAGCGGAAAGTGCCAAGGGAAGCATGGTATCTGCTGGGAGCAGGAGGTCTAGCAAGAAGTCAGAAGGGGCCCCTTCAGTGGCTGAAAGTGCAAAGGGAAGCATCCACTCCGCTGGGGCTAGCACAAACAATGTACAGGCTGGTCCTTCAGCAGTTGCGATGTCAGCAGCCAACTCAACCTCAGGCTCGAAAAGTGGCAGCAGTAAACGCAGTGCGCAAGCATCTAAACAAGATGTTTCGTCATCTGTCCCAGTTGCCGTGAACCCCGCTCCTGCGTTCCCAGCACAAGTTGAGGAGGCAAAGGAAGAAATCATTTCGCCAGAAGAGGAACAGGCGAAAGCGAAAGACGCCACAATGATGTACGTATCATCCGACGACGACGATACCAGCGACGCTGTAGGTGGATACAACGTAGGGGCAATGGCCAATAGAATTGAACAAAAAATGCATCAACAGCCTGTAGTACAAAACGGTGTCGAAGCGCAACCATATATTCCTGCGGCAAAACCGGGCGGACTCGAGAGCAGGGCAATCTCCGAAAGAAATATGAAAAATGTGACTACCAGCATCGAAGAAGATCCGCTGACGGGGGTACAATACATCATCGAGGAGGAAATTTTAGAAGATAGCCATGTGGAAAACGGCGGCCAACCGGAAAGAGATACCGGTACCTATGGTGCTTCGCCAGGAGCAAGTGCACCTCCCATACCCACACCCTCGACATTACGCGCGGTACAGTCTACCGGTGCATCCTCGTTGATTAATGGTCCCGAGTCCGTGGTCAGCAGCAGTACTAGTTTTAGCAGCAGCGGCAGTCGAAGGGCGAAACAGAGAGCCTTTTTGGCTCAGAGCGACAGCCCCAACATGCAGAATATTCCATCACAGGATATGGCAACACTTCAGTCTATGAGAATTAACCTTCAGGAAGAACAGCCCTTGCAGCCAATTAAAGCTCCCAAACAAAGGCATTCCATTGCCGCAATTCCCGAAGGTCAGCAAGGAGGAAGGGCTGGTGCAGAGAGGCAAGTTCAACCTCAGCCGCAGTTAAAACAACAACAACAACACCGAAAAAAGCGTGGCCAGCAGCGGCATTCCGTCGCTGTGGTTCCCTCACCTGAGCAGCGACTCCATGATCGAAACGTTCCACAGCAGCAGTGGGTTACTCCTCAAGAGCGACAACAACAGCACCCGCCTTTAGATGTTGTCTTTACGAGCCAAGACGTGTTTAGGTCACCAGTTATGAGCACCATACCAGCATCACCTATCAGCCTCAATAGTTCCAGTTCATCTTTTTACGAGTATTCAGTCGATCTCAACGACAAGCACGGCCTTCCTCCTGCCGATAGTGTACCTTTTGACGAGCCACAGCCATATTCGCGAGAGATATTCCAAGATGAATACTACGATGCTGCTGTGAAGAACAAACGGAGAAACAAGCAGAGAGAGCAGAGAAAGCAGCGACGTCAGTCTTATGATCCTCCAGCACCGCGAGTAACCTTCACACCTGACGCCAAGGGGATAAAGCGCGTTTGCAGCAATGTGTTTGTCCGTAACAGAAGCAGAAACATGAGCGAGATAAGTAACGTTTCTTCTTATATTGGTCCAGAAACAATAGGACCAGATTATAATACGCCTTTGAGAACCCCGGCGAAGTCTTTTCCGCCCCCTGAACTACAAGCTGCGATACGACAGGCCGAGAAATACCAAGAACATCTTACGCTACATCCAACGCCTGCCCCGCCCAACGTTCAAAGTGCATTGGACGAGCTTGAAAAGCAGTGTTTGCAGTGGAAGCTTTATTCTAACAGAACGTCGGCAGCGACACCAGCTACAGCCTCCTCTGGTGGCACGGTTTGGACGGAGGATCGTCTGACTCCCGAAAGCAATCTTCCGCGTCGGCCTAGTCTGACTCCGGAAGGCCCTCTTCCGCGTCGGCCTAGTGGACAAGCCGGAGAACCGATTCTGATGATTGAAGCAGGTTCGCAGCGGGCCAGGTTCGGTGCCCCGGTCAGTTCAGTTGAGCTGCCCGACGAAGAACAGAATATCCGACACCAAGATGTGACCGCTGCATCCGATAACAGTCTCACCGCCCATGCTCTCAAACATGCACATGACTTTGATGCTCTTATTCCCAAGAAAGAAGTAACGTGGCTGGAAAGTATTGGGGAAAATTTGGCTGGTATCCTGTTGTGTTTAATATTGATGAGCATTTGGGGTATCGTGCTTTTCCTTGCTCTGAATGCAGGCAAATCGGGAACCAATACTGGGGGCGGAGATGAGACGCAAAGCACCCCCGCCCCCAGTGCTACACCAACAACAAATACCACAATGGAGCCCACGTTAAGTGTTCCAAATGCTGATTCTACCTTAGTGCAATTATTACCGCCATCTACATGGGATGTCATCCTACGCGACGGAAATTCACCGCAGTGGAAAGCCTGGGATTGGCTCCAGGGTCTGGACACAGCGTCCTATTCAGATGAGCAATTGATTCAAAAGTTCTCGCTTGCCGTATTTTACTTTGCGACAAATGGAGATAGTATTGACGAGAATAATTTAGAGGAATCGAACACGAATCAGACAGATGGGACTACTCGGAGAAATCAAGAAAGTGATGACGATTGGTTCAATGTAGAAGGCGAAGAATGTAATTTTCATGAAGGGATTATATGCGATGACGACGGAATATTGGAGATGATAAATTTACAGAATTCGAATCTGCAAGGATATCTGCCTCCAGAAATCGGCTTGTGGAGCAACTTAATCGACCTCGATCTTGGCAGCAACCCGCAGCTACAACGAACAATTCCTACCGAGATTGGGCAGATCACACTTCTTCAGGGTCTAGATATGCATGAATGTGCGTTAACGGGTTCTTTGCCAAGTGAGATGGGTCTGCTGTCAGATGTGAAATGGCTTTCACTGGCATCACAGAGTCAAAGTAACGGGGTCGCCACCTCCCGTAGCACTGGAAGTACAAAGCTGTCGTCTACACTTCCAACTGAATTGGGTCTGATGACCAGTTTGGAACATTTGAGACTACAAGAAAACCAGATATCAGGGAGCATCCCGAGAGAAATAGGGGGGCTTCTAAACTTACAGACCCTGGTATTGCGAGGGAATCTGGTCTCGGGCGAAATCCCCCCCGAGTTGTCCCAACTCGTTCAACTGGAAGGATTGGCGTTGGACTACAACCGATTAAATGGGAGAATTCCAGACGAGTTATCTCAACTTGAAAATTTAAAGGAGCTGCATTTGTTTGACAATCAATTGACTGGACAGCTACCAGAGTCTTTGAGTGCACTATCGAACACGCTGACTTTTTTGTCGCTTTCGAGCAACTCCTTCACCGGAAGCCTTCCTGTTTCGTGGTTTGAACTCAAAGAGTTGCAGGTACTGTTAATGCAAGATAATGCTGGGTTAAGAGGCACTATTCCAGTGGAATGGGGAGTCAATTGGAGTAAGCTGGTTCGAATTTGGATGCAAGATACATCGCTAGAAGGAGAGGTCCCTTTGGGTTTGTGCTTTTTGAAAGAAGACGGGGAATACCCTTTGCAAGCCATTGGAGTCGACTGCGATGCTGTCACCTGTTCTTGTGGCTGCCAATGTGGTTAATAATCAATGTTTACAAGAGCTGTTGCCGTCTACAGGTCTACTCGGATCTATATAATGTCCAACAGACATTTAGCAATGAAATATGCACATACTTTTTAACTTTTTATTCTTAAAGTGGTACAAAAATGCGACCCTGTCTATTTACTTCTAAAGATAATGGCACGATAGGTGGTCAGGTCAATCCAGGATGTTTACGCGATGGTCCACGATGGCTTGCTCGTTGCTTCGTTGCTTTCTGGAGACTCCTCATCATCACCAGAATTCGATGAATCGGTTGACTCTGGCGTGGGGGCCTTTGGCTCGACAGAAGTGCTTGTACCAGTACTGCTAGTAGCAGCAGAGCCAGAGCAACACCAACCCATCAATGCCTCGAGGACCAAAAAGAACGAACTCGCCACTGCCGCGACTCCCGTCGCCATGAGCAGCCTGGAATTTCCATGGGTATCGACGTGGGTGATTCCCATTTCTGGAAAGTGATCGTTCAAAACTTCTTCAAAATAACGGATCCAATAGTTGCTTTCACTGGTAAGGGCCCACGTGCAGACGGCCGTTTGCAACAAAATAAATACCAAAAAGAGTCCCATACCGCCCACCGCCGCCGTACTTCCAATGCCCCGCCGGGCCAACATATGGGCCATGAAAAAGACGACAATGGCAGCAATGCTAAAACAAAATGACATGGCACAGGCATTGATCAAAAAGTCGAGGGAATGACAATCCACAGTCTCATTGCCAGCACTCAAATCGACCGTCTTGCCATTGAGGACCACATCATTGGGCATGCAAATATTGAGAGGAATGTACATGGTATCACCATCTTGTTGGTAATTCTCTGCCACAAGAAGCCGAACTTCTGGAATGGAAAAGGCTGCAATCACCGCAAAGGTGGCACACACACTGCGGGACGTGTAAATCACGACGTTTCGAAGAATACTCTTACAAGTAGCCATTTTTTTCTTTTCTTTTCTTTCAAATAGTATGTTGGTACATAAAAATAATAATCAATTATCTAGTGTGTGAATCCCTTGACGAGGCAGCTATAGCACTGTGTGGTGCTTTGTGACAGAAGATCTAGCTATTAGCTAGAAGTCTACTAGCTAGTAGAGTAGATAGATACTGTCGGATACAAGTATGAAAAATTTGGTTCCGACAACCTAAATCGTGTAGAATGACAAGAATGAATGAATCAAAGTGCCGATTTTGTGGCCTTCAAAGGATTAACCAATAGCCGCCAGGCGTGGAGCCACTGTGCGCTCAGCTTATTTTCGATCTTGTCGCCGCAGTCAGTCAAGAAGTAGTGTGTAAAGAAGATTGTTTTTTGCATGCACCATGTCAATGCAGGCGACGATGATGCTCGCTACACTTGTAGTACGGTTGCGATCGAAGCGCTATAAATAATTCTTAATGCACGCAACGTGCATGTTTGGTAATAGTACTTCAACACCGGCTCACTCCATAATACCGTGGCAGTAGAAGCGCAATCACCTTTAATAAATAATGGCCAGCTTTGCCACACATGAAAATGATGATGCCATCTCCGACGATGAGTCGGAGGACGATGAAATCAATTTGGAAGAGACAGATGATGAAGACGACGAGGATCCATATGCTGCTGTGGCTCGGCAACACCAGCATCAACAATTACAAGTAGCAGCAGCAGCACTGCAACAATCCCAAACTACGGATGATGATGATGACGATGACGACGATGAAAGTGACGACAATGACAACAACGTCGTCAACATGGCAGAGCAATACGCAGCTACCGTCGCGGCGACAGCGAGGACAACCTTAAAACCAGCCATTGTCCCTACAGGAAAGCAAGCTCCACCTGGAGCAGCACAAACGACCGATGAAGATGACGATGCCGAGTCGGTAGACTCGGGAGATGGTGACATCCCGTTGGCCACACCGTATCCATGGGCCCAAGACGACTATGAATTTACACTGCATCATGAACCGAAACGGCGCAAAATTATGGGAACGGGCATGATGTATTTAAAACGTTTGACACAAGAAAATAGTAATGATGACAGCAAATACGAAGAAGCGACGGTCTTGAGTTCGCCGGCCAAACAATTGTTGAAACAGTTGATGCAACAAACCAAAAAAGACGGCCACAATGGTGCCGAAGAAGAAGAAGAGGAGGAAGATTCCTCCGATGAGGAAGAAAGTGATAGCGAGGATGATGACGACGAAGATGATGAGGACGTACAAAAACAACGGCGTCACTTGCCGGGTCCACGCTTGTACACGACGTCATTAGAGCCCTACTCCTCGGCAACGTCTTCCATTCCACCCGTGCCGGGTTTGTTTCATACCATTTGTACCATTATGGACGAAGCGCATCCTCTCAATGTTACGAACCGACATATTGTTCGGGCCTGTGCTCTTATGATTCCACATGGGGCTCCACCGGCCACCATGGATGCCAAGGAAATGATTTGTTGTGCCCTATATTTTTTGTCGTTGGAATGGAAATCTCCCGATCCCACGGCATTGCCCGATTTGCCTCTGATTCGCAACAACACGGCTCCCGGAAACGCCCGTGATTTGGAAAAGCATGCCTACGAAAAAGTAGGTGATTGGAATCCCAACACCCTGTTAACACAGTTGCGGGAACTGGAACGGTTGTTTTTTCATTCTCCTGCCACCTTGTCTCCTACGGCCTACGTACCGACCCCGATACCCTGCCAAAATTTACAATGGCAATCCCGACTTCGGTTTTGTCCTCGTCGTCGGAATGACACCAAGGGAAAGGAACAAGAAGCCACTATTTTACTCAAGGGGACGGTGCCCACGCGCATGTTGGGAAAACAAAAACCCATTGGAAGACCCAAGGGCACTAGCAGCCCCAAAAATAAGGCGGGTGGTGGTGGTGGTGGTGGTGGTGGTGATGCGTCAATTGGACGACCCAAGAAAAAAGCAACGACTGCCACAGGAGCAACCAAGACGACGGGAACAAAAAAGAAAAAAGGCAGTCCATCCACTGCTGCGGCCGCGGCAGCTTCTATTGTTGTCAAGACGGAAGAATCGAACGACAGTGACGATGATGGAATGAAACCACAGGGCATTGTTATTCGAGATGGTACTCAGGGCAAACAACTTCCATCGTTTCTAAATAATCCAGATATGATGGACGAAGAAGATGATGAAAACGACAAAGTCGATTTTGACGACGACGATGATGGCGATGACAGTGGCGAAGATAGCGGGGATGAGAAAGTCAAAGTAGAAGATTATTATTAATTCAGCAATATAATTAGGCTTTTTTGGTTACTTTGGGGTTGCCAACAGTGTATTGCCATTCGTTATTATTCAGGAGAGTATATAGGTCTCTCCTGCCACGCCTCTCATAATGATGAGACAAGGCCAAATTCATTCTCTTTATAGTACGGGTACGAAAGATTTGCTGCCAATCGTATCCTATCGTACAGGACCCGACACTGCATCGTTCCTTTCGAGACGTCGACAGAGGGCCCCAATCTTGCGTTTCTCTCTGCATTCCGTCGCTTAGTAGTTGAAGCCATGCACACATACATGGCACTGGCCTCGTACCAGCAGACGTGTTCTTCGGCACCACCAAAAGGTGGTAGATCAGAGCCGACCCGTCGAGCATGATAGTACGGCCATATGGCGCAGAAGTTCCACTGTCTCAAAACAGTCATTTGTACAGCACAGTCCATACAGTACTTCATACTGTACATACATCATTTCAATTTGTACCTGGCTTGATTGTGATATCGTCTTCGTAAAAAGTCTTCCATCCGCCGCAGGGTCCGTTCCATGGCAATGTCTTGATTGGGCAACAAATACAATTCACTAATATTGGCTCCAAATTGACATCCCACAGCGATTCGTTCCTTGATGTTGCGTGGCAAAAATGGTTTCATCATGCTATAACTGATATTGGCCACCACGTTGGTATGAAAGAATTTAATGGATCGATACTTGATGGGAACATTGACAGTGAAATGATCGTAGATTTTGCGACAGACGTCCATGGACATGCGGGAATTTTGCATGCCTTGACACTCGCCAATGAGAAAAATGCCTTGTCGCATGGAATGAAAATCGGGACAAAAGGAATTGAACAAATAATAGGGACACCCCAAAAAGATGTGCCAATCTTCGGGAGTTTTGGGTTTTCGAAAATTACAGCGGGATCGATCGTAAATCAACCCGTAATTTTGAAATTCTTCATCGTAGGCGACACTCAACAGGGCCAGTGGCTGCAATCGCATAAATCCCCTCAAAACTTCCATCCCATCTTCCATGGTATCCTGAATGTTATATTCTTCCTTGAAGGCTTGCAATCCTGCGACCGCTTCCAAGAGGGCTTCCAAATGACGGTCCGTAGTATTGTTGTCGTGGTCAGTGTTGTCATTGTGGTTCGGAACATAGTGGCTCTTGGCCAGCACAAATTGAACGTACTGGAAATCGTCCAAATTGACCAACGCATCGTCGGCTTCGACGGCAGCCTTTAAGGCCAAGGCGTCTTGTCGTTCTTGTTCGGTCAATCGAAAATTCTCCTCCAGGTAAGGATCGGGGGGTGGTAATGGAAGACCGTACTGTGGATCCGGCTGTGCTTGTGGTGGTGGTGGATTGTGGTCGTTGTCGTTGTTTGCCTGCACTGCGGCGGCATCCTCGTGCGGCGGTGGTACAAAGAGTGGTGGTTCCCAAACAAAGCTCATCGTGACTGTTGTCGTACTGTAGTACGGAAGACGGAGAAGCAAGTTGGAAGCTTGATAGAATGAAGGCACTCCGTTACGTTCGAGTCACTGACTGTTGTAACGAAAGAAAAGCGCCCGGAGGTAGGTACTAACAACAGTGCTCGTTCTATTGTGTCGTAAGCCGCTTTCTTTCTCGTCAAGCGAAAAAGTTGGTTCACAGAAAAAGCTGGTTCTTTATGTAATGATGGTAATAGTACGTACTCTTCGATCGATCTAGTCGTCAATCTATCAGCAGTGAGTTGGGCACGCAGTGGTGGTTCCTTGCCAGTAGCTCGGGGAAAAGTAGATTGGCCTAACCTCGGGCTATCTCTAGCTACTACTAGCTATGAATAGTTAGCTAGTGTAGTGTACTGTAGTGTTATCTAAATCGCTTGATTTCCTTAGGAAGAAGAAAGAAGAGAAGGTACACTACTACTGTACTGTAGGCAAGAAAGAAGTGTTGCACGGCCTTTTACTGTGTTACATCCGTACTACTGCTACTCCTACTGTAAGCCAAAAAGAGAAAAAACACAGCATCACCACGCAGTACTAGCTAGCTAGCTACTAGCTAGTACTCGTAGCTATTAGGCACATGTACGATGAGGTGGTAAGTTGATGCCAGCGTGCGTGTACTACGTACGTGTAGTTGCTAGTAGCTAGCTAGCTAGTAGGACAATGCGTCTCAGTCGATTCGTAGTCGACCCGGCAGATTCACACCGTGCATCTATTTCGCCACCGAATGGCAAGTCCAATTCACTTCTTTGATTGCACACGCCACGTCAATCCAACGCACTGGAACTTGGTAAAAACCATTGCTACATGTTGTCAAACAGCTTGGCACCACTACAAAGATGCTGTTGTAGATGTTGCCAAAATAGCTAGAATTTTAATGGACCAGATTGGTGTGTCTAATGGTGAGGCTGCTGCTAGAAGCTATTTACGTTTTGCCTAATTCCCAAATTGCCCATCCCAATGCGCTGTTTCACAAACGGGGGCCACACCCTTGTTGCCATTCCGTTGACTGCTGCTTGCACCGCACCCTGTTGATTCATCTAGTTGCCTGCACTGTGCCCTTGAATTGTTGTTGCCCTTGCTTGCTCCTATAAAAATTGAAAAGAAATGACAAAAGATGACGGACCGTTCAACTTGCCGGAACCACACTCGTCCTCGTCTTTCTACACCACACCATCAGTTGAATCAACAAGTGACCTGGCAAGGTTTGCGTTCGTTAGCGTTGTAAGCAATTTGGGTGAGAACACAGCAGCACCGAAGACGCATCTATGCAATGAGCGCTCATGGCGCCAATGCATTTTCAAACAATCGAAGATCTTCATGTCGCCATTGACAGTTTCGTGTCTGGATCGTCCACCATTCTTAGCACGGAGATCGGAGAGGTTCATGGCAACACACTTGTTGCGGCAGCCAACGTCTCCCCTGCATGTTCCATTGCACCCAACCATTTCACCAGGTCGAAGTCTGCCTTTCAGCCCCTGTCGAAACATCTTGAGATCGGACAACGTTCCACATCGAAATGGCCCGTTGATCCAGACAAGGTCACCAGTTTGAATGCAAATGCCAACTTTGCACCTTGACCCTGCGCCTTCAAGCTTGTGTGAATGCCATGTCTTGCTGAAAGGGTGACGCGGCTCCCAAATCGGACAGTTTGTGCTGTCAACAGTCACCAAACAGCTTCGTCCTTTGTCGCCACAGAACCTGTCAGACAGCTTGATCTGATGAGAGAAGAAGAATGTCAGAACCGAGGAGGCAAGACCTTGCATGCAGCAAGAACAACAGTGACAATTGGTAACGATTCCAAATTCGACCAAGTCAAAGAACACAAATCATCTCGAAGTGCAGCAATGGACAACCGACAGCAATTGTTGGCACGCCCAAGAAGATGACAACACAAACAACAAGACACAGCAACGCCGCCACCACAGAACACCTGCTCACCTACCAAATGAGGGTGGAGAGCATGGATTTTGTGAATGAAGAACCACACCCACTTCTCAAAGGTTGGTTTTGACGCGCCTGTGACTTGGTCAATCACAACCCACTTGGGATGCTGCTTCATGAAGAACAGCGCCCAGAGCAGGCATTTGGGCTCAGCACTGGCAGGGAGATCCATCAAATCCCATGTCAAAGCAGATGCTTGCTGTCATGTCGATGGGCTTGATGTGTCGTTGAGCAAGCCTGCCAGTCTGCAATGTGATGAGGAAGGCAACTGACAAACTGGGAAGGGCAATGCATGAAACAACAACACAGCAGCAAAGCAGAGGTCATTTCTTGGCAAAAAGCTGTCTGGCATCATTGCGAAGATGGCTTTGGAGTGACATTGGATCGGTGTGCAGCCGCATGCCAATGGATTTTGCCAAGTTCCTGTGACCAGTGATCAAGTGAATGAAGCAAGTCACAGTGGTCAGTCACACTTGCCGTGCACCTGCAGTGCCAGCGTGGAAAAGCAAGCACGCAGAGGCCATGTGAAGACAGTGCCAGACACTCATGCTGTTTCTCAGACACTGCAACAATTCACGGCTAGCACACTTGAACGCTGATGTGTCGCTTGGCATCAAATGAACAGATCGCCATTCAAATGCCCACAATGCCACTAGCCATGACGGCTGCAACACACCACACAGCACCCTGTTGACAATTACATGCTAGGGACGCCTGCGCAACGCTGAGGAGAAGAGTCCTGCAGCTCACAATTGTGCGGGAAGACCCTTGGAACGAGCCGCATTGTCTCATGTGGAAGCTCAGGCCTCACTCGCCGACTTGATCATCAAGCTGTCAAAGACCACTGTCTGCCACTGGTGGAAGCTGCTAGGCGATGAACCCAATTGCTTGTGCAGGTTGTTGGATGTGCCGTCGAGAGAATTGCGATTCACACTGAGGAAGTGTCGCATTTTGTGC
>ENA-ORBV01012592-ORBV01012592.1-microbial-mat-metagenome-genome-assembly--contig:-NODE-12592-length-13022-cov-5.387022_pt1 | contig 13022 bp, 6 predicted proteins | sample MGYA00237777_ERZ505514 | MGnify/ENA primary metagenome ERZ505514 (study PRJEB26160, sample SAMN06269048) | microbial mat metagenome | isolation source: Oligotrophic lake microbial mat | place...
CGGAGATGTGTATAAGAGACAGCTACATTACAGTATCAAAATGGGGTTACGACACAGCAAAGAAATGCACGATCCAGATGACGACGCACCCCGTACAAAAAGCGGTAAAAAAGTCAATCTGAGAAGCAGTGCCTTGCGGATTCAAAAAGAGAATTGGAAAAAGCAACAGGAAGGAACGGCGCATGCTCAAAAGCAAGTGAAACAAAGGGAGCATTAATTACTAGCGAGCTAGTAGTATGCGGCTCCGGCAGGGCTTTGTCGAGAAGATGAGAGTGCGAGAAAGAGGCAGCCGTGATACGTGAAGGTTGCTTTTTTTTTCGCCTTGGAATGGAATGAGAAAGTGTATTAGTACTGGTGGCGTTTTTGGGTCACCAACACAGCTAGTAGTAGGCGCACTGGTCGGGACGAAACCTACTTGGACTCGATCTACACTAGGCTGATTTTTAGAATAGAACGAGAAGATAAATACTAACAATATTGTAGACAACCCTCGATTTATGCATGCCGATATGGAGAGAAGCAATACATGGAAATTTCAAAACCTTATACAGTACCGAAGCCATCCAGAACTAGGCCATTAAACCGGTAATTGCTGTTTCTGATCCATGGTAAACCTTGCCCCAATTTTGGATCATGCATATTATTAGCAGCCAACTCGGGACTTCTATGTACTCCTTCCACGAATAATTCCCTATCCGTGATGCAAAACTAATTAGCTAGTTGCCGTTTAGTAGCTAGCTAGTAGCTAGCTATGCATTCTTGGTAGAGGGGGGGGCTACTCGCTTCCTCCATAAAAGAAAGGTAACGGTTATACTTGCAGTTCCTAGCATTTCCTCTACTTCTAGCTGTCTAACCTGTTGGGACTTGCACCAGTGAAGTCAAAGGGATCAGGTGCCGGCATTTTCTATTCATTTGTATACAGCTCATGGGGCCTAAGGAAAGGGTATATTAAGAAAACTCGTACATGCTCATTTTGGTTGGCTTGGCTGATGGGTCAAGGGTCCTTGGCAGCACTACAGATCCGGGTCGTCCAACGACCTGCACATTCCCACATAGTCCTCCTTCTTCAAACATTGTGGATCCGAAGGACCGCATCCATGCTTCTCCTTTTTCGCACTATTCGATGACTATAAATTGTCGAATGGTGCACGAAAACAATTTTGCTACTAGTAGGTAGCTTGATAATCATGCTTCAAAGGAAATGAAGCAACGCATCTGGTCTAGCTAGCTAGGTAAACTTTCACCTACTGCACTGCATAGCTGGCTAGCTAGTAGGGCTGATTTCCTACTAGGAGTGCTACTAGCTAGTATGATACCTTCCGAGGGTGGCGGCGTGGTTTCTTTCCCGAGTCGTTCTATGACCCCAATCATTGCATATCTATGCTTCCTAAACACCCGGTCCACCTAATTTTAGGACTAGCTAGCTAGCTAGTTTCTGGGTGCATGTGTGTGTCACGAAGCCCAGCTGATGTAGCACAGTCACGGGACGTACCTAATAGATAGCTCAATTGTAACTACTTGAGTAGCTCTAGCTAGCTATATCGTAGTAGCCAACCGAGGCAGTGCTGCTATCAGCTCACTAGCTATTCAGTTGTGTGCACTGCTACTTAACAGTAGCTAGTTATCTACAACTGAGTGCTGCTATCTACTAGTGTCAGTTGCTTGATGCACTGACTAGCTATTAGTAGCTATTAGCTAAAAGTGCATCTACTGCAAGGCTAGCAAGTTGAAGACGCGACATAAGGACTTTGCGGTTCCCAGCTGTGGGGTCGAGATCGCTGTTTCATGCTACACATCGCTCATGAGGCCAGCGCTAGCTAGCTAGTAGAAGCAGATGAGTGAGACTGATTAGTCCCTGCTTGCTTGAGGTCGTTTTGTTTCTGGTAGCACGAACGCCCCCTCCTGGACACCGCTGCTGTTGCCGCGATGGAATGGCTGGAACGTAACGAGCAGCATGTTTTTACTTCATCCAGCGAGCTGAGAACACTGCGAGCATGGTTTTGCATTGACACCTGGCTGCTTTGCCTTTCACGGGTTCCCAAACAGAGACCGCCCAACGACCCGCATGTGCCCCGCCTGTGGAGTTCATTGGAGATCCACTCTAATCTTGCATTTGCCGCACCCTAACCAGTCTTGGACTTTCTAGATGCTGTAATGGTTTGTCCGCTGCGCTCTGCGTGCATTTGTGAATCCAATGGCTTTTTACCTAGGGTCGCCCTTTTCTGATCCCAGTACGGGTGCTATAGTACCCTAGCTGCCTATAAGGTCACTGGGACTGGAACAATGAATATGCTGCCGCCTTTCGAAGAGCGGAGTCGTCCAACGAGCCCTATCGTGGCTTGTCTCTGCCTTTTTCGTGGAGTTCCATCAGACGTGTACAGAGAATTCAGGAAAGAGTTCCTCATGAACGTGTTGGGGTTGTCAAGGCTATGCAGAATCATTTGACCTGACAATGTTTTCAAGCAATGCAATGACCATGGTGTATCTGATTTGCTTCTCATGATACCAGCTACTCATAGTGGTGGTAGTATCTTCTCGGTGGCCAAATCGATCCGAGACAATGACGAAAATGCTGACTTATGGTTTGGAAAGCCGGGACAGCGATGATCAATCTTTACATGAAGAGAGATTATGGGAGTACGCTACAAATGTCATCCAACTGATTGACACGATGGTGGCAAGCTTTGAAAGCGGCACCGCACCTATTATGATGGATTTAGGTTTGGAATCCGCTTCGACAACCACCTAGATGACATACTTGTTGGTAGACGATCAATGTTGGATGGATCTGTCGGGGTGGCGTGAAGGAAGAATACTTTCAATGGGAACGGATCCAACCTGATGATTTGAGGGAGATGATTGGACGCAAGCTACTCGGCGTGAATGGAATGTGCGTATCTTGCATCTGGACGACAAAGTATGGCTTGAATTCGATACAGACAATGCATATTATGAAGGACACGACGGAGTTCCACTGAAGTCATGGGATAACTGAGTACGAGATATTTCTAGGCTGCAACTCCTCGCCAACACTGCCAAATGGAGTCTGTATTTAAAAGCTTGCCGATCGAATACTGTAATTTATAGGTACACTACTATGGTATACTTATTTTGCTGACTTTCGTTTGCTATTTCCGAGCCTTGCTTACTTGTAAAAAAACGAAATAAATACGGTGTATTTTCCATTCAATTTTCTCCAATTTCATTGCCAATAAAAATGAATAATTACGAGTGTTTATTGTAGCTTTCATTACAGTATTATAGATTGTCATGATTCATATTATTTGAATTCAATGGATTATTGCAACATGGGCGTGACGGCCAGGACGCCTAGAAAAAAGAGCATACCACCGGTTCGTACATTCAAGCCCAACCCCGTCTTGTACAGAAATTCTGCGACAGCGCCTTCACTCTTGGAAAGAATTTCAACTTCGAATTCCAAATCGGAATTGGGGGGAATTTTCTTGCCGGCTCCCTTGGCGCCATAACCGAGGCTAGGTGGAATTTTGAGCATGCGTTTGCCTCCCACGTTCATGCCGGCAATGCCTTGATCCCATCCTTTAATGACACCACTGGAGGCGCCGTATTGAAATTCAAATTGGCCTTCGCCGAAGGATTCACCAGTCGCCATTAATTTGCCACTGTATTCCACTTTGAGAATGTCATTGGGTTGAATGGCGTCGCCTGTTCCCACGATAATGTCACGAGTCGCCAGTTTTTGAGATGGACTTTGCATTTGGTAGGCATCAAAGGCGTCGACTTCAGTTTCAGTGTCTGTGGAACTTTCATAGAGACGAGTGGCGAACGACTGCGAGTGTGGAACTGTCGAATGCGTAGTAATAGTGCTAGTGCTAGTAGTTGCACGAGGTGTCACCACCACAAAGGCATTGGTGGTCGTGATAGTGGCTACAAAAGCAACCAGCCAGAGACTGCTACGCAAAGTTGTCATTGTTATTGTCGATCTGTGAATTCTAAAAGTAGCTTGGTTGCTATTGATTATACGGATTATCTAGCTAGTTTGACGTTTGGACAGAGCTACTTGCTAGCTATTACAATAGTAAGTAAGTAGTTTTGGTTTCTTACTTTCTCGATGTTGTCGTTCTTGCATATCTTTTGTGGCAACCTCAACCGTGATTGCCTGATCCTTTCATTCACTGATGGACAGTGGAAGGTAGCAGGTTTGACCCGTCCCTTTACTTTGGTGGCTAGCTAGTAGATAGCTACAGTTGGCTATAATAGTTAGAAGGTTGCTACGTGGCTGGCTTTTGTCATGCTTTTTACTCTTCGTCCAATGAGTTCGCATGGTTGTTTCGTGAAGTACTGCTATTTGTGACTTGTTTAGTTTTTATCAACGGCATTCGTCGATGAAAGTCTTTCTGGATGTCGTTTCAGCTACTACAGTTTCGAGAGTGTCTCTTAATTAGCAACATGCAGCCTTTTTGCTGGTACGACATTTGTACGCAGTTTTACTACTCAAGAATATCGGTCTGGAATATCGGTCTGGAATATCGGTCTGGAATATCGGTCTGGAATATCGGTCTGGAATATCGGTCTGGAATATCGGAACGGTACTCAAGTTCGGAGCGGTTCGAGTTCGTATGTTCGCCGGCCTCATACGGTACTTAACTACAGAGGCTACCAAGTAGCTAACGAGTCATTTTGCTACTTATCGTAGTTACTTGCTGGTGTCACAGCTTGCGTAATTTTCGTATAATTTTTGTGGGCAACGACGTGTCCATGATTCGAGTCTTTAAATAATAACCAAATGCCTGAAAAAACCACTGAAGTGACATAATGAAGTAAAAAAACCCACTGAAGTGACTTACTGAGTAAAAAAAACCCACTGAAGTGACTTTCTGTAGTAGAAAAAAACCACTGAAGTGGAAAAATAAGACATCCGGTATTGAAATGTCCGTATTGATGTATGTTTACCGTACGTACATAGTACGATACAAGCAAACACAATACAAGTAGGCGGTTGTGTGCAATTTCACTGGCGCATACCGCGATAGGAAGCAGCTAGCTCAAAGACTAGTCAGTCTCTACAACACAAGATAACGAGTAGCAACAGATTCGCGAAGCTAATAGAGGAAGAAGGGAGGATAGGATATCGCTATACGAAGTACGAGGTCGCTAGAAGGAAGAAGCACTTGGATTTGCGAACGAAGTCATCGAAGAGGTGCTGCGTAGAGTTTCGACAGCAGCCTACACGAACGAGAACCCTCTTGTGTCTTTCATCACATCAACAGCCGCAATGCAAGAGCAGGGACGATTGCAAGTGCAATACAAGGTTTTCCAACACTTTTTGCGCAAGGAGCAATTAAATATAGACGCTGAGAAAATCTTCGATCCATTCCAAGAGCCAAGAAATTCGAACTGAATTCGATATATAACTTCCAGCCATTACCCGTCAACGATTTGTCCTTGAACCTGGTACAGATCCGAGGAATATATACCACTAGTGCTTGACACCATCATCATGGCAACCCAAGACGTGGATGCGTTTGTTATTCTCAACAAGGGCCTGATCGTCGAGACGAGGGAGGGAATGGGAAATTTGGCCGTGGCCACACAATCCTTCGACAGACTCTATCAAGTGGTCCTCCGGGAACGGCCCGCCATCGTTTGGATGTCCGATAATTTTGGCCATTTTTTACAACAATTCCAAGTCGCCCCAACTCCCATCCAAACCGCGATATTGGAAATGTATCATCCTCCCCTCGATCATCCGGCCGTGGCGGGGTTAATGCCGGGAGCCATAGATCTTGCCTTGAGTATGCCAGGACAGAAGGCCGAATTCATTCACAAATTATTGGCCATTGTCAACACCAATACACATGAATATTATGGAAAGAATAAAAGCTCCACGCCCGGGACTGCCAGCATGTCGGCCCTCTTCTTATTTGGTTCCAAAATGAATCATTCTTGTGAACCCAATTTGACCTATACAAGTATGACGGATGATGGGGCTCTGGAATACAAAGTCATTCGACCTATACAAGCCGGAGAAGCGACTACCTTTTCCTATATCGGAGACCTCTTCCGTACTCCAACACCGGAACGACGCAAATACTTGCAACAAACCAAAGCCTTCTTTTGTGAGTGTCAGCGTTGTACCGGCCCAGACTATTGTCGGTATGTCAAATGTACACAGTGCCACCGCTATCTTGTTCCAACGACAACGAAGGAGCAAGTCACTGCTTGGATGTGTGATGATTGTTTGGTCTCTCCACCCGAACTTTTCAAACGAGAGCAAGAATTAGCACAACGGCTGGAGAAGGAAGGTGAAATCAAAGGGGCCCATCAATCACCGGAACCATTGAAACAACTGGCCCAAGATTCCGCCAAAGTGCTCTCCCCTGCGCATCACATTACCATTACAGCCCTGCAAAAGTTGTTCCTCTTGTTTTCCTCCAAGGCGTATGGTCAACAACTGATGCAAGATCAACAAAACCACTTGAAAAAAATGGGTACCAAGACCAACACCCCCAACCTGTACAGTCTGTCACTGACAGAATTACGACAACTGGCGGCAAAGTATGGACTGCAAGCCATTGCCCATTCCGAGTGTGTCGCTCATGGCTGTCCTGGGGATCACATTAGTGACAAGAATGATAAGATTTATAAGCATGATCCAGTCTTTGAGCTAGCGGGATCCATGTTTCATGTGTGCAAACAGTTGATGGAACTTCAACCCGACGCCCGTCCGGAATATGCCGTCATCATGGTGCAGAGATACCTACCCATCCTGAAGGCCCGATTCGGAGATGACAATCCCAAATACGATGTAAACACCATTGCAGCCACCATCCTCCAGCACAAGGGCCCTCCCACTCCTCCTAGAGCCTGTGATAAATGCGGCCGTCCGGAGAGCCACCAAAATAAACTCCAGCGATGTTCTCGATGCCAACAAACTTGGTATTGCAACCGGGACTGTCAACTGAATCACTGGAAGGCCGGACACAAGAAAATTTGTGTCCCAGCAAACAAGTAAAAGTAAAAGATGTAGTGTGCTACAATTTGCAAGGGAACTTTATAGAACGGTCCTCTGTGTTTTTTAACATGTGTTGCATCTCCAACTAACTACTATTCCTAGACGGAACGAAAGTTGGAACCTTTGTCGGCCTGCTGGTACTAGCAGAGGTATACGCTTGGCTCGGAATGGAACGGCGGTTTTGTCTACTGGGGGGAAAAGCAAGGCCGATGGCCGAGCCTGTGCGTGATAGCTATTGCTTGTTACTAATGATTATCATGCAATGAAAATGGTACCGTTCTGATTCGTAAAGTACTCTGTTACCACTCCTTATGAAGTACTTTCTTAAACATTTCCAATGCTTCCATGGGACGGTACGCTGGTACTTCGTGACCTAGAAGTAAGAATGTGAGTTTGAAGCGTGTAGGATATTGGTGAGAAATATAGCGAGCACGCCCCTTTGTCTCACAATACAAGACCAACACGCTACTAGCTACTGTATACAGTAGTACTTACCTGCTCCATGTACGGTAACAAACGAAAATTGTCCCTTTGTCGTAGTGTCCTTTAATTCAAATTGGGTATAAAATCCCGCCACTTCACCCTCGACTTTCCAATGCAACCACAGAGCATCGGCTTTGGGACTATATCCCAAATCGTAAATCCATGCTTGCGTTCCTGCCGTCGAACACACGCTGTCATCGTCTCCGGAAAAGACAAAGACTTGAAAGTCGTGTTTGATCGCGAGCTTGAGGACGTCCTTGTAAATGTCAATAATCGAGTCGGCGAAATCGGCGCCGCTGTAATGAATTTGATCGGAACAATCCCGCCATTTTTTGTTGACGTCTTTGGGCACCGTGTGAATGACATGCAAGGCTTGCTGGACATCGAGGCGATTCAAGTACACATCCAAATGTTCTTCGCTGCAGGGTCGGTATATATCGTGCGTCGGCAAAAAGGGTGGACCACCGGCGGTGGAATAATTCAAGAGTTGTTGGACTTGCGACGACGTATCTGTCTCCAATCGACGCTGGCGACGACCATACGAACGATCCCCATATATATTGTCATATTCGTTGCGTTTATCCTTCTTTTCCAAACAAATGGGATAATCCAGGGCATAGGGATTGATTTTCCCATATAATTCTTGAAACATTGCAATTTGCATCTTTTCGCAATCTCTGCTGTCGTAGGTTTTGCGAGAAGTACACTGCTTGTGCCATTGATCGTAGAGAGGTTTCGCGAGGAGTCCATGGGAATAAAAAGCTTGGATTTGGGTAATGTCGTTGGTAAAGGGATCGACAAAAGGATTGCCTACCATCATGCCTTGAAAATTGATTTTGGGGTGTTGGTCGTCCTCGTTGTTGTGTTTGTCCTGCTCGCGGTGCTTGAAAATCTCCAACGTTACTGTGTATATGTATGTTTGTAGAAGGAGGAGGAAGAGTAGGTGAGAGTTAAGAAAAACAACGATAAACGACGCCTCCAATCTTAGCATTACTAGTACAGAGTAGTACTATACAAAGCTTTGTACGTACATTGAGGCATGTAATGTCCGCCATAGGATTCACTGGAAATATAAAAGGGGTTTCCGTGTCGTTCTGGAAATCGCTCCAAAAAGGCCAAAATCATTTGATAATTGTCTTGAGCGGCTGGTTGATCACCCGTATAATAATCGTCCTGATTTTCACTGTACGAAAATCCCACGCCAGCGGGCTGCTCGACGTACAACATGTTGGCCACACTATTCCAAGACCAGGGATTCCGTCGTAGAGCTCCACTGGCATTGATGAAAAAAGGTCCATGTTCCGTGCCCATGCCTATTAGGCCGGAACAACCAGGACCTCCATTGGACCACCAAACGACGGGATCACTTTCAGGAGAAGCTTGAGATTCCATGTACCAGTAAAAGAGACGGCGTGATCGGCCGTGCTTGTCAACGCCCACGGTCAAGTAGCCAGCAAATTGGTGAAAGCCAGGATCATAATCAAGTCCCGGTAAATTGCGTATGTAATCAGCTTGGGCTTCTTCGGTATACAATGTCAAATCCACCGTATCATCTTCCGTAGTAGTTGTTGTGGTAGCGTAGGGTTTCGTCTTGTACTCGTACGTTTGCGCGTGGTGATGATGGCGCGATCTTCCCAACAAATCCACGGTAAACGTTTCCAATCCCGTCCATATGGTAGCAATGGCCGTCAAGAGGATGGGGCCGTGAAAGAAGGTCGTCATTATTATTTTCAATAGAAAGTAGATGAGAAAGATGGAATGGTGGACTAGTTGTATAGTAGCTGAAGAAATACGACTACCAATGCTACGGATATCTGTCTACTCGAGCTATTAGCTACTAGCTACTAGTAGCTACTAGCTCGTAGATGGAGTGATGCTTGGATCGTCAATACGACTTCTATTTGAAGGAGCTTGGCTATCAACATGTGATGGCCAGCCAAGGTGTCAATCAACAATAATGAATGACGTCCATGCGATCAAAAGATCCAAGATCTCAACGACTCAGTTTGTGGTTCAGAAGATCCGAACCTGATGCGACAAGGTTACGACATTACAGAGACATAATGATGTGGTGCGTGAACATGTTGAAGCCATTTCTATTACTAGTAGTACTACTTAGTAAGAACAGCACTAGTGCTAACACTGGTACTTTGTGAATTATCATTGTTTTTTGTCCTCCCGAATTTGAGTACCGTCTGGCTCCAAAAATATTTGGAGCCATGGCTCCATTTATTTTTGGAGCCAGACGGTACTCAAGTTCCTGAAGAGCGCGCGCGCGCAGAGACCGTTTTTCGCACGAATAAACTCAGCAAGCATTTGAACTTACTCTTCGTCACATCCACGTACATCTCACGTCGCCTCGATGGAAAAGGGGTAGCTGCAAAAAGCAACTACTAGTTAGCTAGCTATCTAGCACGTGGCTGCATAGGTTTTGACACAAGCAGAAGGCAAGGGCAACGGGAGGAAACTGAATGTCAAACTAGGTCAGGCCCACTGGCACCACAAAGAACCCAAGCCGTCCGATGGCCAGCTGGCTAGCTGTTTGTCTGGATTTAGCACGAGGCCGTCATTCCTGTATGTTTGTCTCTTGTGCAGTTTGGATGTAAACTGATTGCTGACGCTACTAGCTAGCTAGCAGCTAGAGTTTGACAGGGCGGCCGGGTGGCGAATAGGATGCTACAAAAAAGTAGCACTCAATGCAGTCCTTGTGTTCAAATGTCTGGCTTCAAAATTACCTTTGCAAGGGCGGGGCTACTAGTAGTAGTTGCTAGCGTGGTGAACTGAAGTATCTACCTACTACTAGTTATTTTCTAGTGCATTAGTAGCTCCAACACGAGAGGAGAGAGTCTCGATGGCGCAGTGCTGCCGTGATACTCCATAGACTATCTATACTGAGTGACCAAGTTCAAAACTCTGAACTAGTGTTCTACGATTCTTAGTACTGGTGCCGGCCTGGCATGATCAACTACCAACGAAGCGTCAGCTCTTGAAGAAGTGTGTAGATAGCAGAAAAAGTGATGACTCAATTTGGACTACTCTAGTCAGCTTGCATCATTTCCGTGCGCACGGCGCTGCTGTCAACTTTCACTGCTGCTAACTAACGACTCAGCTCATCCTCCTGCAGCGCTGCTAGTTCGAGTTAGTTAGCTAACTAATGTCTGCTTAGTAGCACGAGCCACTTTGAGCTACTGCTTGCTGCTGCTAGCTAGCTAGGACGATGATGCTGCACACCTCGCTGACAGATCTGTTTAGTCGACGACGGAAGCAGTCACTTCTGTCGGTAACGTCTAGTGAGCTAGTGGCTACCTAGCTTGTGCCTTCATAGTGAGGAAGCACATGTTTGACCTAGCTAGTTCCGTGATCAATTCTATCTAGCTATTAGTTGACATAAAGGATCGTGCACACTGCCAGCTGGCTAGGGATTAAACTAGCCAGTGACTTCGATTGCTCAAGCTAGCTAGCTCGCAGCTACCCATTAGCACTGCTACAAGCTAAGCAGATTGCAGACGTGGCTTCGTTGTCAACGCTCATAGGAGGACCCTTTTCGACAGAGCTACCAGGCTACAGCATGACAATTATCACAGTCCTTTCTTCATGAAGGCACAACGGAACAGCAGTGGATAGCTGACAACTGCTATTAATAGCCTTGCCAACACTGTGCTCCTGGACTGAGTCCTGCTTCTAGCTGACGGACGGAGACCTTCTCGACCCAGCACATGGGGTATTTTATACTCGAGATGGCGCAATTGGAGATCACTGTTAAAAACAATAGTTCAGAAAAGCCCTATTAGTATTGAGCTACCACTGGCAACGGGCAAGCAAAACTTGGCCCAACCACAAAGGTTACTAGTGATTTCCATGACTCTCCCGTTACCGGATATCACTCCGGCCGGGCTCGCTATTAGCTAGCATTAGGAGACTACTAGCTTGCTGAAACCCAGGCAGTAGATCATGCCAAGTCGAAAAGGAGTGAGCCGACGGACCTCAAAGAGAATGATAGTACAGATCTGCAAAATATAGAAACTTATTAGCTAGCTCCGAGTAGCCAGCAGCTCTTTTAGCTAGTAGGAAATAGCTAGCAACTGAGCTGCACGAGTATTTATATTATAGCTTGCAGCACTGCTCTTAAGCGGCACCGGATCTGGTGCTACTAATCAGCTAATCCTACGGAGTAGCTAGCGAGTGCGAGCTCTAGGGCTTGGATAGCTAGCTAGGAGGAGATATGGACATGTCAGTCATCTACTAATAATAGTGGTGGTAAGGGAGATACGCCACCGTCGGGACCAAATCAAACACTATCCTACTCACAAGCTAGGTAGTTAGCAATAGTTAGCGTAACTTCTCCAATCTCCCCCGATTACCGTCGTTTCCATCGCTTATACATTTTGCATGTCACTCTCGCAGTAGCTACCTAGGTACTAGCTGACTCGAAGATGCTAGGAGCTACAGTACTAGCTAGCCAACTATGTCGGTAAGTTTACGTAGGCCAGGGCAGCACTTCCATCTATCGTGGATGGACATCGGTTATTGGCTAGCTAGCTAGCTAGCTAGCTAGCTAGCTACTCATAGTAGCTTCAGCTGGAATACGACTTTACCCTAGAGCAGCGTTCGCTCGGTAGTAGCTGCACTGACTATCTACAGTAACGGCATGAAGGGGGTCAAATGATAGACCCGTCGTGTGTGTGATGTTGGTGTACGGATAAAATAGTTTCCCTGCAAGCTATGAAGAGATTGATAGGTACTGGTACCTGTCATGTGAAATTAGCTATTCCGTTGCTTGCCGTTGGTTACAATCTGGCTATTGGCATCTGACTTTTTGAGTTTGTTGTATTCAAATAGAGCCGTACTAGCAGGGCCAGGTACTAATAGCCAGCGAGCGAGTCGGATGCTCGCCAGTAGCTAATGCTTCTTCTCGGTGGTGCTTTCCAATGCCTCCTGGCACTACAATAACTTGCTGCCATCGTTGCCGATGTTCACGGGATACGAGAAGGATATATGCCAGGAGAAGGTGCCTCAGTCAAGTTGAGCTCGTGGTGCGGTCCTAGCACTGCCAACACTACCCAAACCTAAGAGTTTGAAGCTGACAAGCCTCCGTCCGCGCTCATGTGAGTGGCCAACTGAAGCCTCACGTTGACCGAGTCGGGGAACTGGGCCAAAGCTATTTCTAGTACGAGAGTAGACGTAGTACCCTGCGCCACCTTGGTACAGCCGGCTACTCCTACTACTCCTGCTACCAGGGCTGCTAGTAAGTACGACAGCATGGCAAGCTACTACTAGCTAGCTAGGTTAGTAATTAGCTAACTACTGTTAGGTCTAGCTAGTTAGCTAGGTGGCTTTTGCCCTGCCGCACTTTTGGTCGTGACGTGGCAAAAAAGCAATAACCATCGGCAATAGATTTCTCTCGACACTGGAGATGCCTAACGAAAAAGATCCATGTCTGACTCAGTCACGGGTTGAATCCCACAAATTACAGGACCTGTCTCTTATACACATCTCCGAGCCCACGAGACTAAGGCGAATCTCGTATGCCGTCTTCTGCTTGAAA
>ENA-ORBV01012594-ORBV01012594.1-microbial-mat-metagenome-genome-assembly--contig:-NODE-12594-length-13019-cov-5.260933_pt1 | contig 13019 bp, 13 predicted proteins | sample MGYA00237777_ERZ505514 | MGnify/ENA primary metagenome ERZ505514 (study PRJEB26160, sample SAMN06269048) | microbial mat metagenome | isolation source: Oligotrophic lake microbial mat | place...
CATCATTGAGTGTGTCATTGAGTGTAGCATTGGGTTGGAATCCAAGTTTTCGAAATTTGTCATTTCGGAACGGAGATTTCATGCCGATTCGGTGACACAATGATGACGTCAATAAAGGTGTCGTACCATAAATGTAAATACTTAGGTGGTGCCGATCAACCAATCAGATCACTGCCTTCTTAGTCGAAACCCCCGGTACCGCGCCATGTCGGATATTTTGAATTGAGGGCGCGGGCGTGATGACGAGGTTGCTCCCGAAATTCTCAATTACAGTAGAGACGCTGTGCTGGGGATGCGATGAGCGTGCGTGTGGCCTGCATGATGTTGAAAGTGTTGTTGCGGCACTGCACACTGCCAAAGTGGGTGCAATTTGCATGAGACCAAACATCTGATGAGCTTGAATAAAAATTTGTGGATGTTCTTTGAATCAAAGAAATTGGAGGGCAAGCAACAGGGATCTTTTGCAGCTTGAAGAAAAGATCTTTGCGAGAATCATTGTCAAATCACAGTGACTTCATGATGTTTTGCAGACTCATTCATTTCAATTTTCTGGTTCATCTGGTTTGTGCGCGTTGTTGCAATGGTCAACTTGAGTTGTTCTGTAGGTTGACCACCCATGATGTTGCCTTCTTTGAGCAAGTGGCAAGGGATGCAAGGGAGACAGAATTGTTGTCCCTTCGTGCTCAGAAGGTCTTTGGAAACTTTGAAACAGTGACAAATCAGACCTCCTGACTGATGATCAAACCCAACAGCACACAAAATCCAGTGACAATTGCCACAAGTGCAATCTGAAAGGGACAACACATCTTGTTGGGGGAACTTTTGTCAGAAAGAATTGGTTTGGATCTGATGAGTGAAGCGTGCATGTCCAATCATCTGAAAATGGGTGTGGCAAGCTGCAAGGCATTGGAGGCTCTGGGAATTTGTGACTTTGTTGCAATCTTGGTTGAAGACAGTTGAAATGTGTTTGAGTTGAAAAGGTTCAATTGGCTTTAGTTGAACGCAGTTGAAAACAGTTGAAAAGTGAAAAAAGTTCAATTGATTTGATTGCAAACCATTTCCTGTCCAGCTAGTTTCAGTTTAACTAGGTTGAATTTGAGTGATTTTAGGCAAGATTAGTTGAAGTTGGAAAACACTCATTTGAATTTAGTTGATACCAGGAACCTCCTGCTGCTACTAGCAGAGCTAGCCAGCTAGCTAGAGGTTAGGTTGGGGGCAGTCCATTGTTATGTTACAATTAAGATACGAGCGCTCGCCAGTGACGATTAGCCCGACTAGTAAGAATAAAAAGTCATTCAAAATGTCTTATTTTTGGTTTCCGGATCCCTAGTAGGCCACTTTTGCTAGTACCTTGTCGCGAATGACCCGTTGTAGTCATCGAGCCTAAACCGGTCATGTCAATCACTGAATGCCTGAATGGTGGCGACCAACAAATTCTGAATAAAATGACCCTGCACGTGATTATTTTTATCTGTTCACAAACAATTTTTTGGCCAGTTTCTCGCTCCTCGGTTAGCGCATACTAGTATCCCGGATAGCTACATGCAACCCAACCACAATTTTTCACCAGATATTTATTATATCCCTTGCAAAACAGATAAAGCTATTGCATTCCATACTAGAATTATTATTATTATTATAAGCCTCAATTGAAAAGAAGAAGAATCTAACTGGCCAGCCAGAGAAAAAGACGGGGTTCCAAATCACAGAATATTCATTCGAATCATCCATCATGGCGGCTTTGCAAAAAAAGACCAATAAGGGCAAACCGCTTGCCTTGCAAAGCAATACTACCAGCAATGCCTTTTGGTTGCGCATCTTGTTTTTGAGTGTGGGCGTCGTCTTTTTGGTCTTGAACTTTGAGCGGGAAGACATGGACAAGCACACAGCGTCTGCCGGAGATGCCGTGGAACGCAAGAATACCATTGTCATTCATACCTCGGGTGCTTCCAGCACGACCAATATTAATATCTACAATAACAAGAGCGATGATGACAAAGAAGAGGAAGCGAAAGAGAAAGAAGGTAAAGTCCAAGAAGCAATCAGTAAATCTTCTTCTTCAGTGTTGCGCACAGATAAGTCCTTGACTCTGGACAAAGACGTCATGCTGAAAGAAGATGTCGGTGAGGCATCCACAACGACCACGAGTGACGCTGCAGCAGAGGAGCCCGCGAATAATGAACAGCCAGAAACACCGGCAGTAACAGAGGAAAAAGAAGCCGCACCGGCGGAGGAACCTACACCAACAGAAGAAGCAGTACCTGAAGAAACCAAAGAAGAAGAAGCCAAACCAGTCGAGGACGCAACTCCTGCAGCGGAGGAACCTGAGAAGAATGCAGAAACACCTTCTGCAACAGAAACCACCGCAGAAGAAACCACAACCACCGCCATTGTCAAGGATCCAAAGTGTGATAGTCAATGTCAAAACAACCCCGCCGCACAACATGAAGATATGCAAGCTTTCGACGGCGATGATCTCTTAAAGCCGCAAACCATGTTGAAACGACTGCAAGCGGGTCGCAAGCAATGGGTCGATACCGTCTTGAAAGAACACTATGGAGAAGAACACTACCTCAAAATCTTTCAACCCGGCAACACGACGGAAAATCGTGTCAGTGTCGGACGCCGACTCATTTTGGACGACCCGAATCAAATCATTGCCAATGCCAAGGCTCGCAAACCTGGTGCCAAAACAGACGAAACGGAACCACAATTGGAATTGCCCGCGTGGGGACGCATGGTGACCAAATATACAATGAAACTCTTGCAATTGCAATTGGCCATTGTGGAGGAACGCTTGGCCAAACAAGCCTCCTGTTTGCAAGAGTGCAGTTCGAGGCAAAGAAGAAACCTTCGGTTCTTACAACAAGCCAGCACGCCCCACAGTGACTTTCGACAACCGGGGAAAAAAGGCATTTATGCCGACTATTTGTGGATTACCATGGGCATGAGTTCGTCGGCGGGACACGGAAACTTATTTGATGAATCGTATACCCTCATTGTGGATGCCGCCTTGAAACCAATCATGAAACAAATTGGATTGGACTACGAAGCACGATCCTACGGTATGGGTGGAGCCGATGGGGCTCCCCAATTGGCCCTGTGCATCAATTCCATTGCCGGAACCAATGTCGATCATATTACCTGGGATTTTGGACAAACCGATTCACGCTTTTATTGGAAACTTGTCATGTTTGCCTATCGGGCCGCCATGATTTCCCAACATCCTACGGCCGTGTCACAACCCGGCAATATTCACTACCGTCCGTCTCTCTTTGTCATGCATCCACGACCGGAATGTGTCGAAATTGCCAAGGAAATGCAACTCTTGGGCATGGATACCTTGGTATGGAACGCGGATTATATGCAATCCAAAGTCATGGAAGAAGTCCCGGACATGTTGGGCATGACGGACGACCAAATTGAAAAGGTGCCCAAAAATTTGCAATACTTTAAATGTGGTGGCAAGGTCGAAAATGGCGATCCGGGGTGTACCCTCAACAAGTGGACGCCGGAGATCTGTCCCGACCGCAAGTACCGGACGGGATGGCATCCCGGTTGGAAAATTCATGCCCTCGAAGGCAATCTCATGGCCATGACCGCCTTGGATTTGTGGGAAGACGCCATTCAGAAATTGATCGAGATGGAACCCGCCCAACCGGAAACACTCGAGCAACGCAAAGAGCGGTTGCAGGCACAGCTCCAACAAATGGATCAAGAGGACAAGAAAAAATACGATAATATTTTTGAACAACCCGTTCCGGAAGGATTGCAAAGATTCGTCGACAAGATGTTGAACGAAGACGAAACAGAACGATTGGCCGACATCGAGACGGAAGCCTTCCTCAAGGCTCCCGCCTTTTGTGAATTTGCCAGTCTTCCGGCCGACCAGCGCATGCGCAACTTTTACACGGAAAATCTGACGGAAACGGTAGGACATTACACAGACTTGGATTCGTTCGAGTCGGGCATCGATTACAACTTTCTAAGGACAGTGGAAGTAGATGTGAATTCCACGGCCTATCCATGGCGCGACGACAAAATCAAGCTGGTCAAGAATTCTAAAGATCATCAAAAGCCCTGTGGAAGGGACCTCCACTTTGACTTTAAGGACGTTTTCATGGTCAGCAGTGTGGAGGGCAAACGTCGGATGACGATTCCCAATGATGCCGAGAAGAAGTACTACACTGAGTTCGATGCAGCAAAGAGCAAGGGATACATTGTGACTTGTGTGCAGAGGGTGAGTGAGGTCGTATGTTGTTGTTGTTTGTTTTGGCCAGTCAGTATCATGAAGTCTTTGCATTGCCGATGATTCGTTTCTCTAACATGTAACTCTTTTCGGGTTTTCCAGTGCGATTTCGGTCGTTGCGATAACGGTGACTTTGTGAATTATTTCGGGTCGTTTACCCGCCCCAAGACGACCGATAAACTAAATTTTGTTCCAGAAGAAGAGGAACGCGCGATGGGAAAGGTGGAGATCACAATCAACGGCGAGCCAGTGACAGAAATTACGGAGATGAACAGGTGTGTTGCGCTGAAAAATAAAGATGGGCATACATGGAAGCCTAATAAGAATGGGCAGTATGAGATTGAGATGGAGATTAAGAACGCCTCCAAGTATTCCTTTGTCCGCCTCAGTTCTTTCATCATCTTGTAATCATAAACTATATACATCAATGCATACTGATCGTTCATCTCGCCTTTCACACATTTTGTGCGTGTAACTTTAGTAAAGCATGAAGCCCTATTACACACCTCTTGTTCTCGTAACGGCCAGCAAGTGGCAATGCCTCAACCCAGTCATCCGTGTTGTGTGGTATTCTTCTCGTTTGTACCATGCTGTACGCAAGAGAAGGCAGATGCGGCGGACGAAGCTCCCACGAGCCAGACTCGGAAGAAGCAGCTAATGGATGGGTGGAAAATGAGACTGTACAAACAAAATTACTACTACTTTTATTAGAAGAAAAAACACCAAAAATAATCAATCAATCCTGCCCCACTTCTTAAGGCCCATCAAACATGATGGAATTGGCAAGCTTTTGAATATCCACAGGTGAGGTAGTCTTGGTCGCTTCCATGGTCATGTTGGACATTCCCATGTCCATGCCATTCTCGTCCATGCCATGCTCCATGCCCATGCCTTCCATATCCCCATCTAGGATCATGTCAAAGACAGCCAACATGGCGTCCCAAGATCTCCAGTCCGCGAGGGAGTTGTACGCGTCAGAATCCCACTTTGTGAATCCATGTTCCACATCTTTAAGAGGCACAAGAATAAGGCAGCAAGAAAAAACGTTAGAACCGTCAACTACAAAACCATGCCAACCTCTAGTGAGCGCAAAAACGCCACTTACTCGAGTATCGTGAAATCTCCCAGGTAGCATTTGCCATATTGAGCATCATCTCTAGCTCGGTATTGTTGCCATGCGCATCATCAACTCCTCCCGACTGAACCAAAACGTAGGGGTAGACGACCTCGGTCTCAACCGGGGCAAGGCTTGTGAGTCCACCATGGAATGGCACAACCGCTTTGACATTCTTCAAATCGGCAAACGCATAGTCGACAACGCCAGTTCCGCCAAAGCAATATCCAATCAACAACACCTTTTCAGGATCCACAAGCTCATGTGCAGCGACCAAGTCGACAGCGGCTTGAATACGAGAGACAAAGAGCGTGTAGTTGGTACGGTAAAGCGTCGTGAGGTTGACACGTTCCTCCATGTCCTCCACCTGTTGCAAATCCGAGCCATAGATATCGGCAGCAAAGCCCACATAACCTTCTTCCGCCAAAAGAGTAGCACGCATGGCTTCATATCCATCCGGACCACTCACACCATCCCAATCCGGGATAACGACAACGGCGGGGGTAGTACCCATTTCCGCTCCTTCGGGAATGGCCAAGTATCCCGTCAACGCAAAGCCATTGTCGTCGTACTCCACCGTATCGACTTGGGTACTTTCGGGTGCGACACTTTCGTCGTACGACATTTGACCAAAGACTTCCATGAGGAAGGTTGCCATTTCATGCCACGAGCGTTCATCCGCTCGTGGATTGTAGCGGTCATCATCCCACTTGGTGAAGGCATGCTGAATTTGAGAGTATCGAGTAATCTGCCAAGTTCCATTGGCCATGTTGAGTCGTTCTTCCAAGTCCTCCACCTCGGATCCAGTGTCGTCATCACCTCCACTGAGAACCAAGAGAGGGTTGGTCATGGTTTCGACGGTGAAGTTTGTGAGACCTCCATGGAAGGATACGGCTCCAGCAACATCAGCTCCAAGGAGAGAATACATGATCACTCCAGTTCCGCCAAAGCAGTCTAAAATAATAAAGAAGGAGAATACGTTGTGAGTGAGACATGCAAGTGCGACTTGATACAAACATCAGCTCCATCACTGTTCCAGTCCCAGCGTTGTTGTTGTCGTTGGTGGTGGTGGTTCATTTGTCTTTTGTTATAAATACTTACATCCAATCACCGCCACTTTCTCAGCATCCACGGCGGGATGCGCCTTGACGAAATCGACGGCCGCTTGGATGCGATTGTAAAAGAGCGTGTGATTGCTACGGTAGAGGGTCGTCTGTGCTCGGCGATCCGTGGTGTTTTCGTCGCCGGCGTCGACATACTCGGCCCCATAAATGTCCGCGGCAAAGCCGACCCACCCAAATTCCTCGGCGATCAAAGTGGCACGGACTTGTTCGTATGTGTCCACGTTGGTCCTATATAATGAAATAATTACCAAAACGCAGTGTTAGGGATGGGATGAAGAAGTACATGGAGAATACCACAGCCATGAAATCTTCGTCTACGTCAAGGACTTACCAGTCGGGCTATCATTCCAAACATTGTCGTCCAAAACCAAGAGACGCGAAGCAAAATTCAGTGTGAGGTTGTTTATTTTGTTCTCGTAAATGCCGTAAAGTGAAACAGATGGATGGAGGGATGCCCCCACCATCCAACACTCTCATAATTCTCATGAATTCAATGATGTATGTATGCATGGTACTTACAATGATGACAACCGCTGGAGATGGTCCAGCCTTGTTGGGAAGACTGACATATCCACGCAAGGCAAACTCATTGTCGTAGCTGTCGGTATACTCGACCGTAGTCGCATTGGGCTCGACGGGGGCCGAGTAGATCGGAGCCGCCGCCTCCTCCATCATGGGGGCCGTGTGGCCAGCAGCCGACACTCCCAGGGCCAAAAAGGCCGTCGCAAGAATACCACGAAACAACATGATGATATACGTATTATATTATTATCTTGTCAAAAAGCAAACCTGTGGGTCAGAAAAAAACTGAAGCAGAACTTGATCGACAACTTGAAATTATGGTGGGAAAAAGTGATGTGTGGATTGGAGGCACGGGCTGTTGATACTTTTATCGGTGATGTTTGGATCGAGAGATATCGCGATCGCAGATCGACGTGGTCTGGTTCGGGACCCCATACATTTCAGCAGGTAGAACCAACAGAAGCTAACAGCGTCATGAAATTTACACATATATTTGGACCGATGGTACTTCGCCGACCGACGAAAGGAATCTCTGAGATTTTCTCTGAACAAAAATGAGGCAAAACCCTGTCGTGAAATCACACATCAATGAGTCAGCCTCAACCTGTCAGTGATCGATGATGATTCATCAATCAATTGCTTGCATGAATGACGTAATTCATATTGCGCGGGACAGCGTTTTTAAGTCACGGGTGAGTCACTCTCCGAGTGATTCACGGATGGATCTTTTGAAGAAACGGAGGATCTTAACATCCGCTTACCGTTTATTCAATTGATTCACTCACCTGCTTGGGCTATTATTATCTAAGTAGCTATTACTAGCTAGCTAGTAGCTAAAGCGCAGATTGGAAGCACGTGGCGTCTACAAAGCATCCCATTCTGCATTTGAAAGGCCTCCATACATCCACTAACAGCAGCATGCTGTCCTCTTCCTCTTCTTTGTTGTCCAAGCTATGCTGGAAAACTCTTCTTTTGGGTAGTTTGTTGGGGTATCTATTTGCCGTCGTGTTGCAAGGACCACAAAATCCGGCTACATTTTTTGCGTCGCGTCATCTCGAGGAGGAGACAACGACTACGGAAGTAGGCCATCACGAAGGAACGTCCAAAGGAGAAGCGACTGGCGAACACGGCGGCGGCGAAGAAGAAGGAGAACATCATGGTGAACACCCCAGTGCTGCCACAATGGATACCACCTTGGTCGCGATTATCATCTTTCTCATTGCCATGACGATATTTTTTGAAGAAGTCAAAGAAGGCTTGGAAGAAGAAGCGGATCGGACGATGCGACCGGTCATTGATGGATTGTTTGGGGAGATGACAGTCCTAGGTTTTTTGAGTATTGTTACCTTTTGTGTCACCAAAATGGGTTTGTTTGAAACTATTTCCGTCGCTGTCTTTGGAGAAGAAGAAAAAGAAGAATTGTTGGAAACCTTTGAAATGGCCCATTACATGTTATTCTTTATCATGGTCTTTTTTGTGGTCAATGTCTTGGTATTGGTCCATGGTGGAGAAGCCATGGAAAAGACATGGAGAGCTTTTAATACGGCGTGTCGGGATCCCGAATATTTGGCCAAATTGGATGCCCTCGAAGAAGACAACAAACCATCCCAGTGCCGTACGTCGTACATGCAATACTTGTTTTGGCAAAACATGGTCCTGCCCTTTCGGTGGCGTACCTCGCGCAAGGGGGAACGCGAGCATTTGCAATATTTTCGGGCCATGCGACGAGAATTTGTTTTGGAGCGGAGCTTTGAACCACCCTTTGCTCCTCATTTGGGGCACAAGGATCGAGTTCCGGAAGATTTTGATTTTGGACGCTATTTAAGCATTTGTTTGGGTCATAATTTACAGCACATGGTGCATTTGAGCATTTACACATGGATGGTCTTGGGCTTATTCAGTCTTATATTTTATGCGATTGCGGTTATCATTGAGAATGATAAAGAGGTAAGAACACGAAAATCCCTTCGAGAAAAACAGTTGCCGGGCGAGCGCCAGGTTATGTGTGCCCCCCTTGAGTTATGTTCTGCTTGTCTCTGGCAATCTCGTGGCCTAATAATATGCTTGCTATTATTTCTTTTACGAAGGCTTTTTGCTGGTATTGGACAGGTGGTGGTTGGCTTCTTTTCCTATTTGGCAACTACTGTGATTTTCATATGGTGACCTTGTTGGACCAAATGGTCTCTGCCATTCCTACTTCTGCTGCTGATGGAACGATGGAAGAGCACCAGTTAAATGAAGGAAATTCCTTGCTGGGCGCTGGCGACTGCATGCCATTGTGGACTCGTATTGATTTGGATCAATACTTGGAAAATGGCCGACCTCTCTTGACGCGGCTCTTCGCCAGGAAGCACCACGCGTCCATTACGCGACAAGATACCTTGTATTGGATGGAACGCAAGGGTCCCAAGCTATACGTCTTGTTGTTTCAGATCCAATTGGTGTTTACGGCTACCTATGTTTCCGTGCTGTTGTTTTCCTTTATTCCCTTTCTCTTGGTAGGATCCGTCCAGTCCACAGTGGAACGAGTATCCTATTTGGTTGTCGCGTTTCTTCCGGTCTATCTGTTATTGACCAAATACAAGGTGGCGGCTGCCAATCTTACAGTCGGTACGTCTCTCTAATCATGGCGGTGCTGAATATTTTGATTTTGGTATTGTGTCCTTGTGGTGTAGTATTTTTGTCAGAGGAACTATCGATTGCGGAATTGTCAATAGTAGTCGTTGACCCCTTTCTTTCTCGTCGAATCCCCATATACAGCTTGCTCTGTAGGAGTTCACAGAAAAGTACAAGCGATTTCCCAAGTCATTCGAGAAGACAAAGCGGACAGTGTCATTCGGGCCATGGTCACCATGCAACGACTTCAAAAAGCAGCGGCCAATGGCTTTGCCCCGTGTGACACATCTTCCAACCGTCATCATCGTCATGGCGCTTATATTGCCTCTCCAGCGGTCGAGCTGGCCAATGTGGGCAAAACCTTTGACGCTTTGGACAAGGATAGTTCGGGTGATATTGATTGTGGCGAGTTACGAGGTATCTTTGAAAAGTTGGGTTTGGCCGTGACGGATATCTGCTTGACGAAAATGGTGACAGCCCTCGATACCAACAAGGACGGAACCATCTCCAAAACGGAATTTTTGGATTTTTACAAGGCCCATGTAGTATGTGACTTGGATCATCATCAAATCCACAAACTTGGTGAGGATCTATTCGCACTAATTGACACGGATGGTAGTGGTGAGATCACATTGAGCGAGTTCAAAGATGTCTTGCTTTCCTTCAATGTTGGTTTCTCCATTGACGAAATTGGCGACATGGCCAATGAGATTGACGGACAGGACAATGGAACGATTCATGAACACGAATTTGTTAAATTTCTATTCAGCCATGAGCATTTGTTTGAGCGTTGTTCGTTGCCATCGTTGGAATAAAAATGAATGGATGGGTTGCCCTTGAGGGCAATAAGAACAACAAAGCCATGAAAAGAAAGAGCGACAAGTACAGTGCTTATCCACTCGATTGTTACACAGGTTTACTTGTAGTATTCCTGTTGTAGGGTTGGTGGCGTTGGTATATGAAACAAAAAAGTTTTACTGCATATGATATTTGATCCTGGACTCCCTTCGGCACGGCGTCCTTCGCAAGGTTGTATTACAAAAAATACAATTCAGATTGCTGTTACATAATAAAAACACGAAGACCCAAAAATACATCCATTTCTTGGGGTTGCTCTGTTTGTTCAAACCACAGATTTGTAGTTGCCTCCTTCTCCTCCTTTGTTTGGGAGCAAGGCAGCCGTCTCGTTGTCGTCGTTGGCAGTACTACTAAAAGTGCTCGTCTTTTTACTGTCGTTGACGCTATTGATGCCTACTTCGAGGGTTTCGGTCGATCCTTCGGTGGGTACAGGCGCAGGTAACATGGTATGACGAATACCTACGGCATGCTGACTAAACGGCCAGGGCGGTGTAAAAAATCGTTGCATGCAATACCAGACATGTTGCAGCGGCTGTTCCAAGGCTTGGCCGGATCCTGCCAAAAGTGGATTGGGTTCTTCTGCTTTGCTGAGGGGTGCAAAGAGTGGATCAATATAATTGGCCTCCAAATAAAAGGATGCTTGTTTGGGAGGAGGATGAGGATAGTCGTCGTGGGGATTGCCGCTATCATTGGGTGGAAGTCGACGAACGGCAATCCGTGCCAAAACACCAATAAATATGGATTGCCAAACACTCTTTGTATTTTTGGCATTGGCAATATGACGAATGTCGGAATTGGAAAATTGAAAGAGGGTACACTCACAGATGGTCGTAACTTTTAGGCGGTGTTTGGCCATGGGAGTATGATATTGCATCAATCCCAATTTTTTCAAATCAAATAATGCCCCCGAGCCATCTTGTGTGGCCGTTAATAATTGGTCATCTTGATAAATATGAATGGAAACGGCACCTTGATAGACAATATGAAAGTATTCTTCGACTTTGACTTCCGTTCCTTTGGGGACATGGACCACCGTCATGTGGGGCAAAATTTGATATTGAAAGAGTTTACGCGACAATCCACCGACCCGATAAAACATGCGCCATAGAGCTTCTTCCTCATCGGACAAGGTTACGTGTCGTTCATCCTGTAGCAGTCGAACCACACTAGAAATATGCACGTACAAACAAACAATCCCCCAAATCAACATGTCGACCGTCAAATGGTCGGGACGGTATAGGGCCGGCCACAGTGGAGACCCCGTCAAACAATTGGTGACCAAAAAACAATAGGCCGATGCCAGACATAATCGCACCACCAACAAATCGGCAAACATTCCTAGGAACAACACCCACATGTTGAGTACCAATTTTTTATTATAGAACAATAGTGAAAAAGTTAAATTACTGTGAGCGAGCAAAATGGAACAATCAACAAGCCAGAAAGAAAAAGAAAAACAAAGAAAAAGACTAATGTAGAGAAAAATATTCAACCCACGCAGGTACAGTATAATAGTCATAGATGTACGTACCAGCCAGCATAAAGCTCAAGGCCGCCAAATGCTTGTAGATGGCAAGGGGAGGATTAATGATGACCATGCTTGATGCTTGTTGCTAGCTAGCTAGATAGATAGCAGACTTTCTTCTGTGAGCCCTTTGCCGGGGCCTTCTTAGAAAAGAACTGAGAGCTACATACAACAAGAGTGTCTCAACTCTTCTATTCGTCATCTATTACTCTCCTCTGCTGGGCTGTACAGTACTGTAGTAGTGCGTTACATTGGTACATGTTGTAGTGATTCTCAAAGTGCTGATAGGATCTTTCTCGTTCACGATGGAACTTCCGTGATGCAAGTCGGAGTCAAGTTACGGCCTCAAAAAATGAGGCAAAACCAAAAATGAGGCAAAACCGCCTATGACATGAATGACTCCGCGTTTAGAAAGAGTGTGCGATCTTTTCGATTTATTGGAGGCACAGCCTTCCCAAAATGATGCTGGAGAAGAACTAAGGAAGGAACTGGAGGTTCCTGTGACAGATGAAAAGAGTGTACACTCACTGCATGTGCTTCTGCAAGTTTTGAATCAGCCTCATTTCAATTTAGTAATTTTCAACTCAGCCAATTTCGACCCAAATCAACGAACTTCAATTCCACATCTTTCAACTGTCTGTGAATTCTCAACACAAGTCAACCAGTCAATGATTCAACAATTTGCATTCATTGAATCATTTTCATCTGAACTGCTAGCACATGTGATCCGGTCCATGATAAATTTGATCATATGGGTAATGTCATCATCAAGGAATCAGTGACGGCACATTGGTCAGTTTCATCTGATGTCCTTCGATTTCAAGCAAATGTTTTGACTCAACCATTTCATCAAACAGAATTGTGCAATAGCAGTCATTGTGAACCATTGTGGAACATTATGTGAACCTTCTGGAACAACTTTTTTTAGCCTTGCAGATTGCAATGAGTTTTTAGTTGCATTCATGTCTGAGCCCTGTGACAAAGAATGTCAGGGTTCAAAAACCTGGGGGG
>ENA-ORBV01012596-ORBV01012596.1-microbial-mat-metagenome-genome-assembly--contig:-NODE-12596-length-13016-cov-17.844192_pt1 | contig 13016 bp, 10 predicted proteins | sample MGYA00237777_ERZ505514 | MGnify/ENA primary metagenome ERZ505514 (study PRJEB26160, sample SAMN06269048) | microbial mat metagenome | isolation source: Oligotrophic lake microbial mat | place...
ATTCGACGATCATATGTGTCTTTATCGTAAGGGAAATTTTTGAAGCGTTTATCATTGGCATACAAAGTATCAAAGATTTGTTTGGAATCAAAAGGGCCAGTCTTTGGAATATAGTCATCAATAATATCTTGTGCAATTTGAGCTCTTGCTGCACTATGAGCGTAGTTTGCATTGTTGAGTGTGGCGGGACCTTTCTTCTTCTTCTCACCCTTGTCAGCTTTAGCTTTGGCAGGAGCCGCTTGCTTGGCTTTCCGTGCCCCCTTAGCCTTGGCCTTGGCGGGTTTCGCCGCTGCGGCTGCCCTTCCGCTCATAACAGTAATTTATGCAAGCAACATGGGCTGGCGGATGCATGTTATCCAATGCATGTGACTTTTGCGCTTGCCAGCCATGCGGAGCTAAATGAAGTGAATCTGTTGTAGTCTGTTGTAGTCTGTTGCAGTCTGTTGGAGTACGTTATCATGTGGCTTCTATAGATAGACTATTGTTACTTAAAAAGACCCGTTCAAAATGACGGTTCGGGATGATTTCCGGTTTTTATGATATCCAACTCTACTGCACTCCGTTCATTTTTCGTCATATTTTGCTCACAATGTCAAAAGCAAGAAAAGATAAAGCATCCTTGCAAAGTCGTCTTCTTCAAGACTCTGACGAAGACGAAGATATACAACATTACAAAGACGCCAAAGACTGGGGACTTACACCTCGTCGCAAACTAGATCTTCTGGCAGAATTTGACTCTGAAGGCGGGATCGGCCAGTGGACCAGAGGGAGTGGATTGCTAGAGAAAATTTGTTCTAAGCAACCTGACCGCTTTGGCACCCAAGAAACTAATCCCAGACTATTTAAAAAAACTAAAAACTTTGCTACTCGATTTAAGAGCTGCCAACACAAGGAAAGAAAGAAAGCAAGCCTCATCAAACAGGCCGAAGCAGAGGAAACAAAAGTACAGCAGCAACCACAGCAGCCACCAAAACCGCCGCAGCAAGAACAACAACCCAAGCCACCAACACCAGTCCTAAAAAAACCAAAACCAACTAAGATGCCAACAGCAAGGACCCCTCCTCGCGGGCGCACCCCCCCCCGAGCTCCACCTACAGCTCAAGAAGATGGTACGTGTCGTGCTTGACTGTCTCTCCATTCTTTATGATTCATTTGCTTACTCACTTGCATCCATTCTCCCCACACAGACGATGACGAAGACATTGATGTCCAAGAGTTTGACTATGAGCCTGGCAGAAAGATTTATGATGACTTGATCATCATTAAAGTCCACGACGAAACTGTCGACAATACTTTTGTCAACAACTTTGCGGTGATGAAGCCAGGAATGTCCGTCGACGACATTCCCCACATGACGGGACGCATTGTTGATATGGATGACGGCTCTAGCGTGGCTGAATTTACCTATCCTGCCCACCGTGCCGCATTCTACGACGAAGACGAGAAATGGAAAGAAGCCTTGGCCAAGATGACGGCAAGCAACAATGCCGAAAAACTGTTGCTGTCCTGTGAAGAGATGATGACCTATTTCGCGGAGCTGCCAGTCATTCTCAAGACGATCAGGATTGATTTCGGGGAAGACCTTACAAATCAGTTCTTGTCAGCTGGATTGCCTAACGGCGCACTCGATCGCATGTCAATCCCTTTTGTATACCAGAAGAAGATTAAAACTGGCAAGACAGAATTCAAGACCTACAAGATGTCGGAGATGAACGTTGTCTGGAGACCCGCAATCGCCGGCTCAGACCGCCCAATCAAGGGCTCTAAGAAAGCTGCCAAGGCAGACCAAGACATGGACAACATGTTGCGGATGCTCAGTGAGATGTGATGATGCTTGCCGTTGTCGTTGATTGATTGATTAAGCCATAACTAATTATTGTTCTATTCTTTCAAATTCACTTTTACTTAGGCTCGCTAGATACTGATGATGTCTCAATGGCTTCAAACTCGCCGTCTCCCAAGAAACAATCTCCTGCCAAGCCGCAGCGTCCTGCTCTACCGTTCCCACAGCGTAAGAAACCACCACCTCCTCCACCCATTAGCTTTCAGGACATCGTGGAGCTCAATGTCGATCCTCGCCATCGGGTTGAATCTCAAGAATGGGCTGGAAAAGTTGGCAAGGTTCTGTCATGTCCTGAAGATCACAAAGAGTTTGTTGAGATTGAAATCATTCGCGGCGGCTTGAAGGGAAAAAGAACTTTCTGGCGCAAAGAATGTATGGTGCATTCATCGTATGTGCCAATACCATCGGCTCCGTCACCTCCGTCACCTCCGGCACCTCCGCAAGCTAGACCTAGAAGGGTGGCGCGAAAGAAAGCCCCTCAACAAGGATTCAATTATCCCCCAACTACAAGCACAGGATTTCTAAATCCACCGGCAGCCCAAGGATTTTCCTTTGCACATCCTCCCCCTGCACCGACTGGCTTTAGCTTCAATGCACCTGCGGCTACTGGCTTTAGCCTCAACGCCCCGGCTCAAGTTGCAGCTCCTGCTGGCTTCGCCTTTGCTCCCGCTCAAGGGTTCTACGCCCAGGCTAGCGCTCCGGCAAATCAGAATCCTGTCTTCAATGCGCCGGCGCCGGCGCCGGCGCCAGCTCCTGCCCAAGCTCCTGCCCAAGCTCCTGCCCAAGCTCCTGCCCAAGCTCCTGTCCAAGCTCCTGCCCAAGCTCCTGCCCAAGCTCCTGCACAAGCTCCTGCACAAGCTCCTGCACACGCTCCTGCACAAGCTCCTGCACAAGCTCCTGCACAAGCTCCTACTGGTCTTCCTCTCGTGACTACGGCAGAAAAAGAGGATGAATTCTTTCTTGCGGTTCAGTCACCTCAGGTTAGTCCCCACCCTGCTATGAATGGTCAGGCAATGGTCCCTTACACACCACAGCGTTCCAAGCCAAAGAGAAAGAGCAACCGTCACGAAGAAGAGGATGCTGAAGATGCTGTTGTGGCATGTGAAACAGGCGATTCATTGCGCAAGTTGATGGCCACGGCCATTGCTGCAGCTGAGACAACGATTAAGAGACCAAGGCGATCAACGAGGGGGTTGATTAGCGACATTCAAGATCCCAAACTACCGTGGGGGCAGTTGTCCATGGAAACTTTCATCCAGAATTTGCCCGTGGATGCTAGCCGCTGGGATTCTGCATTCGATAAACATCTAAAACAGATTCTAAAGGAGCGAAGGAATGTTGCTCGGCAGGAAGATAACGCTTTCATTATCCACCAGCTCAATGCATTGAACGACTGGGTGGACGAAGCAATAACTAACATCCCAAAATGAGCAGGGCAACATGGTGCGTGCAATCCATGTAGCACCTAAAACGCATCTAGTAGTATTGTGGTGGCCTCAAGTAAAAAGAAAATTTAAAGTTGATGATTAAATGGAATCTACCTCTGTCTGCTGTTCCTCTTCGTCCTCATCTGCCTCTTCGTCCTCATCTGCATCCATCTCCTTCTCTTGTTTGTCTTTCTTCTGGATACCTTCCGTCATTTTATTCAAAAGTGGCGCCTGTGGTGGTGGGGGTAGTTGTGGCGGCACTGGTTGCGCTGATGCAATTTGTATTGCCATGGCTGCTTGCCATGCTGCTAGTTCCTCCTCATCCGTCTCATCGTCACTGCTGAGATCATCGGCACCTGCAGCTGCTGCAGGTGCCGCGGCGCCCCTGTCGCTATCAGCCATTTTGCATTGTTTGTGATGTGTTGTTATCATTCTGTTGTTGATGTGCTGCTGTTACGTGTAGCAACACACAACGCAAGCTATTAGTGCAGTGGCTGCCCTCATTGTTGTGCATCGATGACGAATGACGGACTATTGTAATAGGAATGACGACGTCAGTGCTAAAACAATGTTATGGTTCGAGTTACGAATTTCTATCCTGTAGTAACTCCGGAACAACCGGGACACGTTCAATCCTACTTGCCTCTACTTGACACGTTCAATTCTGCTTGCCTCTTTTGTTATCAGGACGTGTCATGTGAGCAGCATAGCTGTCAAAGTCCGAGTGCAAGACTACTTTTGCTGGCTGCTTCCCGGCCAGCACTTCGTGAATCTTCTCACTTGCTGTTCCAGAGCCAACCCAAAGATGCAACTCGGGCACATCCAGAAACCGTGGTTCGGTTGTGTTGCCGGAGGCGTTTGGTTTCTGCTCCGCATAGTGGAATGCGCCATGTATGTTCCACGGCCACATACGTTGCTCTCTAATGGCTCCTGTGATGGTCGGATTCGTCTGCTCCGCGAACTCGTCAGATCTCGCATACGGCATCGTTGCGACCTGGAGTATTTCCATTGGTTTTTTCAATGCTTTGACCTTGCCTCTTGTAGTGATATCCATCATTTGATTGAGCGTTTCGGGACGCACACCAACTTTGCGCTCAGGCCAACACTCTCTAGGCGCTTTGGCTGGAGAAGCATTGCGTTTTTTCTTTGTGCTCTTCTTTCTCTTCTTGTTGTTTTTGGTCTCAGCAGGCTTCTTCCTTTTCTTGTTGGGCCGTTCCTCGACAATCTCCTCGTCCTCGTCTTCCTCTTCCTCTTCCACGTCATCCCTCCAAAGAGGGTCCTCTGCTTCTTTCTCTTCCTCTTTCTCTTCCTCTTCCACGTCGTCCGCTGCTGCTACTGCTGCTGCTTTTTTTACCGTTGATCTTGTTGTTCTTGCTGTGGCCGCCTTCTTCGCATTAAATTTCTCTTGCATCGCCTTCAACTTGTTGACGCCTTCTTTAGTAATTGGCTTTGGCGGTGGTGCCTTCTTTTTATGCACTCGCTTTGTCGTTTGCTTCTTTGTCGTTTTTTTCGTGGCAGCAGCATCCGGCTCAGTATCAGAGTCATCGAAGGATGGCATCTCGTCAAGTCCATCAACCTTGTTTTGCCAAGGACGAGTCGTGATTTCCTCATCGTCAGAACTGTCACTATCAGATGCTGGAGGCGTCGCTTCGTCAACTTGAGTTGGTTTGTCGGGAAGTGTAGGCGTCGCTTCGTCAACTTGAGTTGGTTTGTCGGGAAGTGTAGGCGCCTCATCCTGAGGTGGTTTGTCGGGAAGTGGAGGTGGCTCATGGTCAACTTGAGTTTGTTTGTCAGGCGTCTTGTCCGCAAGTGGATGCGTCTCATCTTCAACTTGGCCAGGAGGTTCCTTGTTGGTAGGTGGTGGCGTCTTGCGACCCTTTTTTCCGTGAAATTCAGCAAGCATATTGGTCACAAGGGCTTTGTCAGGAGTAGGCGCCGCAGGCACCGATGGATCGTCAACGATTGTCATGTTGCTACCAGTTCAGAGATAATTTTGTAATCTATTAGCATGAGTTGGTCAATCCATGTCATCAGCGTGGACACAAACACGATTTGATCTAAGAATTTCAATGATGCGCGAATGATATCGACACACAACCGAAGCGTCTCCGTGCATGCGCGTTTCGATCGTGGATTTCAGTTGACACTTTTTTCGAGCGTGGGAACGCTACTTCAGAACATAAGAGGGAAAAAAGATAGAAACCATGACAGACCCAGCCGCCGCCGCAGCAGCTGGAATTTTGACCAATATGAGGGGCGATAACGACGACGACAAGCAAGCAAAGAAGACGAAGAGAAAGGAAGCTATGGATGCTTTGTGTGCAAAAAGAAAAGCAAGAAAGGCGGAAGAGAGAAAACGTTTTTTTAGCTCTCCCATGGAACGGCTTGAGCTCGAGGCCCCTACATCTCTTTCTAAACCATGCCAAGCGGCTATTGAGTATTGCAAGAGAGCAAAGGTTGCACTACCTCCCTCCTTGATATCAAATCCGAATGCGCAGATGCCAGACCCTCTTTCGATGCCTGGTCCTATGGTGGCGCCCGTGGAAGATGACACCTTGTTGATGGAGTGGCCAGGCGACGACGATAAAGATCCCGAAAGAGCTTTAGACAACACAGACTTCCCCTTTTTTGATGATGTCGAGGTTGATCCATTCCGACCTGGTGATAGAAAAAAGCAGCTAGGATGGTACTGTTTTACTCGTAAATTGCCCGCTTCCTCCATCCGCAAGAAGCCGAAGAACAAAAAGAGAGTTGTCATGACGGGCAAAATCAACATTAAAAAAGCAGATTGAAACTAACATGGGTTATCAGCATCATGTTATACGTGCGATGCAATCTATGATACAATAATGCTTAACGAATAATCTGTATTAATTTTAGGCTCACTAGACATTAAATAGTGGATTGGCGCTCTCGGGATTGGTGTCCTCAATCATGTATTGCACTAAGACAGCGACGGCTGTAAAGCAAACTGGAAACTTTTCTTTTCCATACTCAAACTTGTGTTTCAAGATCTGAAATATCTTTAGTCTTGCATTGAAGGTCTCTTGTCGGCTCTTGACTCGGGCTTTGTAATGCTTGACTAAGTCCGTATCGAATTGATTGTACCCACTGAGTTTCCTATGCGACTCGGCATAGCCGCCATCGACAATAGCTTTGCAACCGTCTGGCAAGTGGTCAAATATGCCGCTCAAATTCAAATTAGCCATGTCATTCTCTTTTCCTTTTGAGATTTGAATGTGGCAACATTGTTGTTTATGGATGTGGAGTACCACTTGGACGTTCCAACCAGCGCAACGGTGTTTGTGATTGAACCATTCAGGATTCTTCTGAAAGTCTGGATCTCTTGGCTCGTTCATCCGAAACATTGTTCCATCAACACTGTAGACGAAAGTAGTGTCAAACTCAGTTGGCCACTTGATTTTGTGGGAAACTAATGCTGCAATTTTGTCGACCCAAAACCAGATTGTGGTTCCCATGAGGTTGATGTCGCCTTTCCACCTAAACAAAGAGCGACGGACCCGTAGACTCATGTTAATGCGCAGAAAGTTTAACGCCCATAAGAATCCTAGCAAATTGGCATCGTCTTCATCGACTCGGGCAGCAGGTATAGTGGTTGTCATCAGATCATTCCACAACGTGGACGCGTGGTTGGGATGAATGCCATAATGGCTCTTGAAATTAGTGCAATTTGATGACCTGAATCTTCGTAGTTGTTCTTCGCTGGTCACACCCACAGCCTTCAAACCTCTAAATAGCATCTGGTCTGGTGCAATAGCCAGTAAGTTTGCGGCCATCGTCTGTTGCTTTGTGTGCAACAACAATTGCTGTTTGTTGTTTGTTGTTATTTTTGGAAAATGTGAGATGAGTGCAACACTTGTACAGCACTGTGCAGTACTAATGGTGACACAGTGATGAGTGCATTCGATTGTTTCATTTGTTTTAGCGTCGACGAGTGTGGGTCCAGACTGTCTCACTTCTGGGCTCACTTCTGGGCTCACTTTTGGTTGAGCCAAGAGTGAGCCAAGAGTGAGCCGAGAGTGAGCCAAGTGTGAGCCCAGAAGTGAGCCCAGAAGTGAGCCCAGAAGCGAGCCGAAAAATGAGCCAAGCGTAAGCATTCATTTTCTGAGGTCGCCGTGCGCGTAAACGAACCACCGCGCCTGCCTACATGGCCTGCCCACTCTTCCGAGATTTTATGGGGGGGACAGGCACACGGAGGGGGGAAAGAAGAGAAAAAAAGAAGAAATAATCCCTGCTGGATTCCTGATTCTAACATGGGCTATCGTGGTGAGCGATGACTGTTGAGGTTCGCATATAATAAAATTGGGGTATAGGCAGTCTTTTTGGCATTTTCTTAAGTCTTTTTCTATCCCCTCTATTGATTTGCGGCTAATTTAGCCTAAAAAGATACATTAATCGACAGAATTAGCTATGCAATTAATCAAATTGCTCGCCAGCTAGGATTGTCATTTCTGTTTTTCTCCGGTTTCACCGACAGTCGTCTTCTCATTTGTTGACAATGATCATCATGCGGCGGTCGACCTCTGCGTCCCACTGTGTTATGCCAATGCCTGTGTCTACTGCAGCAGAAGGCGGCTGCTTGTGTTGGCATTGAAAATGGATTTGGCATCATTACCCAAGGAGAAAATTGTGGCATTGTTGGTGTGTATCCAATGGCGAGTGGATGTTGATGATTTTGGTGCGCATGATGTTGTTGGTGGTGGTGATAATGAAAGAGTTGCTGAGGTTGTGGCTGTGGTTGTGGCTGCATTGGTTGGTGCACCCGCCGCAAAGGCAACGGCTGTTGTGTGGGTCGTTCGGTGCTTGGGTTGTTAACTGTTGTCGCGATTTGTTTTTCCTCCGAATTCTTGGTTGTCATGGTGTCGCTGTGTGTGGTCACTGTGGTGGCATTCATCTCATCATTGGCCAGCATGACATTGGTTTGTTGGATTTGTTGTGGTGAATGTTGTCGTGAATTTTCTTCAGATCGATCGCCCATTAAAGTTGTGTCGCATTTGTCACAGAGACACCTGCTTAGAATGTCGAATTTGGGTTTTGTGGCACGCATCCAATCTAGGTGCTCTGAAAAGAATCTTTCCCCATTATCGGCTGGTAACATTTCGGTTCGTTTGAACGGCACGTCCTTGCCCGACACTCCTACGGCTAGCGCTAATTTGTTGACATGGTTCAGTTCCGAGTGATTGTAGCAACTTGCCACGCTCTCAAATGCTGCCGGTGTCTTCTTTCTTTCAGGGTTCTGAAGTGTCAGCGTCACCAGCCGTATCTTCTGTCGAATTGCCAGGTTGTGTCTCGCGGTTCCTGTCAAATTCAAGTTGTCAGCCAGACTGGTTCTCATCCCGCAATTTCCGAAATGGGCTAACATTAAATGAAAGGATTCGAGACTTGATTCACCACGCCGCGAGATGCATTCAGGTAGTTGATGTTGAGAATTAGGGCTTGGTTGAATCACCAAACACATCTGGTGCAGTGGCAGTGGATCTTGTAAGTGAGCAGCATTGACTTTGGCATTCTTGATGGCTTCTTTTGTTTCAGATGAGAACAGCGTCTCACCATTGAATGGGTCGTATCGCCCTCTTGCCGGTCGCGAATCCTCACTGGCTGTGCACTTGAACTGGTGGAACCAATCATCCAACATGCTGCACATAACATGGGGCTGCCGCATCACCTTCCGTAAGTGCTTATCACATCTCTGTCGAAACACCTTTGATGCTCTTAAATCGGCAATGTCCTCATCTGTGTGCTTCGTTGACAATGTTCCTTCCTTCAAAGCCCGAAGGAGGTTCTCGTAATCGGCCGATTGGCATTCATAGATGCAGTGAAGAAGGGCATTAATGGCAACGAAGTGGTCGACATGCTTCTTCTTCAGCGTCTTTGTGATTCTCTGAACGAAATGGAACAGGCCCAATCTACCCTCGAGCTTCTTGTCGCGGTTCTTATCACGGAAAAGTAGCTCCCAAAAATCTTTTTTCACTGGCCACGTGTCACTACACATCGCAGCAGGATCAAATGTCTTGCGGCGTGTCAGAGCGGCCGCAGCGTGGGCGAAATCTTCTGTTTTAGTAGAAGGCACAAGCACAGCAGAAGCCACCTCTCCAGTCTCAGTTGCCACATCCCATGATGCAGTTGCACCAAGCCGCTTCTTTTGGAAATAGTTCTTGGTGACCTCATGTGTATGGTCTTGAGCAAACACCAAGCGACAGGCGACACTCTGGATCTCACGGGTGTGCCTGTCATGGTCACTAATTCCCCAAGGCGCATATGTATTTGAGCATGCTTCATCGTGTGCATCCCTTATTGCGTCACCAAGAGGAGGATACGCTCTGATAAATTGGCCATCCTTTTCTAAGTAAGGCATTATAGAACCGGTCCCTTCTTTTTCCATAACTATGTAGTAGGAATAGTAATTTTCAACTCTTTCAATGTAGGCACGGTTGATTGAATTATGTAGTAGACGACTGCATAGGTCGCCATTACCATAAGTCGGCATGAGTAGATCCATGACGTCGGTCGCACTTCGGCCGATATGGGAATGCTTGTTCAAAGCGTACTTCGTGTCGACTGGATAGGCCATCCTTGCATACGCTGGTAAATTGCAGAGTACCTCACAGCTATTAGCATTCACTCTCCAGCGGCAACAAGGACATGTGAGTGACATTACCATGCACCACATTGGAGCCCCGTCCAATCCAAACATTGGAAACAAAACACGGTTCTTAGAGAAGTTTGTTCGGTCGTTCTTCAGAACCCCTCTATCACACTTCGTGCACGGAATGTCTAGTCCATACATCCTCTTCCAGTCGACATAAAGAAGCTTCTGTCCAACAATAGAGTGGTATTGTGGTTCCATTCTGGGATTGGCAGGCACAGTCATGGTCAGTCCATTGAAATGACAGCCTATGTCCACTGTTTTGTCAAGCATAATTTTTTCAGCAACCACTTTTGCCAACGCTAGCATAGCGAGCGGGGCTCTACTGTCTTTGTGTAATTCCACGAAATTTGTGTCTTTGACAAGTTCTGTCACTGCCATGCAGAGGCTTGGCCCACTCAATGAATTGTCAGTCATGACAGCAGTAGACAATTTTGTTGTTGTTGTTGTGGTTGTTTTCTTGGGCACCGCCGGCACTACTCGTGGCGCAAAAAACACAAGCCCTGCTTCCTTTGTCGAGTGCTTGCCGCTACACTTTTCTTCTTCTGTCAATGGGGTTGTGAAATGTTGTTTCAAACGCTTGGCCTCTTGTTCCAATGACAGAGTTGCCTCTGAAAATCCTTTTGTTCTCTTGTTATTCCAACAAAGTTTATGATGGCCACGATGAGGCTCTGCATACCCAATGTGACGAGCTTTGCAAATAGCGCAGTCTTCTTTCGGATCGAACGCTCTTTCACCAAACAATGTTTGTTGGTCTCCTTTCTGCTTCTTCTTGTGGCTGCTCTGCTGCATCAAATGCGTTCGGCCCTTCAGCGTCAGTCGTCTCTGGCTTTGTGGACCCATTTCAACTAGTTGTGGTCCATTTTCTTTCCCTCTTGTTGCAGCGGCTGTCGCCGCTGCTCTCTGAGCGTATGGATTAGCTGGTGGCATGTTGATTGCTGCTAACTATGCTATGATGACTTCTGCTGTTTATGTCATTGTCGCATGGAATTCGTCTTTGTTGAATTGCGGAGTTTGTAATTCGTGCAAAATATCTTAAGGGTAGGGTGATTAATCTGACGTCACCATATGTCCAAATGTAAGAAAGTCTCGCTTACGGTACTCATCGTCCAATCATATCACTGCCTTACTATCGATTATCCCCGACTATGCGGAGCTTTGGGTGGCGTATGTGTCGAGTAACCCAGAACTAGTGACTTCTCAATCAAAGAGCTGATGAGCGACCATGGTTTTCAAACGTAATAGGTCGCACTGTAGCTCGAACTAATGCTCCCGCCGCACACGATCTCGCTCACAGAAGCTGCAGTAGTAGCTAGTAGAGCTACTGTAGCAAGCGAGACCTTGCTAGCTAGTAGAGTAGCTACCTGCACAACTGGCTACTGCGGTATCCATTTCCGGTCTGCCAGTACTGGCATGGCGGTATCCTAGCTAGTCTAGTAGTATGCTACTTACTAGTATTGCTACCGTTGATGGATGGAAATACTTGCTAGCTACTGCATAGCTACGAGCAGAGTCGGCCAAGGTCTTTTGACCGACTGCCGCTTGCCGTTCAGTTGTGGGTCGTACCGACAGTGAGTAGATGGAACTGAACTGAAATGGTGGCCGGTCGACTGCCTACGGTAGTAACCTGGGTCTCACTTTCTACAATCAATCTTCCGGCTACTGCAGGCATTCATGGCAAGCCAGTACGTGCTAGTACTGTTGTAGAGCGCTGCGGTTCTGCATCTGGATAGGAGAAGGCACTACACTGGTGAACAGTGCTTTGTGCTAAGGTATGTGGAGTCTGCAAGTACTACTAGTACTAGTAAGGTTACTAGACTGAGTATGGCTAAATTTGTAGTATATAGAGATGATATGTAAAGGTAACTTCTTCTAATTTCATTAGCTTGTTTATGTGCAGTTGCTTTATGTACAGTTGCTTAATGATACAGATCATGATTGTCATACAATCATTCCTAGTTTGCTTGTGTGTCCCCATTGCTGTGCTGTGCCAGAGTTTATCGAAAACTGGCCAACGACAAGGATCGATGTCTTTGTAATTGTGGCTGCGACTGACTCGCCGAGTAGTCAAAGTTGCGAGGGCTGCCATGATTCATCAGACTGCTGTACTTGTGGGTATTGGGAGAGCAGCTCAACGAGAAGGAAGATCCCATGGAGAGACGTTGATCCAACATTTGATGAATTTTCTTGGACTCTTTTTTGAATCGACGATAATCGGAACGGCAGTAGAACAATTCGTTCTTGAGAGACGCATCGATGGGTGCGACGTGAATGATCTTGATGTTGTCTTCAAAGGAAACCACTCGCTTCATACTTGTGGAGGGACTGCTGGTCAGGGACAGCGATGATGATGGTGTGGGTGTCATTTTGAATTTGGAAAAGGTACGACCGGCAGAAGAGGAGGATGTTGCTTGAAGTTCCTTTTTGTTGGCAGTGTATTGGCTGTTGAGCGATAGCTTTGCAATGGCCATTATTGTAGTTTGGAATTGGAATTTGTGAGACTACAGGTAGCAGATAAAGCTTGTTAGTCTGGTTTTATGTTTTGGGCTTGCTGCTGATGGTTGTTCGGTCGATGATTTTATGAGAGAGTAACAGTAATTAAGAAGCGGCAGACTATTCAATTGTACAGCGGGACCTGAAAGAAGAGATGGTTGCATGTTACCCCACCAAATACTTTTGGTGAGCGAATTGTTACCGGTGTTTTAGTGTTTCGCGTTCCGGAATAACACAGCCGGTGAGGTTACTTCCCTTTATACTCATCGTCCTATAGTAAGTAGCCAGGAAGGAATCGTTATATTAAGAGAGTACAGGCATCTCATATAAGTGATACCCTACCAAAATCTTCCGGATCGGATAAAGAGAGGTCGCAACGGATGTGTGTACTCGGAGTACACATACAATTGTAGAAACGTAGAATACTCGTAGAATACTTCGTTGCTTTGGAAAATGCGAATCGTTACTAAAATGTTTCCCTACGCACTTCCTTTCTGTAAATAATTACACTATATTGTCTAGCAGTAATATATGGCCAGTTGGGCTATCGTTCAGTCTGGGCATCATCCGGCGAGTACTGTGACGC
>ENA-ORBV01012597-ORBV01012597.1-microbial-mat-metagenome-genome-assembly--contig:-NODE-12597-length-13016-cov-4.918618_pt1 | contig 13016 bp, 4 predicted proteins | sample MGYA00237777_ERZ505514 | MGnify/ENA primary metagenome ERZ505514 (study PRJEB26160, sample SAMN06269048) | microbial mat metagenome | isolation source: Oligotrophic lake microbial mat | place...
AATGATACGGCGACCACCGAGATCTACACCTCTCTATTCGTCGGCAGCGTCAGATGTGTATAAGAGACAGACTGGAGGCGGAGGAACCACAACCTTCTTCTTCTGGATCCGGAGGGTGATCAGCGCATGGCCGTCGGCGGCAACGGAAGTCTCCCCTTTGAGGGGCGGTTCATAGTCCTGTTCGATCGAAGCCGGCAAGGTGGCCTGGGCGGTGTAGCGTCCGGGTTTGACCGGGTCAAACGCAGTGGCCCCATGGGAGGGGTCGGTGGTCCCGGAACCCGGCGTGGGACCCTCCACTTTCACCTTCACATTCCCAAAAGGCCGGGCGCCCTCCGCGTCCAGAACCAGCACCGTCAAGGCCGCCTGCGCCCGGGGGCAGGGCTGGACGGCAGAACCGACGGGTGCACCTGACGAAGGCATGGCGGAGGATGCGCCAAACGGCGGCGGCGAATCAAGCCGGGAAAAACAGCAAGTCCTCGCCCATGGCGTGCGCCTGCGCCCTCCCTTCGAGGGGCGTCAGCACAATTTCCTTACCCGACTCTTTTGCCTTTGAATCGCGCCGGAAACGTCCAACCCTACCTTGTCCTTCCAGCATCCCCGTCGTCCGAGTTCCTCCCGACGTTCCCCCTGCGTCCCCTGTTCCTTCGTCTCTCTCCCCTATGAGTACTTCCGCTGCCGGAAACACGGTCACCGCGTCGCAACCTCTCGCCGCCCCGTCCGCCGGACCCGGTCCCGCCGCGACGCACGCCAAGCCCAAATACCCGGGAATCCGGGTCACCTGCAACGGCAACCAGCTCGTCACCCAATACGTCGAGACGCGCATCACCGAAGGCGGGGTCTTTTACCCGATCACCCCGTCGACCGAAGGGGGCGAAATCTATCAGGCCTCCTATGCCCAGGGTGAGCTCAACGTCTGGGGCCAGCAAAAGGTCGCGATCGAAACCGAAGGCGAGCACGCCGCCCAGGGCGGAGCCACCGCCTATGCGGTCACCGGCCGCCGCACCGTCAATTTCACTTCGGGCCAAGGGATCGTCTACGCGATGGAGCAGTACTACCACGCTCCCGGGAAACTCTCGACCATGGTCCTCGAGGTCGGTGCCCGCGCCCTGACCAAGCAGGCACTCAACGTCCATTGCGGGCACGACGACTTCTACGCCGCCCTCGACACCGGTTGGACGATGATGATGTCCAAGGACGCCCAACAGGCCGCCGACCAGGCGATCATCATGCGCCGGGTCAACGAGCTCTCGCTCAATCCCGGGATGAACATCCAGGACGGCATGCTCACCACCCACAGCGAGCGCATGTACCTCGCACCCGAGGCGGAGTTCCTGCGCGAGTTCCTCGGGGCGGTCGACGACCAGATCGAATGCCCCACACCCGCCCAGCGCGAGCTCTTCGGCCCGACACGTCGCCGCGTCCCCCAGATGGTCGACCTGCGCAATCCCGTCCTGCTCGGCCCCGTCGAAAATCAGGAGCACCACATGAACGGCGTGGTCGCCCGCCGGAACAATTTCAACGAATTCATCCTCCCAATGCTCGAGGAGGCCTGCGCGAAGTTCGGTGAACTGACGGGACGGCGCTACGGGTTGATCCACGAATACCGGACCGCGGATGCCGACACCGTATTCGTCTCGCTCGGTTGCGCCGCGGACAATGTCGAGGCCGCCTGCGACTACCTCCGCGAGCAGCGCAACGCGAACGTCGGCTCGATCCACGTCAACGTCATCCGGCCCTTCCCCGAGGCGGCGGTGATCAACGCCCTGCGCGGCAAGAAAAACGTCATCATCCTCGAGCGCACCGACGAAGGCCTGGCGGGCGACAACCCGCTCGCGCGCGACATCCGCGTCGCGCTCGGCAAGGCCAACGAGGTCGCCAAATACGGCGGGGTGCTCCCCGCGCTCATGCCCGAGGAAACCCCGCGGCTCTTCCGCGGTTCCTACGGAATCGGCTCCCGCGACTTCCGGCCCGAACACACCCTGGGGGCGTACGAATTCGTCGTCGGCCAGGCCACCCGGAAGGATGGAGCGCGCGCGAGCGACGGCGAAACCTTCTTCGTTCTCGGCGTCGATCACCCGTACGCCGTGATCAGCAAGGACACCCCGTCACTCCTGCCCGAGGGCGCGATCGCCGTGCGTTTTCACTCCATTGGCGGCTGGGGCATGATCACCACCGGGAAGAACCTGGGATCGATCATCGGCGATTTCGGCACGTTCATTTCCGAGCAGAATCCGTCCTATGATGCCGACGGCTTCCTCGTCGAAAAGCTCTACGTCATGGCCAACCCGAAGTACGGGTCGGAGAAGAAGGGCGCGCCGACGAACTACTACCTCACCGTCGCACCTTCGCCGATCAAGGTGAACTGCGAGCTCAACCACGTCGACGTCGTGCTCTGCTGCGATCCGAAGGCGTTCACCCACACCAACCCGCTCGAAGGATTGAAGAAGGGTGGCAGTCTGGTCTGGGAATCAAACGAGTCGCCGGACGTCGCGTGGGAACGGGTGCCGGGGAAATACCGCCAATGGATCCGCGACAACGACATCCGGATCTTCATCCTGCCCGGATTCGACATCGCCCGCAAGGCGACGAGCCAGACCGAGCTCCAGTTGCGCATGCAGGGCAATTCCTTTCTCGGCGGCTTTTTCCGCGTATCCCCTTTCCTCACGACCTTCGGAATCTCGGAGGAGCAGTTCCAAAAGGTCGTCCACAAGCAGTACGTGAAAAAATTCGGGCGGTTTGGCGACGCGGTCGTCAGCTCCAACATGACGGTCATGACCGAGGGTTTTTCGCGGGTGGCCGAAATCGAGTATGGAGCCCCCGGTGCCGCGGATCGCTCGTCGATGCGCAACCCGTTGCTCAAGCCGATCGGTGACCACGCGATCATTCCGACCGCGGGTTGCACCGCGTCCGGCTGCTCGTCGATCCCAATGCCGGCGGAGCAGCCGGCGCGGGCACCGCTGCAAACGTTGGCGAAATTCGACTCCGAATTCCGCGCCGGCCTCGGTTACCACCAGCCCGCGGGTGCCCTGGCTTCGGTCGGGGTGATCGGCGCCGGCACCGGTGCCACCCAGTCCAAGTACGTCGCCCGGCGCGAGACTCCGGTCTACATCGCGGAAAACTGCACTCAATGCATGGAGTGCATCACCGCCTGTCCCGACACCGCGCTGCCGAACATGGCGCAGGAAATCACCACGGTGATCAAGACGGCGGTGAACAACTACGTGACCCAGGTCGCCGACCGTCTCGCCTTCGGTGTCGAACTCAGCGGCCTCGAGGCCCGCGCCCGGGCGAAGATGAACGAATCGGTGAAGACGAAGACCAACCTGCCCTTCACCGAGATCATCCGCGCGGAAGTCGCCGGCCTCGCCAGCGTCTCCGACCAAGGCAAGGCGGAATTCACCGGCATCATCGCCAAGCTGCCGCTCGCGTATTCGAATGTGCCCGCGATCTTCCGCTCCCTCGAGGCCAAGACCCCCGGCGGCGGCGGACTGTTCTCCATCTTCGTCTCCGATCTCTGCAAGGGCTGCGGCGAGTGCGTCCAGGTCTGCGGCGACCACGACGCGCTGCGGATGACCCGCGAAACCGAGGAGCTGAACGCGGAGCTCACCACCGCGCAGGTCTTCTCGCGCCTGCTCCCCGACACCCCGCAGAAGTTCCTCGGGCTGTACGATGATGCCAACGCCGCCAATTCCCGCGAGGCCGCCCTGCGCAACCACCTGATGGTGCGCCGCAACTACGAGGCGCTGGTCTCGGGAGACGGTGCCTGCGCCGGTTGCGGGGAAAAGAGCATCCTGCGCGCCGTGGCCAGTGTGACGGAAGCCCACATGCGTCCGATCTACCACCGGAAGGCAGACCGCATTCGCGCAAAGGCGGAGCGGTACGACAAGGAAGGCATCGCCCGCCTCGAGGCCCTGAAGGCGCGCGACCCGAACGAATACGAACTGTACCGCAAGACCTTCGCCCACGTCATCATGGGCCTCGGGGGCGAGGATGACGCCGACACCGCCAGGCGCATCGCCGACTACGAGGCCCGTTACGGGGCGATCACCGACCGGCAGATCGTCGGCGGACTCGCCACCGTCCTGCGGACCGATGCGTTCAATCACCAGGAGCTCCAGGCCGTCGACGGCCGCCGCGCCAATGGCATGTCGGTGATGATGATGGGCGCGAGCACCGGCTGCAACACGGTCTACGGATCGACCCCGCCGGCCAATCCGCATCCGTATCCCTGGATGAATTCACTTTTCCAGGACGGAGCGACGATCTCCTGGTTGATGGCCGAGTCGACCATCCTGCACCACGCCCGCCGCTCCGTCGTTCCCGAACGGCTCGCGGATGCGCTGCTCGACCGCCCGGCGGGGGTGGCGAGCGAGGCGGAGTACTTCACCCTGACCCACCTCGATGATGCCGGCATGACCGAGCAGGAAGTCCGCGAGCTGCCCAAGGTCTGGGTGATCGGGGGTGACGGCGCGCTCGGGGACATTGGTTTCCAGAACGTTTCCAAGGTGGTCCTGCAGAACCGCCCGAACGTGAAGATCCTCATGCTCGACACGCAGGTGTACTCCAATACCGGCGGACAGAACTCGGACTCGTCGACGATGCTCGGCGGGTACGACATGAACCAGTTCGGCCTGGCCTCGCAGGGCAAGTTGATCGAGAAGAAGAACGTCGCCGAGGCGTTCACCAGCGGCCACGGCTCGCCCTTCGTCGCCCAAGTTTCGATGGCCAACTCGGCCAAACTCTACAAGGCGATGCTTGACGGCCTGGAGTACCGCGGGACCGCGTTCTTCCAATGCTACACCACCTGCCAGCCGGAGCACGCCGTCGCCGACAACATGAGCGCCGACCAGGCAAAGATGGTGCGCGACTGCCGGGGCATGCCCGAATTCGTCTTCAATCCCCGCAAGGGCGAGACCTCGCAGGAGGCCTTTGATCTCAAGGGCAACCCGACGCTGGACCGTGATTGGTGGCGCACGAAGTACGCTTCCACGGGAGAGGAGTACAACTACGGCGTGGCCCATTGGGCGATCACTGAGGGCCGCTTCCGCAAGCACGTGAAGGCGATCAAGGTCGAGGAGACCGCCAAACTCGTGCTGCTCGACGACCAACTGGCCTTCATCACCCAGGACGACGTGCAGCACCGCCGCGTATTCGATCCGAAGCACCGGAGTTTCGTGAAGAACTTTGGGTGCACCATTCAGGCGGAAGAACAGGGGAAGATGAATTATTACGCGGTGACGCGGCAGATGGTGCTCTTCGCCGTCGAGCGCCGCAAAGCCTGGCGCATGCTGCAAAGCAAGGCGGGCGTCACGAACAAGGACTACCTCGCGCAAAAGGCTTTCCTCGCAAAAATCGACAAGGGCGAAATCCCTCTCGCCGACGCGAAAGCCCGCGTGCGCGAGTTGATGGCCGCCGAGCTGACGGCGGTGAAATAGGTTCACGCTCCTCCGGATTTTTCCGGCATTGCAGGCGGCCCAGCCCTGTATTCGCCAACCGTGTATTCACCAGCCCTGTATTCGCCAGCCCTGTATTTGCCAGCCCTGTATCTGCCAGCCCTGTATCTGCCAGCCCTGTAGGTGGCCTCGTTGAGGCCGCAGGGATTGGCCACGCGTCGGGAGAAGGGGGATTGCGATGCCAATCTCTGCGGCCTCAACGAGGCCACCTACAACGGTGGGTACAACGGGGGCTTGGGGGAAATTCTCCAAAACTTCGGAGCTTGCGCTTGCACGCGCGCGCCCGCCGCTTCTCCTCTACTCCTGAGTCGTCAGGTCTCTCTGCACTCATCCGCTTTTTCACCATGCCCGAAGCCCTCCCGTCCTCCTCTCCGCGTCGCTGGTTCATCTATGGGACCGTCGCGCTTGGGATCGCGTTCGCTGTCTGGTACTTCGGCTTCCGGGCCACCGGCCCATCCAAGGTCTCCGAACGCTCCCGGTGGAGCACGCAAAGCGCTCCGGTCCGCACCGTCACCGCCCGCGCCCAAGCCCTCGCCGTGCATTTGAAATCAATTGGCACCGTCGTCCCCCTGAACACCGTCACTGTCCGCAGTCGGGTGGACGGACAACTGCTCCGGGTCGCCTTTGAGGAAGGTCAACGCGTCGAAAAGGGTCAGTTGCTCGCGGAAATCGATCCCTCGATTTACCGGATCCGCCTCGATCAGACCGAGGGGCAACAACGCCAAAATGCCGCCCAACTGCAAAGCGTCCGCAGTGACTTGCAGCGGTTCCAGCAGCTTTACGAAAAGAAACTGCTCACGAGCCAGGAACTGGAGTTGCAGCAGTCCCGGGTGGAAGAGCGGGAGGGCGCGCTCGCCGCCTTCCAAGCGCAAGTGGACAACGCCCGGCTGGAACTGGGCTACACCCGGATTGAAGCGCCGATCTCGGGGCGTCTCGGTCTCCGCCAGATCGACGCCGGCAATTTGATTCGTGGCGGCGACTCGGGGGGGTTGGTCGTGATCACCCAGACCCAGCCGATCTCCGTGCTCTTCACCGTGCCGGAAGTCGATCTGCAAAAGGTCCTCGATCCGATGCGGACCGGGCAGCAACTCGTGGTGGAGGCGTGGGATCGCAACGAGCAGACCCTGCTCGCCACGGGCGTGCTCAAGACGGTCGACAATCAAATCAACGTCGCCACCGGCACGCTCCGGCTCAAGGCCGAGTTTGCCAATGCGGACGAACGCTTGTTTCCCAACCAATTTGTCAACGTTCGTCTCCGCGCGCTCACGATCGAGAATGCCATCGTCATCCCCGCGGCCGCCGTGCAGTACGGATCGCGCGGCACCTACGTTTACGTGGTCAACGAAAAGAGCCAGTCCGTGGTCCGCGATCTGGTCCTCGGACCCGCCGACGGCACCCTCCAGTCGGTCACGCAGGGCCTGAAGGCGGGGGACGAAGTTGTCCTCGAAGGGCTCGATCGCCTCCGCGAAGGACGCAGCGTCACACTCATCAACGACGAGAAGCCGACGACCCAGAACGGGAAATGAATCCATCCCGTCCGTTCATCCATCGCCCGGTTGCGACCACCCTGCTGATGGTGGCCCTGCTGCTGTCCGGCATCATGGCCTACCGCCTGCTGCCGGTGGCCGCGCTACCGGAAGTCGACTACCCCACGATCCAGGTGTTCACGTTCTACCCGGGTGCCGGACCGAACGTGACCGCGAGCGCGATCACCGCCCCGCTCGAGCGCCGCTTCGGCCAGATTCCGGGGATGAACCAGATGTCGTCGACCAGCTCGGGCGGTGCCTCGGTGATCACCCTGCAGTTCTCCCTCGAAATCTCCCTCGGGGTCGCTGAGCAGGAGGTCCAGGCCGCGATCAATGCCGCGAGCAATCTTCTGCCGAACGACCTGCCGACACCGCCGATCTACCGCAAGGTCAACCCGGCGGATACACCGATCATCACGCTCGCCGTGACCTCCGCGAGCCTGCCGCTGCCGCAGGTGCATGACCTCGTCGACACCCGCATCGCCCAGAAACTCGCCCAACTCCCCGGGGTGGGCATGGTCAGCCTCGCCGGCGGCCAGCGCCCGGCCGTCCGGGTCCAGATCAACCCGGCGGAACTCGCGGCCCGCGGCCTGAACCTTTCCGATGTCCGCGCCGCGATCAACGCCGCCAGCGTCAACCAGCCCAAGGGCAGTTTCGACGGGCCCACGCGTAATATCCTGATGGATGCCAACGACCAGCTCCGCTCGGTCGAGGAGTACCGCAACCTGATCCTGGCCTGGCGCGACGGCGCCCCGCTGCGATTGGGGGATGTCGCCCGGATCGTCAACGGCGCCGAGGACCGCCGCCTGGCCGCCTGGGCGGACGAGCTGCCGGCCGTGCTGATCAATGTGCAGCGCCAGCCGGGCGCCAACGTGATCGAGGTCGTCGACCGCGTGCGGGCCCTGCTGCCCCAGCTTTCCAGCAGCCTGCCCGCGGCCGTCGACCTGACCGTCCTGACGGATCGCACCCAGAGCATCCGCGCCTCCGTGCGCGCCGTGCAGCATGAGCTGATCTTCGCGATCGCGCTGGTCGTGCTGGTGACGTTCGTTTTTCTCCGGGACTTCACCGCCACGATCATTCCGTCGATCGCGGTGCCCCTGTCCCTGATCGGCACCTTCGGCGTGATGTACCTCGCCGGGTATTCGCTCAACATCCTGACCCTGATGGCGCTGACCATCGCGACGGGCTTCGTCGTCGATGATGCGATCGTCATGCTGGAGAACATCGCACGGTATCGGGAAAAAGGACTGTCGCCGATGGAGGCCGCGTTGAAGGGGGCGGCGCAGATCGGCTTCACCCTTGTTTCCCTGACCATCTCGCTGATCGCGGTCCTGATTCCGCTGCTCTTCATGGGCGAGGTCGTCGGCCGGCTGTTTCACGAGTTCGCGATCACCCTCGCGGTCGCAATCCTGATTTCGCTGGTGGTCTCGCTGACCCTGACCCCGATGATGTGCGCGCGCATGCTTCCGGAGCCGGCGGCCGGGCATGCCGCGCCGGGATTTCTCGACCGGGTCATCGAACATTACGGAGTCTGGCTGGACTGGGTGCTGCGCCACCAGCGTCTGACGCTCTGGATCACGGTCGGCACGCTCGTCCTCACCGCCGGACTTTACCTGACCGTGCCCAAGGGCTTCTTCCCCGTCCAGGACAACGCCGCGATTCAGGCGGTGACCGAGGCGCCCCAGTCGATCTCCTTCACCGCCATGGCGGAACGACAGCGCGCGCTCGCGTCCAAGATCCTCGAGGACCCCGCGGTGGTCAGCCTTTCCTCGTTCATCGGGGTCGACGGCACGAATGCGACACTCAACAGCGGCCGGATGTTGATCAATCTCAAGCCGCACTCCGAACGGGATGAGACCGCCTCGGAGATCATCGACCGCCTGCACGCGGCCGCCCGGGCGGTCAGCGGGATCACGCTCTACCTGCAACCGGTGCAGGAACTGACGATCGAGGACCGGGTCAGCCGCACGCAGTTCCAGTTCATTCTCACCAGCCCGGACGGCGACCTGCTGGAGGAATGGGTGCCCACCTTCCTCTCCCACCTGCAACGGCTGCCGGCCCTCTCCGACGTGGCCAGCGACCTGCAGAACAACGGCCTGCAGGCCTACATCGAGATCGATCGCGACGCCGCCAGCCGGCTTGGTATCAGCGTGGCCGATATCGGGGACGCGCTCTACAGCGCCTTCGGCCAGCGGCAGATCTCCACGCTTTTCACCCAGGCCAGCCAGTACCGGGTGGTGCTGGAGATGGATCCGCGGCTCGCGACCGGTCCATCCTCGCTCGACCGGATCTTCGTCAAAGCCGGGGATGGCGCACCCGTGCCCCTCGCGAGCATCGCCCGGATCAGCGAACGTTCCGCCACCCTGCTGGTCAACCACGTCGGACAGTTCCCGGCCGTGACCGTGTCGTTCAATCTCGGCCCCGGAGCCTCGCTCGGCGATGCGGTCACGGCGATCGAGCGGGCCGCGCGCGAAGCCACCCTGCCCCCGGCGATCGAAATGCGGTTCCAGGGTGCCGCCCACGCGTTCCGGGCGTCGCTCTCCAGCACGCTCTGGCTGGTCCTCGCGGCGGTGGTCACGATGTACATCGTGCTCGGCATCCTCTACGAGAGCAGTATCCATCCAATCACGATCCTCTCGACGCTGCCGTCGGCGACCCTGGGGGCGTTGCTCGCCCTCCACCTCACCGGTCAGCCCCTCGACATGATTGCGATCATCGGCATCATTTTGCTGATCGGCCTGGTGAAGAAAAACGGCATCATGATGATCGACTTCGCCCTCGAGGCGGAACGCCACCAGGGACTCTCCCCGCGCGAGGCGATCTTCCAGGCGGCCCTGCTGCGTTTTCGTCCCATCCTCATGACCACGCTCGCCGCCCTCTTCGGGGCGCTGCCTCTGATGCTCGCCTCGGGTTCGGGTGCTGAACTGCGGCAACCGCTCGGGCTGGTCATGGTGGGCGGCCTGCTGGTCAGCCAGGTGCTCACGCTTTTCACCACGCCCGTGGTTTACCTCTTCTTCGACCGCCTCTCCGGCAGCAAGGTCCGGCGGACGAAGCCCGTGAAGCTGCCGCCTGAAACCCTCCGGACACTTCCGTCGCGATGAACCTCTCCCGACCCTTCGTGCGCCGACCGGTTGCCAGCGCCCTGCTGGCGATCGCGCTGGTGCTGGTCGGAGCCCTCGCCTACGGACTGCTCCCGGTCGCGCCGCTGCCGCAGGTGGATTTCCCGACGATCCGGGTCGGCGCGTCCCTGCCGGGCGCCAGTCCCGAAACCATGGCCGCCAGCGTCGCCACCCCGCTGGAGCGGGCGCTCGGAAGCATCGCGGGTGTCACCGCCATTTCCTCCCAGAGCAGCCAGGGATCGACCTCGATCACACTGGAGTTCGCCTTCGACCGGGACATCGACGCGGCGGCCCGTGATGTCCAGGCCTCGATCAACGCGGCGCGCGGCCAGTTGCCGGCGGGCATGCCCGGGAATCCCAGTTACCGTAAGGTCAATCCCTCGCAGGCGCCGATCATGGCGCTGGCGCTCAGTTCGCCCAATCTTGCGCCCGGCGAACTCTATGACAGCGCGGCCACGGTGCTCGCGCAGAAGCTCTCCCAGATCAATGGCGTCGGCGAGGTTACAGTCGGGGGAAGTTCGCTGCCCGCGGTGCGGGTGCAGCTCAATCCGAACGCGCTCGCCCACCACGGCATCGCGCTCGACGAGGTTCGGCGCGCGATTTCGGAGACCAACTCGATCAGCCCGCGCGGCGCCGTGGAACTTGGGGACCGCCACTGGCAGCTCCAGACCAGCGACCAACTGCGTCGCGCCGAACAATACCTGCCGCTGATCATTCGTTACCGCGACGGCGCGCCCGTGCGGCTGCGGGACGTCGCCCGCGTTACCGACTCGGTCGAGGATCGCTACAGCAGCGGTTTCCACAACGACCGGCCCGCGGTGGTCCTGATGGTCAGCCGGCAGCCCGGCGCCAACATCATCGCCACGATCGACGCGATCAATGCGCAGTTGCCCGCCTTGCGCGCCCTGCTCCCGGCGGACGCGAACCTGGCCGTAGTGATGGACCGGTCGCCGGGGATCCGCGCGACGCTCCGCGAGGCGCAGATCACCCTGATCCTGTCCTGCGGCCTGGTCATGCTGGTCGTGCTGCTCTTCCTCGGCAGCGCCCGGGCCGCGCTGATTCCAAGCCTGGCGATTCCGGTCTCCCTGATCGGCACGTTCGGCATCATGTACCTCTACGGGTTTTCCCTGAACAATCTCTCACTGATGGCGCTGATTGTGGCGGCGGGGCTGGTGGTGGACGACGCGATCGTCGTGCTGGAGAACATTTCGCGCCACATCGAGCGGGGACTTTCGCCCATGCGCGCCGCGCTGCGCGGTTCGGGCGAAGTCGGCTTCACCCTGCTGGCGATGAACCTCTCGCTCGTCGCGGTCTTCGTCTCGATCCTCTTCATGGGCGGACTGGTCGAGCGGCTCTTTCGCGAGTTTTCCATCACTCTGGCCGCGGCGATGCTGGTTTCGCTGGCCGTCTCGCTGACCCTGACCCCGAGCCTGTGCGCCCGCTGGCTGAAGCGTTCGGACAACCTTGCGCCGAGCCGACTGCGGCATGTGTCCACCACCGCCTTCGAGTCGCTCCGGCGTGGATACGCCCGATCGCTTGACTGGGTGCTGCGCCACGCGACCCTGACCCTGGTGATTCTCATCGGTACGATCGTGCTCAACATCACGCTCTACGTGCGCATTCCCAAGGGCTTCCTGCCGCAGCAGGACACCGGGCAGCTGCAGGGCTTCGTACGCGGCGACGACGGATTTTCCTACCAGGTGATGCAGCCGAAGATCGAAATCTATCGTCGATTGCTGCTGGAGGACCCGGCGGTGCAGGATGTCATTGGCTCGAGCGGCGGTTCCACCGGGACGAGCAACTCGCGGATCATGATCCGGCTGAAGCCGCTGGCCGAGCGGGGAGTTTCCGCCGCGGAGGTGATCAACCGGCTCCGGGCAAAGTTGCCGCCGGTGCCGGGCGGGATGTTCTGGGTCAGCGTGGCGCAGGACATCGAGATGCCCCGCACCTCGGAAGCCGGCTCCTACGACCTTACCCTCCTCGCGGCCGAGCTCTCCCTGCTGCGCCAGTGGGGGCCCAAAGTTTCAATCGCGATGCAGGATCTGCCCGAACTCGTCGATGTCGACGGCCCATCCGACGAGGGCACCAAGCAGGTCATGCTCCACATCGACCGGGAAGCGGCACGGCGGCTGGGAGTGGACATGCGCATGGTCACCCAGGTGCTCAACAGCTCCTTCAGCCAGCGGCAGATCTCCACGCTCTACGAGCGGCTGAACCAGTACCGGGTGGTGATGGAGTTGGAACCCCACTACACCGAGGACCCGGTGGTGCTCGACCAGGTGCAGGTGATCGGGGCCGGCGGGAACCGGGTGCCCCTGTCGGCCTTCACGCGTTACGATTACTCCCTGATCGACGACCGGGTGCGTCACAGCGGACAGTTCGCGTCGATGAACGTCGGTTTCTCGCTCGCCGAGGGCGTTTCCCTCGAACAGGCCCTGCTGGCGATCGATGGGGCGATGGCGAAGATCATGCTCCCGACGGAGGTGCAGAGCCGTCTTGCGGGCACGGCGCAGACATTCCAGAAGACGCTGCAGAAGCAGCCCTTGCTCATCCTCGGGGTGCTGGTGGCGGTGTACCTGGTCCTGGGGATTCTTTATGAGAGCACGATTCATCCGATCACGATTCTCTCGACGCTCCCCTCCGCCGGACTAGGGGCCCTGCTGGCCCTGCGGCTCACCGGCACTGAATTCACCCTGATCGCCCTGCTCGGGCTCTTTCTGCTGATCGGGATCGTGATGAAGAACGCGATCCTGATGATCGATTTCGCACTCGAGACCGAGCGAAAGCACGGCCGTTCCCCACGCGAGGCGATCTATGAGGCCGCCCAGATGCGGTTGCGCCCGATTCTCATGACCAACATGGCTGCGCTCCTCGGAGCCCTGCCGCTGGTCCTCGCGACCGGCGAGGGTGTCGAGATG
>ENA-ORBV01012599-ORBV01012599.1-microbial-mat-metagenome-genome-assembly--contig:-NODE-12599-length-13015-cov-10.984774_pt1 | contig 13015 bp, 4 predicted proteins | sample MGYA00237777_ERZ505514 | MGnify/ENA primary metagenome ERZ505514 (study PRJEB26160, sample SAMN06269048) | microbial mat metagenome | isolation source: Oligotrophic lake microbial mat | place...
CGGCGGCAAGGTGTTCAAGCAGTCCGCGCCGGTGATCAAACTCCCCGCCGGGGCGAGCGAGGCCGACCACCTCGCCCTCGTCGGCCTGCTCAACAGCGCCGCCGCCTGTTTCTGGATGCAGCAGGTCTTCCATAACAAGGGCGGACCCGGCGGCGGCTGCTCCAAGGACGAGAAGTGGCACGACTTCTACGAGTTCGCGGGCACCAAGCTCGGCGACATGCCCGTCCCGTGGGAGGCCACGGGGTCCGAAGGTCCGGAGAACCCGCTTCGCGAAGCCGTGATGACCCTCGCCCGCGACATCGACACGCTCGCCCAGGCCCGGGCGCAGTTTTTGCCCGCCGCGCTCCTCGCGATGTGGCACGGGCTTCCAGCCCGTGATCCTGATGCGGGCCTCCAAGGCCAAGACACGGGCAGGATGCCCGTGCCACCCCTGGCCGCCACCCTCCAAGCCGCTCGGACAATCATCCAACTCGCTGAGATGAGCCTCCAACCCGACCGGAATGATCGCCAAACCAGTGGGAATGTATTCCAAGCCGGCCGGAATCCCCTCCAAGCCGATGGGAGCACGCTCCCACTGACCGGGAATGTTCTCCAACTCGCCGGGAGTGTTCTCCAACTGACTGGGCGGCAAGCGGGGACCGACCATTCCCGGGAATGGCCGCGCCCCGGAGCCCCGGCGCGCCACCAAGGAGACCCGGCGCGCCACCAAGGAGACCCGGGGAACGTCCAAGGAGACCCGGCGCGCTTCCACGGAGACCCGGGGAGCAGCCACGGAGCCCCGGACAGTGTCTACGGAGCCCCGGCGCTCGGCCACGGAGCCCCGGACACCGACCCGGGAGCCCCGGCCCAGCGCCCCGGAGGCCCGAATAATGACGGCCAAGCCGCGCCCATGCCGCCGGGAAGGGCCGATTTCGACGCCGCCAAGGCGGCCGCCGACGTTATCCTCCAGCACATGATCGCCCTGCAGGAGGAACTCGACTGGCTGGTCTACCGGGCGTACGGCCTGTGGCACGGGCTTCCAGCCCGTGATCCGGCCAGCGATGCGGGAGAAGACACCGGCAGGATGCCCGTGCCACTGACCCTCGGCCAGCGCGCCTTCGAGATCGTCATGGCCCGCAAGATGGAGGCGGGCACACTGAACACCGAGTGGTTCCGCCGCCACGGCTCGACGCCCATCACGCAGATTCCAGCCCACTGGCCCGCCGACTACAAGAAGGTCATCGAGCACCGCATCGCGCTGATTGAAGCAGGCCCGAAGCAAAACAAAGACATCGCTCTCATCGAGCAGCCCGAGTACAAACGCCGCTGGAACACTGAGAAGTGGGAAGAGATGGAAGAGCGGGCACTCCGCGAGTGGCTGCTCGACCGACTGGAATGGGGCACGAAGACACCGAGTGCTGAGGCCACCGATGGCGCGGCAAGCCGCAGCAGCTTCTGGAACGAAGCCGAGCCGCAGATGATGACCGCCGGTCGCCTAGCCGATCTGGTGCGCTCCGATGCCACCTTCATGCAGGTGGCCGGGCTGTACCGCAGCCGCACCGACTTTGATGTGAGCGACCTGGTCGCCGAACTCGTCAGGGATGAGAGCGTGCCGTTCCTGCCGAACCTCCGCTACAAGGAGAGCGGCCTGACCAAGCGCCGGATCTGGGAACGCACGTGGGAACTGCAGCGCGAAGAGGACCGTCTCGAAGCGCTTCGCAACGCCGCACGAGCCAAGATCGAAGCCGCGAAAGAGGCGGCGCTCGCGGCTCTGCCCAGCAAAGAAGCTGAAGAGGCTCGCAATCACCCCGAGGTGTTGGCTCGCGTGCTGAAGAAAGATGCCGCGTGGCAAGCGGCGACTGAGGCGCTCGATGCGGTGCCCGCCAACCCCGAGATTGACGTCCCGCCGCGGTACACATCCGCCGACTTCCTGCCCGGCAAGTTCTGGAGCCGGCGCGGCAAACTCGATGTGCCCAAGGAGCGGTTTGTCTCGCTGCCGCACTGCGGGCCTGATGCCGACCCGACCACGCTCATCATGTGGGCGGGCTTTGACCATCGCCAGCAGGCCCTCGCTATCGCGACGTACTACCAGGACCGCAAGGACAACGCCGGGTGGGACAAGGCACGCTTCGTGCCGCTGCTCGCTGGCCTGCTCGAACTGCTGCCGTGGGTGAAGCAGTGGCACGGCGAGCCGGATGCGAGCATGGGAGGGGGGGGCACGGAGTGGGGTGCCTACTTCGAGTCGTTCGTGAACGATGAGGCCCGGTGGCTGGGCCTGACGCTGGACCAGATTCGCGCGTGGCAGCCGCCGGCGAACACCAGAGGCCGCAAGGGCAAGTCCAAGGCGGCGGCGGCGCTCTTGGCCGCAGACGATGGGGAGAACGACTAAATGACCACCACGACCAATGCGACCCCCCCCACGCTCATCCGCGAGCTGATCAACATCCCCGACTCTGTGCGGCGGGGCGACTTCGTGCTCCGCCTGACCGAAGGCGTGGTCAATGCCGAGAAGACGCTGCGCGAGTATGTCGTGACGCCGCAGTTGGTGACGGCGTTCGAGCGTTCGCTCTCGCTCATCAAGGCCTCGATGGACGCCAAGAGCAGCAAGGGCAGCTACCTCCACGGCTCGTTCGGCTCGGGCAAGAGCCACTTCATGGCCGTACTGCACCTGCTGCTGCAGGGCAACATGCACGCGCGGTCGATCGTCGAGCTCGCGCCGGTGATCGCCAAGCACAACTCGTGGCTTGTGGGGCAGAACGGCCAAGGAACTCGCAAGTGCCTGCTGGTGCCGTTCAATATGATCGGCGCGAAGAGCATGGAGTCGGCGATCCTGGGGCAATACTCGGAGTACGTGGGCAAGCTTCACCCCGACAAGCCGCTGCCGGGCGTCTATCTGGCCGAGAAGGTGTTCGACAACGCCGAGCAGCTTCGCGTCGCACTGGGCGATGCCAAGTTCTTTGAGACGCTCAACGCCAACACGGGCGGTGGCGGAGCGGGCGGCTGGGGAGCCCTGAGCGCCGGCTGGGACAGCGGCAGTTATGAGAAGGCCCGCAAAGCCCCGCCGAAGGCCGCCGAGCGTGCCCGACTGGTGAGTGACTTAGTCGCCAAGCTGTTGCCGGCGTTCCGCACCGTGGCACAAGGCAGCGACAGCGGCGAGTCGTACGTCGATCTGGACACGGGCCTTTCGATCCTCAGCAAGCACGCCCAGTCTCTGGGGTACGACGCGCTCATCCTCTTCCTGGACGAGATGATCCTGTGGCTGGCCAGCCGCGCGGGCGACCAGAGCTTTCTCTCTCGCGAAGGTCAGAAGCTGGCCAAGCTGGTCGAATCGGCCAACCCGGACCGGCCGGTGCCGATCGTGAGTTTCATCGCACGCCAGCGAGACTTGCGCGAACTCGTCGGCACGCACGTGCCGGGCGCGGAGCAACTCGCCTTCGGCGATGTGCTCAAGTGGTGGGAAGGTCGCTTTGACACCATCACGCTTGAGGATCGGAACCTACCGGCGATTGCGAAGCGGCGTGTCCTGGCCCCGGTTGACGACGCGGCGAAGATCCGCATCGACGCTGCGTTCGCGGAGACGAAGAAGATCCGCGAGGACATCCGCAACGTCCTGCTCACGAGCAAGTACAACGACGAGGTCTTCCGAGATGTGTATCCATTCAGCCCCGCTCTGATCGACACGCTGGTGGCGATCTCATCGGTGCTGCAGCGCGAGCGCACGGCGCTCAAGGTCATGCTGGAGCTGTTGGTCAAGCAGCGGGATTCGCTCGAACTCGGCCAACTGGTGCCGGTCGGCGACCTATACGACCTCATCGCCCAAGGGGATGAGGCCGTCACTGAAGGCATGCGCCGGCACTACGAGCAGGCCAATCGGCTCTATCAGGGCAAGCTGCTGCCCCTGCTGGAGCAGAAGCACGGGCCCCTGGAGAAGATCGAACAGTTGCCCTGGAATGATCCCAAGCGGGCCGCGTTCAGGAATCAGGACCGGATCGCCAAGACGCTGCTGCTCGCCGCGCTCGCGCCAGAAGTAGAGTCTCTCAAGGGACTGACGCCGCTGAAGGTGGCCGCCCTGAACCACGGTTCGATCAAGTCGCCGATTCCGGGGCGCGAAGCGCAGGAAGTGTTGCGGATGTTGCGGGAGTGGGCCGCGGTCGTCGGCGAGCTGAAGATCGGCGATGACCCGCAGAACCCGTCGGTGGTGTTGCAACTGACGGGCGTGGACACAGAGAGCATTTTGGAGAAGGCACGCCACGAGGACAACATCAGCAACCGCCGGCGCAAGATCCGCGAGAGCCTGTTTCACGCTTTGGGCATCGAGGATCCCGACGAGTTGTTCATCCAGCACAAGGTGCTCTGGAAGGGCACGCGCAGGCAGTGCGACATCGTCTTCGGGAACATCCGAGACAAAGCGGAACTGTCCAACGAGGCGTTCAAGGCCACCGGCGACCACTGGAAGTTCGTGATCGACTTCCCCTTTGACGCCGAACACTTCACGCCACGGGATGATCTGGCTCGCGTGCAGGACATCAAGGACACACTGCCGACGCAGTGCACGGTTTGCTGGGTGCCGTCGTTCTTCACCGCGGCGGCGATGCGCAATCTTGGGTTGTTGGTCCAGTTGGACCATCTCTTGACGCAGGAGCGTTTGTCGAGCTACACGTCGCATCTGTCTCCGCAGGATCGGCACACCGCACGCGTGCTCCTGGAGAACCAGCAGAACCAGATCAGCGCGCTCGTGAAGAACGACATCGATGCCGCGTACGGTGTCGTACAGAATGCCGCTCGCGACCGCATCGACGCCTCGCTGACTGTTGACGAGCAGTTCTTGTCGCTCGACGACAGCTTTTCGCCAAAGCCGCCGGTGGCCGCCGACCTGAAGTCCGGCTTTGAGCGTCTGTTCTGTCAGGCTCTTGAGCATCAATTCCCCGCGCATCCAGAGTTCGACATCGAAGTCAAAGCGGGGCAGGTCAAGAAAGCGTATGGGGAGCTTCAGAAGGCCCTTCAGCACGAAGATGGCCGAGTGACAGTGGAACAGTCGCTTCGCACGGCGGTGAAGCAGATTGTGAATCCACTCCGTCTGGCGAACATGACCGAGCAAGCGCTCGTGGTCGATCCGCATTGGAGGAACCACTTCACGAAGCGTCTGGGCGGTCAGTCTGGAGCCGTGACGGTCAGCGCGATGCGCGGGTGGATCAACGAGCCCGCTTCGATGGGCCTTCCAGAGATCCTTGAGAACCTCGTGATCATGGCGTTTGCGGAGCAAACCGGACGCGTGTTTCGGCTCCACGGCACCGCGGTCACCCCGTCGATCGACGACCTTCGTAATGAGTATGAGTTGCAGCAGCCGACGCTGCCGGCCGCCGAGGACTGGAGGATCGCGTGTAAGCTCGCGGCCAGCATTTTCGGCGTAGTCGCGTCGCCGCTGCTCAGCGCGGGGAACGTGGCCCAGCTCGGCAAGCAGATCCGCGAACTGGCCACCCAGCACAAACCAGCAGCGCAGGAACTCGTGAGGCGACTGCAGCATCGGCTGCCCCAGTTCGAAATTGATACCGCACTCGCCCCTCGCCACATCACGGCGGGATCCATGCTCGCGCTGCTTGAGGCGATTGATCGGTCGCTGCCTGAGGGAGTCGTCACCTGCTTTGCAAGAGCGACCGTGGCAACCTCTGCGGAGGCGATGGCCACAAGTCTCAAGTCGGCTTTAGTACTGGTTGGTCAAATCGATCGGGCATCCTGGGGCTTGTTTGACGGCATTCGACGAATCAACGACCAGCGGGCTGACGCGGCGAAGGCCGTCTTGAGCACTTTGGCCGAGGCGATGAAGGCGGACCAGTTGACGCAGGAGCTCGGTCCCGCACTCGAAGGTGCGGCGGCGCAGGCAACAAATCTGCTGGCCGCCACGCAGATGACTCCACAACCGCCGCCACCTGGGCCGCAGGCTCCTGAGCCGCCGCCTGTGGTTGTGCCACCTGAGAAGGTGCGCAGGGTCGTCCGCCAGGAGCGTAGTTCGGATGTGCCGGCCGACAAGGCGCTCATCCTTCTTCGCGAACTGGAGAACGCTGTTAGCGAGGATCCAGCGATCCGTCTCGACATTGTGTGTACGTTGTCACGACTGGAGGACCGCCGCTAATGCCATTGACGGTCGCCCAGATTCAGGCTCAGGTCACGTCGGTGCTGGCCCGTCACCAAGACCGCACCACGCCCGTGATGCGTGTCGGGATCTTTACGCCCGAGCCATGGAGCGGCGTCGAGACCGTCAGCGTCAACAAGCAGTCTTGGCGGATCGCATATGCGCCCTCTGCTCTGGCTGCCCGGGAAATGCTGCTGACTGCACCCAGTGCCGACAGACTCATCCTGCTGAGTGCGGTGCCTGAACAGTTGCTGGGGCAGGACATCCTGGCGCGGTTGAATGGCCGTCGGCTGCATCGCACCAACCAAACGGCTTTGCTCAAGGAGCTTTTCCAGGCACAGAGTCTGGATCCGCGCGTCCTTCCACTCGCACGTTGGAGTGATCTGCTTGTGGAGCACGCCGGCGACGAAGGGTGGGTGCCAGCGTCAGGCGGCCACCTCACGGCTGAGCAGCTCTGGAATCAACTGCTGAAGCGTCTCTGGAAGCTTGACGTATCTTCTGGCGAGCTCACAAATGTGCTGATCTGGTCTCATGGTGCAGACGCGGCGATCCGCCTCACTACCGCACCGCGAGACTTCGTTCAGGCTGCGACCGACTGGCTCGAATCACGATGCGGACCGGCGGTGCGGCCGGTGATTGGGGCCCTGACCGAAAACTCCGGGGTGAGCCCCGTCGTTCTTGGACTCTGCTGCGGGGTGCTGTTCGCCGACCAGTTGTCCGTGGACCCCGACGCTCTGCAGGCTCGTGTGCGTCTCGAGCGTTTCGTGGGTGACGCTCGGATCCCCAATGCTGACCCCAGGGGCTGGGCTCGATCGGCGGCTTCTGCAGCCGATCGCCTTGTGGCGTTGAATGGCGAGAGCGAGCGCGTGAACCTTGGCACGACACTCGACGATCTTCTCAAAGCGATTCAGGCGTCCAAGTTCGCGGGCCTCAGCGATCTGAGCGCGCTCGGCTTCAAGCAGCGACTCCAAGTCTTCTCGAAGTCGGTGATGTCCCTTGTGGATAGCGATCAACCGATTGATGCAGTCACCCTTCGAGGCATTCGCGCTTCGCTCGGAGCGGCCAAGCCTGGAGTAGTGCTTGAACGGCGGCTCGGGAAGGTCGACATGGTGCTCCGTTGTGCAATGGCGATCTCAGCAGCACGTGAGCGGCGGATCCCGTGCTCCCTCACAGAGGCGATGGCCGCTTATCGCAAAAACGATGGCTTCGCCGACTGGGCCAGGTTTGCACTCGTCGGAGGTGATGATTCCCCAGAACTGTCTGAGCTGATCGGCAAACTCCTACTCAAGATCCGCCGCCAACGCGAAGAGCAGAATCGCTCATTTGGCAAACTACTGGCTGATTGGACCGCATCTGGCTCTCAGTGGTCGGACATTGTCGCGATCCACGAGGTCTTGGAGAAACTCGTCGCGCCTGTTGCCGAGCACTCGCCCGTGTTGCTGGTTGTACTCGACGGCATGAGCGTGCCAGTCTTCCTCGAACTGCGAACGGACTTGCTCTCTCAGGGTTGGTCGAGCGTGCGCCCAAGCAACTCGGGAACTACGCCGCTTGTGCTCAGCAGTATCCCGTCGGTGACGCAATATGCACGCGTCTCGCTCCTGAGCGGGTCGCGTCGGTCAGGCGGACAGGCAGAGGAAACAGCCGGCTTTTCAACCAACCCGGCGCTGTGCGCAGTATCCCGGAATTCCACGCCCGCACTGTTCCACAAGGCGGCACTTACGTCTAGCGATGAATCAACGGTATCGGTCACTGTTTGTGATGCGATCCAATCACCCACCCGCGTGGTTGGCTTGGTCATCAATGCGATTGATGATCTGCTATCGAAGGGAGATCAGGTCTCTATCCGATGGACGGCATCGGCCATCCGCATGCTGCCATCTCTCCTCGGTTTAGCGAGAGATGCCGGGCGTGCCGTCATTCTCGTGAGCGATCACGGGCATGTGGCGGAACTCGGTACAACTCAGGTTCGCGGTGGGGACAGCGACAGACACAGGCCGCTGGACACGCCTCCAGCGGATGGGGAGATCACACTGGAAGGCCCCGGCGTACATCCGGACATATCGGGCCAGCGACTCGTTGCGCCATGGTCGGAAGCGATGAGATACTCGGTTCGGAAGGCGGGGTATCACGGTGGAGCGTCGCTCCAGGAGATGGTTGTTCCGATTGGGGTGTTCTTCTATGGCCAACGCCTGCCAACTGGACTGAACGAAGTTTCGACCGAAAGCCCGTCATGGTGGAGCTTGGACGACTCCGAGACAAGCGTAGCGAAAGCATTTGTTGCGATTGCGGCACCTCGCACATCTGAGAGAACCGCGCCAGCGACGCTGTTTGAACATCCGTCAAACGCGGCGACTGTGTCCGGACGTGACTTTAATTGGCTGGACGCCGCGATTGCGTCTGACGTGTTCGCATCCCAGCGACGCCTCGCTGGACGCACCCCTCCGTCCGCCGAAGAGGTGCGTCGCCTAATCGTGTGCCTCGCTGACAGGGGTGGCAAACTCACGAAGTCGGCGTTGTCGCGTGCGATGGGACTCCCGGACCTCAGGTTGCCTGGCTACTTGTCGTTGATGAGACGCATATTAAATGTTGATGGCTACGCGGTACTTTCCGTGCACGAGGAGTCCAGCACCATCGAGTTCAACGCCACCCTATTCAAGACGCAGTTCGGAGTCCGCTGAGCCCGCCATGAACATCAGCCCACAACGTCGCAATGAGATCGTTGATGCCCTTCGCCGCGGAACTGTGCCGTCACGAAGCCTCGATGCCTTCGCGATTGGCGTGGAGAGATTTCAGGCGGCCATCGATGCAGAATTGGATCAGGTAGCTGTCGGACAGGGCATGTTCAAGGCTGTCAGAGGGGAGTACGGCAGCGGCAAGACGTTCTTCGGACGTTGGCTCCAAGAGCGAGCCCGCCAACGAGGGTTTGCCGTCACCGAGATTCAGATTTCCGAGACTGAAACACCGCTCCATCGCCTTGAGACCGTTTACCGAAGGCTCGTGGAGCGTCTGTCTACGGCGGACGTGCCGATGGGCGCACTCAGGTCGGTCATCGACGGTTGGTTCTTCACTCTCGAAGAAGATGTGATCGCTGAAGGACAGGTAGCCGCCGATGACAGCGTCGCTTTGCTCGCTCGCACGAACGAACTACTTGAACAACGGCTGGGTGCAATCAACCGACAGGCTCCGTCGTTTGCTGCAGCGCTGCGTGGCTATCGAACAGCGCTTGCTGCGGGCGACACCGCGAAGGCTGACGGGCTCGTAGCCTGGCTCGGCGGCGAGCCCAATGTGGCGGCGTCCGTAAAGCGCGACGCCGGCATCAAGGGCGAAGTTGACCACTTCACCGCATTGTCCTTTCTACAGGGATTGCTTACCCTGCTCCGCGACTCTGGGCGGCCTGGGCTGTTGGTCGTACTGGACGAGGTTGAGACGCTTCAACGTGTGCGTGGCGACATCCGTGAGAAGGGTCTGAACGCACTTCGACAGTTGATCGATGAACTTCAAGGCAGCCGTTTTCCGGGGCTGTACCTTCTGATCACTGGAACGCCGTCGTTCTTTGATGGTCCGCAAGGTGCTCAACGATTGCCGCCCTTGGCCCAACGCTTGCACGTTGATTTCGGTGCTGACTCCAAGTTCGACAATCCTCGCGCCGTTCAGATTCGGCTTGCAGCGTTCACCATCGAGTCATTGGTTGAGGTTGGGATGAAGGTGCGAGATCTGTACGCGGCGCACGCAGAGCACGCAGAACGTGTTCGCGCCTTGGCCAACGACGAATACGTACGAACACTGGCTTCAGCGATCACGGGCGAGTTGGGCGGCAAAGTAGGAATTGTGCCTCGGATCTTTCTGAAGAAGCTCGTTGGTGAAGTGCTGGACAGGATCGACCTATACGCCGAGTTTGATCCCCGCAGGGACTACGCCCTCACAGTGGCTCAATCAGAACTGACCGTTACGGAGAGGGCCGCTAAGGGTGGCACAAACATTGACGAACTCGAGTTGCCGACCTAATGGCATTTGACCGACTACATCCCGCGGTGCAGCACCATGTCGTAAACACGCTCGGCTGGCGAACGCTGCGCCCATTGCAGCGTGATGCGATCGGGCCTTTACTCGACGGTAAGCACACGCTGCTGCTCGCCCCGACGGCGAGTGGCAAGACTGAAGCGGCAGTGCTGCCCCTGATGTCGCGAATGCTAACGGAGAATTGGACCGGACTGACGGTCATTTACCTCTGTCCAATAAAGGCGCTTCTCAACAACCTGCACAGTCGTCTGAGCACGTTCATGCAGCTTGTGGGCCGGACGGTGGGCATTTGGCACGGAGACATATCAGCTGGTGATCGGAAGCGAATTCTCCGCAATCCGCCCGATTGCCTGCTCACAACGCCCGAGTCTCTTGAGCTCATGCTCGTCTCATCCACGACTGACGAACGGGCCTTGTTTGCCCATCTCAGGGCAGTAATTGTAGACGAGATTCACGCATTCGCCGGCGACGATCGTGGTTGGCACTTGTTGTGCTTGCTCTCCCGCCTCGCAAAGCTAGCAGCGAGTCCCGTTCAACGAGTTGGGCTTTCAGCGACGGTCGGAAACCCGGACCAACTGCTGGAGTGGCTTGCGGGGAAGTCGCCCGGCGAACGTGTCGTGGTCAATCCGGTCACGGTCGGCGCATCACCGCCAGAGCTGAAGCTGGACTTTGTCGGTTCATTGGAAAATGCAGCCTTCGTCGTGAGCCAGCTTTATCGGGGAGAGAAGCGGTTGGTGTTCTGCGACAGTCGATCACGGGCTGAGCAGATGGCTGCACGCCTGCGCGGGCTGGGGATTGCCACCTTCGTGTCGCACAGTTCACTCAGCGTAGACGAGCGACGACAGGCCGAATCGGCGTTCGCCACCGGAACGGACTGCGTAATCGTTGCGACGAGCACGCTCGAACTTGGCATCGACGTTGGAGACCTCGATCGCGTGATTCAGTTGGATGCGCCGACCACGGTGAAGTCGTTTCTGCAGCGGCTCGGTCGCACTGGGCGACGTGCGGGTGTTTTGCGAAACTGCCTTTTCCTTGCCACCTCGCCACTGGCGCTCATGCAAGCGGCGGGATTGATCGAGCTTTGGCGGAGTGGGTATGTGGAGCCGACGCTGCCGCCGCCGAAGCCGTTCCATGTGCTCGCGCAACAGTTGATGGCGTTAGCGCTGCAGGAGCAGGGTATCGGGAGGCACGAGTGGCTTTCGTGGCTCTCCCAGGCAGGGGCTCTTGCCGAGACACAGAGCGAGCTGGCAGACTCAATAGCGAGCTCACTTGTGGCGAAAGACATCCTTTTCGACGATCAGGGCCTGCTGTGGTTTGGCCAGCGGGGTGAACGAGAGCTCAGCTATCGCGCTTTCAGCGAGTTGCTCTCGGTGTTCACGACGGAACCGTTGCTCCGCGCAATGCACGGCTCCCAGGACATCGGCCTACTTCACCCGCTCTCACTCTCGCAATCATCCGCTGGTCCTCGCGTTGTGCTACTAAGCGGAAGATCGTGGTACATTCAGCAAATCGATTGGCGTCGCGGCGTCGTAACTGTTGCGCCGGCGGCTGAGCTTGGCCGGTCTCTCTGGCGAGGTGGGAGCGCTGTTCTCTCACAGCCGATGTGCAGCTCCATTCGGAGCGTGTTGATGGGAAGCTCCACCCCTACGGAGTGGTCGCGGCGTGCTGCTGAGCAGATGCGCAGTATCCGTACCGAACACGATTTCTTGCAGAGCACCAGCCTTCAAGTAGGCGATGACGGCGAGGCGATATGGTGGACCTTTGCTGGCCTGCGTGCCAACTCGCAACTTGCCTGCGCTCTCGAGGAGGCAAGCGGGTTGGTGTGTACGCCTTCCAATCTCAGCGTGGGCATCGAAGGGATTCCCAAGCAGTGTGATATCGATGCTGTCCTCGATCTACCTGCGCCACTTCCTCTACCGAGGGCCACGATCGATCAATACCTGAAATCGGTTAAGTTCATCGAGTACCTCCCGGATGCTTTGCAAGCCGAGTTGGTCATGTCGCGACTAAAGGATGACGACGCTATTCGCATGCTTCGCGATTCAGGGCGTGAGCGATCGGCTAAGGCCTGAGCGAAGGCATCCTCGCATAGCGTGGCGTCAGCCCGATGACGGCATCAGCGTGGCCGCCCCGGGACGCTCCGGCCGCCTCTCATATGCCGAGCAGCAATCGCCTCAACTGGCTGTTAACCAGAGAACGGCGGGCAGAAACCCCTCTGGCGCGACGGATTCTGGCCTTTGAACCCGTTCCGATCGGGGAGTTTCAAGGGCCGCGTCTGAACGACGCGGCCCTGTTCGTTTACAGGGGCGGCGGCGCGCCACCGATGCCCCGACGGAGAATCCACGCGGAATTGGGGACGCTTCGGGCGCCTACCGCTCGGCGAAGGATTCTCCGTTTCGTGCCCACCGCGAAGGCCCTGTCTCCGGCCACCGATTGGCCTGGGGATTTCGAGGCAGACTCTCGGATCGCGGCGAGAGTCGAGGTTCTTGGTTTACAGAACGGTTGCGGCAACGACCCCTGGTCTCGATTGGTTCGTGTCCCGGTGCGAACTTAGGTGGTCTGTCGTACCATACGCGAACTAGAGCCAACGCCATAGTCCCGACCGGTTGCCACAGGGGAAGCGTTGGCAGCCCGCTCCCCCAAGAGGACTCAATGGCCAAAGGTTCGCCCACAACTCCTACTCCGCTCGCCACCAGCGGCTCCGGCATCGACCTGTTGTTCGAGCGCGAGCTGTTTGCCTCTGCGGATAAGCTCCGGTCGAACATGGACGCGGCTGAGTACAAGCACGTCGTGCTCGGGCTCCTGTTCCTTAAGAGACTGTTTCAGAACTGCATTCGAATCGACTTCAGCCGGGTGCAGACAAGCATGCAGGCGGCGAGATCATGG
>ENA-ORBV01012600-ORBV01012600.1-microbial-mat-metagenome-genome-assembly--contig:-NODE-12600-length-13015-cov-4.862266_pt1 | contig 13015 bp, 15 predicted proteins | sample MGYA00237777_ERZ505514 | MGnify/ENA primary metagenome ERZ505514 (study PRJEB26160, sample SAMN06269048) | microbial mat metagenome | isolation source: Oligotrophic lake microbial mat | place...
TTGTTGTGCCTTGCCTTGTTGATGCCAGGGCAAACCTTGCGAATGGATTTCCCATTTTGTTTGCATTTGAACATGCTGTTGAAGGTGGCATCTCCATTTAAAGCAACCTCTTTTGATTGCTAATCCCGCTCAACAATTGCAAGTTGATGACAAAGACAGTTGGTCTGGTTGTTAACACTTGTTGTGTGCTGAGATTTGCCTTTGCTGGATTCAAAAAAACTGTTCATAGTCCTCTGTCTGGCATGACCAATGCACTTTTGGGGATTTGTTGGAATGATTCAATCTGCAAGGATTGCTTGACAGTCCAACATAGCAAATTGGTCTAGAAGCCTGAGTGCATGCCTTTCATTTGTTGATGTGTGGAGACTGTTCACTGTTGTGTTGTTGGCGCAAGGTTGTTGGAATGACCTGTGATGAAACTGCACTGCCCCTCATCCACTGAATCCAACAGAAAGGCAAAAATTAAGAATGTTCATTGGTTCATTTCGTCATGCTTTGTTGTGTTCTTGTTCAGTGCAACAATCGGTTTGCCATTGAAGTCAATGCAAAAGCAACACACCATGTCCAAATGACAGTGGGAGCACACTCCACACAAAATGTTGGGATGCTTGACCCAGATGCAATGACTCCGATTGACACCTGTTTTCTTTTACACATTTGCTGCACAAGGATGTGCAATGTGGTGCTGCAGCATCAAATGAGGAACCCAGGTGGCAACATCCTTGATGAAAAACGCATCAGTTGAAACATTTTTGTTCCAACCAATGGTGTGTTGGTGCTGCATTTGATTTGTCTCGAATCCACTTTATCAAAATCTTGAGTGTCTGTGTCAATGATGTCCCTGATTGATTGAATGAACAAAGCATGGGCGCCACCATGTCAGGGTTGGGCTTTGATGGAGGAGCCGAGGGCTTCGGTTTCTTGGCACAGGGGTTGGGATGGCTCGTGGTGCATGGTTGTGTGGAATTTGAATGGATGATCAATGAAACAGAGGGGCTACTGCGGGTTGAAGATTACGGTTGCCAACTGCACTGCATGATGAACTGCTGCATCCAATCCATTGTGGCACTAATGAATAGCTAAACAGTGCAGCTTAGATTGTCATTGCTAATGTTCAATTAGCATCTATCAGATGGATAGAGTAGCGGTGGCATGTTCACATGCAGCAGTGTCAGTCATTTTCTCTTTTTTCTTTTTTTCTTTGCTGCCAAGAGAAGTGGTTACATGAGCCTGCAAGCCACAGTGCAACGAGCGCAATTGACGTAGAAAAATGACATGTGGGACGAATGTGCCCTCTTTTTAGTTGAACCACAAATGGCAAGGTCCATCGATGGTCAATTGCACCAAAAGCTAATCTTAAAACACACCCTACAGATTGGCTACTAGCTGATCTAACAACAAACCAATGCCTGGTTTGTCTTTATGCACTGCAGAAAGAGGTTGCCCGGACGAGAAACTTGAAAAAGCGGTGTTGTCTAGTTAGAATTTTTGCCCAAAGGGTCTCAGTTTTTCATGCAATGAAGCGAGCCAAAATCCATCAACGGGGGTCAAATGACTGATCCTTTCTCATGTCTCAAGGTTGCACATGGTCATGCCTGCACTCATGTCAACACCCCTGCCAAGACAAAGAGCCAGGATTTAGGGGCAGCTGTTTGGTTTGTTAGGAGAGTCACAAGCTCTGTCTCTCTTGCTCCGGTGCAAATTATTTTGCGTTGCTCCAGTTGTTCATGTTGTGACTGCTTGTTGGCTCACGGATAGTAGAATCTGAGCATTTTGCTTTCAAAAATGGTGTGTTTTGGCTTCCTTTTGCCATTGGAAAGAGTGCAGGGCACCTGCCAGCAATAAAAATGTGCTCAACATTTTGAGTGACCCAATGCAATCTTCATCTCATGCACAACCATTGTTACCAACAATCCACAAATGATTCTGTGTTTGGACATTGGCCATGGCTACTGAAAATTTCAATGTCTGGTGTTTCCCTGATGCCTCCCTGAGGTTTGTTGAGGACTCTGTGTTGAAGCACGACAGTGCTGTTGTGGTTCGATCCCCTGATTGTCAGGCTACATAAGCACAAGGTTCCCTTTGTGCCACAGTGCTCAATGCATTTAACAATGTAAAGAAACATCAGGGCACGGATGTTCTTGTGATAAGAGAGCCCCTTTTTGATGACACTGGTGGTGTGTTCCTGGTCAATTCAACACAGAAACAGACAAAGACCCCAGGATGTGGACTCTAAAAAAAGGATGCACTCTTGTCATTTGTAAGTGGAATTGGATTTGGCTTGAACCATCTGAGCTCATCAAATTTTTGGCCAGAGGGGTTTTGATGATTTATGATGCTTATTGGACCAAGGCACCTGGTTTGAATCAGTCCTTGAAAGGACTTGAAACGTTGTGGATCAACCTTGAAGTCATCCGTGAGATTGAGGAGAATTAGCACGTAACTTGGAACCACAAATACAAACGTCCTGGTGGTTACATCAACTGTGCCCAAATCATGTGTGAGATCTACATTTGTCATGGATTGTTTATCCCAGTTGAAGCTGATCACGAGATGTGTTTTAATTGAATTCGCACAGTGCTCTCCAGATGAAGATGAAACCAAAGACTCCACCATAAAAAGGCCTGCTCTTGTCGCGGTTGGTTTGGACTCGTTGAGTGCATCAACAAGCAGCACACCATAAGCGTGACCTCCAACCAATGTAACTTCACATTCTTGGAAATCATCAGAAAAGATCCCCAAGAAGATTGAGAAGCGGCCAACTTTGATGGCTTGTCACATGGTAGAAAACTCTTGTGCATGTGCCATTGGTGTGCAGTGAACGTGTTTCAGATTAGATCATCTGCTCAGCCTCTGTGCATTTGCTTTCAAGAAGTCGTCCATGTTTTTTTTTTCACCCGAAGGGTCAGTTCTTGACATGAATGTTCCCAGTTGTGCGTAAATTTCATAAAGGTACTAAAATGATGTGACAATGACCTGTGATATTTTTATCACATGATTGTGCTCAAACACTGTGATGAAACAATGTGATAACAATCGTGTGATAAAAGCATAACCTTTTTTAACGGTTACTGCAGTTAATTTAGTACAATCATGTGATGTTTTTATTACATGATTGTGCTCAAACACTGTGATAAAACATGTGATAAATAATCGCGTGATGAAATTATCACAGTTTTTAAACGGCTAAAAACATTTTAATCCCTTACAATGCACAACTGGGAATGTTCCAGGTCATCTTCACACCAAGGAGAGATTGACTAAGAAGAAGGACAACTGAAATGTGCAAAAAGCACATCAGAAAGGCTGAACCACTTGTCGACAAAATCAACTTGAAGTGAGACTTGAAGTGAAAGGTGGTGAGGGTGAGTCCCTTGAAGTGCAACTAATCGACGTCAGAAATTGATTGTTTGAAATGTGTCTGCTTCAACTAGCGATTTGCATGCGATCTGCACTTACAAGGTGTTTGGCCTTTCTTGTTGCAATTGCTGTCTATTATCACATCACACATCATTTTCTGTGTCGCCTTGAGTGCCCTCAACATAAGTGACTTGTTTGATTTCGTCTTCATTGGTTTCCTTGTCCCTCACATCTTCAAGCATCAAATTCATGGTGCAGTCTTCTTCGGAATCCAAGGGAACCTCGTCAAGCTCAGTCTGTTCTGCTGATGACTCTAGAGCATTGGTGTCTTTCTTGGACATTCCATACCACTTGCACTTCTTGCTGCTATGCTGTTGATGACATGGATTCCCATATCTACAGAGCACAGACCTTTCCAGCTCGTTCTGGTTTGTTCCTTCCACTGTCTTCCAGTGCCACACCTTTGGCATGCTCATTGCCTTCTCTTTTGCCCTTTCTGAGTTTGGCAATTTGCTCTCTTAGCTTCTCAAAAATTGCTGTGTTTCCTTTTTCTTTTCACCTCCAATTTCTTTTGTCAATCCTGCAGTGCTTTGCACAAAAACTCTTCATTTGGCCACACAAGCAATGGGTCATTCCAGGTTGTACATCAACTCCAAGTTTGTTGTGAAGGTTGATGACAAATGCCTCTGGTCCAATCAAATGAGTGCAGGCAGCCATTCCAATGCAATTTTCAAGTGAGATGCTTCCGCAGCACATCTTACCTTTTGGTACTTTCCATCCAATTGTGTTGTTTAATGCTTCATTTATCTGAGTGTCAACTCCATGTCCTACCTCCCTAAGTCTTTTGATAGTCTGGAACTTATTCAGGATGGTTGTCAAGCCAGCATGCATTGACACATCTTTTTCTTTGTCTCTGTAAAACTTCTCTTTTGTTGCAAGGTTGTCGGGTTGTTTCTTCAAGCTGTTTCTTCTGTAAACAGAAGGCACCACAGCACTTATGGATATCAAAATGGTGGTCAAGTAAAGCAGTCAATGGTGACAACCAATCAGACTCAGGCTTTGATGGCAAATTGTTGACAAAATGCGCGAACATGATTGGCCATTTTGTAGAGACCTTTGTAAGTGTGCAAGTGGTTTCAGGGAGTCCTTTTTCTGTGAGCACGATCCGCTAGAAAGAGAGGTTCCAGTGTGTGACTTGGGAGCTTCCCAGTGTCATCTCACACTTTGAGGTCCTCCTTATTTGGACCTTTGGTTATGACGGTCATTGGCTTGCTTCCGTAGAACTCTTTGTGGTGCTTATTGCTCCATTTCATGCAAGCCTTCATTGTAGAATTGTCATTGGTCACAATGCATTCAAGGTTGCAGTGCCACACAAAGCAATCGTCATTGACAGCAAGGCGTCAGCTTCCATTGCACCAGAACTGTCCTCATGACAGATGATGCACCAATGAGTTTTGGGCCGTAGCTGTTTGCCTTTTGCTAATGCACACATTGCTTTTGATGCACATTTTAACTGGTTTTCTTGCCATTATCCCAATCAGAAACATGTGACCACTAAGCAAATCATGATTTCTACCAGATGATTGTTTCTGCCCCCCCCCATGTCCACAGATCATGCTTTGATAACAACATGCACAAGAGGAGATGAATTGTTGTTTCCAATGCGAGTGCAGTTCCAGCCATCAAAGAGTCGTTGTTCATTAGAAAGCATGATTTCTTCAAGCTAATTGGATTCCATTGCTTCACGAGAGATGCCGTGGATGCAATTGCTGATAGCAAATTCTATCTGGGGGAAACTGGACTTCTTCATTGTAGCAAAATTGGGAAGATCAACCATGCCAAATATTTTGTTGGCTTCAGACCAGCCGTTGTTGCAGGACATGCATGCTGAAATGTGTTGAGTGTTGATTGCAAAATCAGAACTTTTTACATGTTTTCCACGAGGCAATCTTTTTGATTCAATCTCACTTTGGTTGAGAGAGAAACATTTATTGCACATCAGTGCAGACACTGTGGCTATGCAAGCGGAGGGGGAAGATGGTAACATTGCCTCCACAGTGCCGGCAGACGGACACAGTTTTTGGCAATCAATTCAGCCAATCCAAAGTTTTCAACATTGCACCTTGTGGCAGCTGGTGCCTCAATTGTGAGGGTTCTTCCTCATGTTCATCTCATGTTTCATCAGCATCCTTGGAAGTGCCCATATCAAATAGGGTCCAGCTGCTAGTTTTAATTTCTTGAACAACGTGCCACTGTTCCAGGTCAGACTAAAGTCTTGACCCTCAGACCCTCCAGTGCAGTTTTTGCAAACAGCAGCAAGGGCATTGTTGTAGTTAACAGCAAGTTCTGATGGTTCATCGCCTCTCTTTCTGGCGCTAGACCATGTAGGCAAATCAGACACCATTCCTACCAATCAATGCACCAAAGAATGACATAACATTAAGTGCAAAAGTAAACATAACACATTGGAAAATTGCAAAGTAACATGTCCTAAAGTCCATTTCGCTGCTACTCTTTGCAGTGCTAGCACTCTAGTAGTAGTTAATCAATCGATCGACATGCATGCTCCTATGCTCCTCTGTGCTTGCATCGGCATGTAAACGATCCTTCATACAAAATGTGACTAACATTGCTACCGGATACTCACCGGGGTAAAACTGATGTTCATTCAGATGGAGAGTGACGTGGTGCTATTCATTTAGCCCGTAAAGAATCAAAGAGCATGTAGGTCAATGAACAAGGGACTCATCTGGCATTTCACATTCCGCACCTGTGAGGTTGGACAAGTTCGAGATCTTCCATGCAGCAGTGCTGCAGCGGAAAAAAGCTCTCAAAACTGCCCAAAGCATCATTCGTGAGTAAAATTCAATTGCATGTCACGGCACTGCAGCACCTAACAATCAATTATCTCAGCAATTTCACAAAATGTGATCAAAATTCTTATCGTGACATAATGATGTTGAGTCGTGCACTTAATGTGTCTATTTGTTCGTAAGAAAAACAGAATAGCCCGGCTCGCAAAATTGGTGCGCCAGCACCAGTTGCGGTTATTTTCCCCCTACGTTATTGCTATACAAAATTCTAAAACTATTTTAACGGTTGTAAAAATTCTGAAATGATTTCTTAATGTAGAAATCTGCCACAATCACAGAGTTAAGGATCTGCAGTTGCAGAAATTCTGAAACGAACATGCACAGTTGATCAAATAAAAACACACTGCAACGGCAGACAAAGAGCTAACACAACACACTAACATGCATCTTAACAAAGCTAATTGCAACTACAATTAAACTGCCTTTTCTCATTTGCCTTGTCCGCTTGTTGTTGTCGCTTCTTTGAAATGCATTCTTTGCATTTGAGGGCTTTCTTCTCTTGGTAGATTCTGTTTCAAAATTGATCCAGTTCATAGTTTTCATAGCATTCCTCTCGTTTCTCAAACAACTTTTTGGGTTTGAGCTTTTCAGTGAGGCCGTCCGCGATGTCTTTCTTAGAAGCTATTGTGCTTTTGAACCTTGCCACATTTCCTTGCCGTGCATGTCATGTGTGGGTGCTGGGTAGATGAGTCGATCATGCTCAAAGGCCTACAAATCAATGTCGGCTTGCGATGTTTTCTTTGTTACGCGTTCTCTTGCTGAACAAAGTTAGCTAGCAAAGTCAAGCTCCTTGTAATCTTGAAAGTGTCAAAGTTCTGGTCACATTTTGCAGAAGGTGTCAAACTCTTCCCTTGGTTTCATTTGGGTTGGATCCTTGGGAATGATTTCGTCAACAAGCGCATTGTAAAGAAAATCTCGTGCCACACTTGTTCACCAAGTTGGAGGGTCATCCTTTGATTATTCATTCTTGCTTTTTCTCTTGTCATTATCCTTGTTGCTATCCTTGCCTTTGGATTTTGTTTCCTTGGTAAACACCACCATTTGTGTGCCACTAGCCCCACGCTGAACCAAAAGCAAGCAAGCATTGTGGCAGTCACAACAATGGGTGCACTTCGAATTGAAGAATCGAACGTGTCGATCATACGAAAAGTTGTCGCATGCTGTGATGTCACAGCACCACAGAGTGCCCAGTAGACTTGTTGCTGGCAAAGTGCCAGTGCTAGCTGTTGGGCGCAGTCCAGACCACAGACAGACGTAGACGGTAACCCGGACGTGCATGACTAGCACACCGAGAAAACGCTGCAGTCTGGAAAACCAACTTTCGAATCTGAAGTGATCCTCTCTTTTTTTTCTAATTTAACATTTGTTGTCAACAATGATCGATTGCCAGTGTGTAATCATGATGTAGACTAGAAAGGGTCTCCGGACAGGTTACGAGCCCAATCACTTGTTTTCTTCAGCATTGCAGAGCACCTCAACTCTGCAATTCCAGCGTTTTAATTATTTCCATTGTGCATTCACTGTTCCTAGGAACGATGTACCCAAAGATGATGTTGACGAGTTGAAATAACCTCACATTGCATTCCACCACAATGTTCAGAAGATTGGCACTGAACTAGAAAATTAACTGATGTCTGTACAAAACAATTGTCAGCAACAACAAATTTGCGATCATTTCATGAATGTTGCGAAGCTGTTAACATGCAAAAATCATGGGAGATTGTGCGTGACCTGTAGCCAATTTCACATTGGTCTGATGACCATTCCAATTGCACCATTGGAACCGCAACACTTCAATTGAAATTCATGCCTACTTTGGGCGTCGTCCATCCCCTCTGTGAGGATCGTCTTCAAAAGGTGCACATGGTCAACATCACCCAGCAGCACCGTGATATTTTGGAATTTGACGCATGTACAATCCCACCAGGCAATTTAAAAAAAATTGTAGGAGGCCATGTGTTGAGTTTTTGGCACTACTAGTAAAATCACTGCATGTTGGGTTTTGCTAGTAAAACCACTGCATGTTGATTTTTACTAGCAATAGCAACCATTCTTCAGCATTTTGTACTGCATTCGCTCCAGCCAGTAATTTTCATGGGTTGCACACTCGCACGACCAACAACAGACAGACGGATGGACGATGGATGATGATAGACTGTGTGGGGAAGTTCAGTAGCTCCCGGTGCTGAAACCTACATGGGTCTAACAGTGCAGTCAATGCCCCTTAAAGGTGGCACATTCATACAATCCGCCCGGGTGGTCTTTGAGTTAATTAATTAATTAATTAATCAATTGAATGGACTCATGACTGAACCCATGACTGAATGGAACCAATGGAGCAAGCATGGGTCCCACAGTTCAATTAGCCACTGTTAGCTACTTCTTGCTATCCACTAGCAGCGACCATTGCGAACAGCTATCACTGGCTAGCAGCTGTTAGCTGCTAGCAGCTACTAGCTAATGACGACAACACTTCAGCTAGCTGTTGTTGGCTGTTTTAGCAACAATTAGCTATTAGCTTTTGGTCATTGGCTGTTAGCAACAAACACAACAACAATTGCTCGTTCAACTTGCAAATGGTCTGTTGCTAGAGTGGAGAGTTCTGATTGGTGCAAGAATTCTAGCAGTTGACGATGCGCATTTGATTGGTGGCTGAGAGCTACACAACTTTGCAGCAGAGATGTGCCAGCAACCAAAGCAAAAGATTTCACCAGATGATCTTGAGAAGCGGCTCTGCTCATTTAGTTCCTGGCAATGGCCCCCACCAGATCAGGCACTGGATGCAAATCTCCTCCGCTGTTGTTAAATCCCAGGAGGTCTACTAGGTCCAACCGGGGTGTTGGCAACAGAGCTCCACAAGCAAGGGAAGTAAGTGAGAGTGGTAGTCGTCCACCAAGTTGCCAATCGAGTCAAGGCAGCAGCAACGTCGGTCGTCCCTCAAGGCACAGCAGCATCTCAACTGAAGAAGACAACACGGTTGCTTCTCCTTTGATTGCAGCTCCCCCGCGTGCATTGTCGGGTCAATCTGTTCGACGCTCTGGCAGTGAGTTTTGTTCAAAGAACCCCGTGCGCACCAACTCAAGAGGTGTTGATCCATTTCAACAAAAGAAGATGCTTCTCACGATTGAAGATCCTGACCCAGGAGGTGGTCTGAAACAAGTTTTGGCAAGAACACACGGCATTTCTGAGCTTTGTGACGGCAAGATTGCCAAAAACAGGGAAGATATCCACACATGCGGGCAGCACGGGAAAGAAGTGAATCTTATCTTGAACAAACAACGAGTTTCTGTTGTCAACAAGATTCCCGGGTGGGGAAAACTTCCTGATAACGAGCACAAGGATCTCATGCATTTCTGTCAGGTTTGGCCGTGCAGGGACCGAACACCTGTTACAAGCAAGGCTGCAACTCCGTCCTACACAGCAACAAAAATCAAGACAAGCCAAGTCAAAGCCTCCCTTGTTTGTTCAAGCAAACAATGAGGACACATTTCAAGGCCTCGGCGACTTCTCATTTGAATTTGAAAATCTTGAGGAACCGTTTCCATCACCACAACCGACACCACTTCCAACAAAAGCGGCACCGGCAACAATGGCGACTGAAGGACCTCAAGACAGGACTTTGGAATTTCCTTGTAAGTTTGTTGCATCATTCTTTTTGGTTTGCTTGTTTGTCGTCTGTCTCATTGCATCTTGTCATCAGATGCAATTCCAGTTGGCACAGATCGACCCGAGCGCAACCGGGAATTCTACATTTGCCGCAAAATGCAAATGGTTGGTGAAGACAATGTGAAGCATGAAGGATTCACCATCATGCAAAAGATTGGTCTGCGTGACATTGTTGGTTCTGCCAAGCCTATCCCATGCCAGCCAAAGCCGGAACATTTCAAGGCAATTCTTCATGCTGAGAAACCTTGTTACAAGGCGTTGGTTTCTTGTCCAGCAATGGAATGCTCTGATTTGTTTGATGGAGAAACTTTGAATCCCATGCAAGTCGACACAAGAAGCAATTGATGCCGCACACAACGACTTTATTGACGAAGAGGATGACAAAGAATGTGCAACAAACATTCTCCATTTTCCTTCTTGTCCTTAGAGAACGACTCTCTGTTGAGCTGCTCAACAAGAAAGCCAAAACAGAGCTTGCTCTTGAGTTGGTTCCTGCGCGTTCATTTCATGATGTGGTCAACCCTCCACCAATCCCTACAAAGGAAGTGCCAAAGAAAGATGCTCGCGGACAGCCAGTGACAGACACAAGTGGTGCTGTCGTGATGGAAAAGATTGGGATTGTAAAATTGGAGAGCATTGGATGTGTCTGCTGGAGGGTGGCAATCGACTAGAGAGGAGATAAAGCCGAGCCAGCCCAGCTGAACACCACAGCAAAGACGCCTCAGCAGTTGGCCTTGGAACGTGCACAGCAAGCAGCTCTCAATGCGGCGACAGATGCAATGACCGGCATCGATTCAGGTTGAGGTTTCTGTTCGTGTCATTGTTTTTGAAAGTAGCTAACTGCTAAAGTCACCGTTTATCACACAGATGTTGCTGTCATCGATAGTCTTGCTGGTGCAGTAGCCTCACCATCTACTACCAGTACAAGTCCAGTGAGTTCTCCTAACAGTGCTGTAAATACAAGAGTGCATGGTGCATGCACGGTTGTTGCCTCTGACAACAAAATTGTACAACTAGAGATATTTCCTCGAGATTGGATGGTGCTGTTGTGCACGCATTTCATCAGTCAAGTGGCATGGATCTTGTTGATCTTGTTCGCAAAGCACACACTCATGCAATGGCCATAAACAAGGTTGTGGTGGCTCTCGCCAATGAAGTGAACCAAGATCCAGTGTTTTTATATGGTGCATTTGTTTGGGGAGAAATCTACAATTATGCCGAGGAGAAGTCAATGCCTCTACATGATGTGGTGCGCTAGGTGCATCATCATCATTTCCCACCATCCGAGGGAACGCAGCCACCTTTGAAGAGCAAGGACTTAAAGAAAATTGACAATGCAAGGTTGAAGGAATTTACAAAACCACTCAAAGATGGCAAGGAATGCAGAGCCAAAGCTGAAAGCATCCGTCGATTGAAGAAAAAGGAAGACAAACTTAAGATTATGAGGGGGGTGTCCATGGGAATGACCGACAATGACACCGGCAATGCCAAAGATGACGGCTCCATTCCCTTTATGTTTGATTGAAGAACACACATAATTGAAAGTGAGCAACAGTCTGAATTAAAATAAAAAACTTTAGAGTGATTATTAACTTTTATTTCTACTGCTAAACAAAAAAGGGAGATCTATTCTAAAGTTGCAGTTGACAGATGACGGCCACAGCTTTGAAGCATTGCTTGTGCTTTAACAAGTCATGGTGACGAAATCTTTCATCAAGGCAATCCAAATTCTTCAACCTGCAGTTGAATGTTTCGTGCCTAGAGAGGGCTCTTAATACAAACTCTATAACAACAGCAGTGTCCTGAGAACTTAGCACTGATAGCAGGAGAACTTTGCCCTGATGTCCTTTGTCAGCAAGGCCATGATGATTGATGCCACTCTGAAGCCGGGCAGCAAGGAGTTTTGCTTTCAAACCACTTCTGAAAACAGTGATGTCTGGGTCTCCTGCCGGAAAAGGACCATTTATGTGCGCACACTTTTGCTCAAAGATGGACATCATGACTTCGTAATCCAAGCCTGTTCCATGAAATTTATGGGAGTAACAATTCAAGTTTTCATCAAAACTCTTGAGTGTTGGCTCATCAATGGAACAATGCAAACCACACACCATTACCAAGAAGATTGTTTGGGTTGTGCTGTCCAGTGGATTGTCAGGATTATTCCAGCTTGTGGGCAAGCAATAATTTCATCTTTCAAACACGAGATCAGCTCGACATGCGTCCAAGCCCACTTGCTCCATGTCTTGTCGCAAATGCCAAGACTTTTGGAGAAAACACCCTCTGCCTCTTCTTTGGTTGGATAACATGCAAGCAGATGAATGCCAACAAACTAATAGCAAATGGCTTTTTCAATTCCAACCGAGTTGACCATGGCAGTGATTTGAAATGCCAAAGATTCAATAAGCCGACTCCAAAGGCATGCATGCACAATTAGGTTTGCTGAGCAATGGGTGCAGAAACGCGACATGTTTTTCTTTAGTTGGACATTCTTCTGGCGTTTTTCATCGAATCCAACTAGTTCTAGTCCACGGAAGAGCATCTCATCTTCAAAGAGGATCGGAAGAGACATTCTCAAAGGCAACAACAAAGCTAATAACTTGGATGATTATGACAATGGCCAGTGCCAACAAGGCAACTACATAGCCGCATGCGCATTCAGTTGCTTGGATTTGAGAATTCTTCATTAGCAGCTGCATTTGTAGTTTCAGAATTTTGAACGTTAAATAAGAAATGTGTTGTTGATAATTCTGAAAGAGTGAAATGGACATAAGAAATTCTGAAACTGTTAATAAATTCTTAAAATGACTGATAAAACGTTAATCGTTTTTTTGTCTTATGCGACACGACAACACACATTTTGATATTCCAGTCGTGAAATCTTTTCCACGAATAGCCAAAATGACTTTCGAGTCGTGATTCCTTAAATTGTCTGTCACGTTTCGTCCCATTGCAGCTATTAGCTCATAACCCATAAAAATTGCCGCTGCTCCCGTCCAACCGACCCACCACGGATTTCGCAACATCTTGTCTTGATTTTGTATTACTCCAATACGGAGTACTACTAGTAGTACTGGAGTAGTTAATACTAGTGTAATAGCTGGCTACAGTAGTAGCAT
>ENA-ORBV01012601-ORBV01012601.1-microbial-mat-metagenome-genome-assembly--contig:-NODE-12601-length-13015-cov-4.419539_pt1 | contig 13015 bp, 13 predicted proteins | sample MGYA00237777_ERZ505514 | MGnify/ENA primary metagenome ERZ505514 (study PRJEB26160, sample SAMN06269048) | microbial mat metagenome | isolation source: Oligotrophic lake microbial mat | place...
CATGTTGATCGTGCAGCGATCTACTTGACTCGCTGATGTCGCCGTCAAGTAGACCGCTGGCGCGGTCAACATGACCTACCCGGACTGCGAAGGCGTCAAGTAGACCGCTGGCGCGGTCAACATGACCCACTCGGACTGCGAAGGCGTCAAGTAGACCGCTGGCGCGGTCAATCGACCTGCCAAAGCCCTCACCAAGCCCGGTGCTATTCTGCTCGTTCATCTTTCCGGGAGACTCGCGTGAACGCCATTCCGCTGCTGCTGATCCCGGTAATCATCGCGCACATTCTGGTGCTGATCGGGGGCGGCCTGGAAACCGCGTGGATCACCTTCACGCTACCGTCGGGTGCGCCGTTCTCGCTGACTGGGGGCACGGTGACTTTGTTTGTCGGCTTGCTCACTCTATTCGCCGAAGTGTTCAAGGCGACCCGCTCGACGCGCGCCTCGATGCTCGATCAAAGCCTTTCGCTAAGCCTGTTCGTCATTCTGCTGATCGAGTTCTTGCTCTGGGGCGCGGCGGCCAACGGCGTGTTCTTCCTGTTGATGGCGATGACGCTGGTCGACGTGATCGCAGGATTTGCCGTCGGACTTGCGGTGGCGCGCCGGGATATAGGCATCATGCGCGAGTGAACGCTCCGAGGAAGGCCCATGCCCGTCATCGAAACCCGGATCGATACCCGATCGGAAGATTTTGCTGCCAACGCGACGCAACTGCGCGGGCTGGTTGACGATCTCAAAAAAGAGTTGCATCAGGCAGCGCTCGGCGGCGGCGAAAAGGCCCGTCAGAAGCACACCGAGCGCGGCAAATTGCTGCCGCGTGAGCGCATCCGCGCGCTGCTCGATTCGGGCTCGCCGTTCCTGGAGTTCTCGCCGCTCGCGGCACACGGCATGTACGACGGGGCGGCGCCGAGCGCGGGCGTGATCGCCGGCATTGGTCGCGTCGCCGGCAGCGAGGTAGTGATCGTCGCAAACGATGCCACGGTCAAAGGCGGCACGTATTTTCCGATGACGGTGAAGAAGCATCTGCGGGCACAGGAGATCGCGCTCGAGAATCAGCTCCCCTGTGTCTATCTGGTGGATTCGGGCGGCGCCTTCCTGCCGCTGCAGGACGAGGTCTTTCCCGATCGCGAGCACTTCGGCCGCATCTTTTACAACCAGGCACGCCTGTCGGCACAGAATATTCCGCAAATCGCGGTGGTCATGGGCTCGTGTACCGCCGGCGGTGCTTATGTCCCGGCGATGTCCGACGAAACCGTGATCGTGCGTGAACAAGGCACTATTTTCCTCGGCGGTCCGCCGCTGGTGAAAGCTGCCACCGGCGAGGTGGTCGATGCGGAGTCCTTAGGCGGAGCCGAGGTGCACACGGCAGTCTCCGGCGTTGCCGATCATTTCGCCGAAAACGACGCGCATGCGCTGACTATTGCCCGCGATATCGTTTCCCATCTTAATCGACGCAAACCCATACCTCTGGCCTTAGCTGAGCCCATCGCGCCGCGCTACGCCAGCGAGGAAATTTATGGCATCGTGCCGCGCGATACGCGTATCCCATTTGATATTCGCGAGATTATCGCGCGCATTGTCGATGGCAGCGAATTACAAGAGTTCAAAGCGCGCTACGGCAAAACCCTGGTGACCGGATTTGCACACATCTACGGTTATCCTGTCGGCATTATCGCCAATAACGGCATCTTGTTTGCTGAAAGTGCGCTCAAAGGCGCGCATTTCATTGAACTATGCAACCAGCGCAATATTCCATTGGTGTTCTTACAAAACATCACTGGTTTTATGGTCGGCAAAAAGTATGAAAATGCCGGCATTGCCAAAGATGGCGCAAAAATGGTCACCGCAGTAGCCTGTTCACATGTGCCAAAGTTCACTGTCATTATCGGCGGCAGTTTTGGAGCCGGCAATTACGCGATGTGTGGGCGCGGTTATCAACCGCGTTTCCTGTGGATGTGGCCCAATTCGCGGATTAGCGTCATGGGTGGCGAACAAGCCGCCAGCGTTTTGGCCAGCGTGCGTCGCGATGGCATTGAATCCGGTGGCGGGGAGTGGTCGCGCGCCGACGAAGATGCGTTTAAGGCGCCGATTCGCGCCCAATATGAGCGCCAGGGCCATCCTTATTACGCCAGCGCGAGGCTGTGGGACGATGGCATCATCGACCCTATCGACACACGCCGAGTGTTAGGTTTGGCGATCTCAGCAAGCCTAAACGCGCCGATCGAAGCTTCGCGCTTCGGCGTATTCCGTATGTAAATAAGTAGGAGATTCGAACGATGTCTTGGCCATGGACCACGATAGGCTTACCCGAAGATGCCACGCCGACCGAGATCCGCACCGCCTTTGACGCCTGGAAACAGCTGCTGGCGGAAGGCAAAGTCGCTGGTTCAGCGCGTGACTCTTTTGAAATAGAGCGCGCTTTTGAAGTGGCGCTGGAAATGGCCGAACAACGTGACCCCTCGCACCTGCATCACAGCCAATTTCCCGACGCTTGGCGCAAGCCCGATGCAACGCCGAGCAACGCGCCGATTGCGCTCAATCCCGAACATCCGCCATTGCCGTCGGCCGATGTGCTCGCGACATCTTTGTTAGGCCTGATCAAGCAATCGGCCGACTTTAGCGATTTGACTGCCGCACTTGCTCGCATTCGCGGTTGGCAAGACAGCGACGCGCGCAACGGCGCCGATCGTTTTTTGCGTGAATGGTTAGTGGACGGCGGTGAGCTGACGCCGATCCAAGTGGTGCGCCTAGCACGGATCTTCGACTGGCAGCCCAGCTCGCCAACACTGCAAAGCCCAGAACGCGACCTCGATTGGCGACGCGTTGTCAAAGCCGCCTACGACATTGTTGCACCACCCGACCCCGCTTACACCGGCGCAATCGGCCGCGGCTTCTTGATGGTCGCGGCGGTCGCCGGCATCGGTCTGGCCGCGCTTTTATTGCCACGCATCATGGGCGGCGGCGGACTACGCATTCTGATACCGGTCGTTTTTGCCGCCGCGTGTGTTTGGCTGCTGATTCGCTGGCGGCGCTAGCGATAGCGTCGCCCTTCCAGTTTGCCATGGGTGACGTAATGGTGGGCAGCGTCAGCGCCGGCGTTGGCCACGTCTTGATTGAGCTGCAGGTACAGCGCCGGCTCAAAATCAGCCGGTAGTTTGGTGGATAGTGTTTGCGCGCGTAACTCCGCGCGCTGTTGGTTCTGCCGCACCAAGGCCTCGTCGAGGGGCTCACCGGCAAACTGGGCGACAGTTTGCGTACCCAGGCTTAAGTTAAGCGGTGTGATGAAGGCCATTTCCCCGGGCAATAAATGCGAGGCCATTGGTCGGTAGTACGCGCAGTTATCGAAAAAATAATGAGTCACCTGCGACCAGCGCGTGGCGTGTGGATCGATAATCGGCGCTCCGCCATGCAACAAGTTGGCAGTCCAGATGAGCGCTTGCCCCGCGCGCGGCAGGAAAGTGGCCAGCGTTGCCTGACGCTGCGCGATCAACGCATTCCAAAGCTCGTGAAAAGCGGCCTGCGACGCGGGCCGATCGCGATCTGCTGCGCTCGCCGTGGTTTGTTCATTGTCGTAAATTGCCCAGCGGTGGCTGCCTGGGTAATACATCAGCGGACCATTGTCGGCGGTCACGTCTTCAAGTGCGACCCAGACACCGCACATGAAAGCTGGTGGGTAGGAGTTAAAATGCACGGCATCGGTATGCACATGCTGCTGCGAGCCGCGTTCGAAATTGAGAGTCTGAAATGGGAAAGCGGCGCGGCCATAGAGTTTGGATAGCAGCGCAAGCAGCGCCGCTTGGTTGGCAATCGCGGCGACATCCTCGTTAACTTCCCAGGCATCCTGAAATCTGGGTGGCATCAGGCGGCCACCATGGCGATCTCCCGAGTTTCGCGCATCAGCAAAAAGCGGCGCCAGCGCCTGACGAATCCGCTGGGCGCGCGCCCAAATGTCCGTATTGGGGAAATCAAGAATCGCGTAACCGTGTTGATTCAGGTCCCGGGCGATGCGTTCTTCGTCAGCGGTGAAATAGCCAGACGCGCAAATTGCGTCAAAAAACGGCGAGTCCACCAGCGGTATGCCGGGCAATAGGCGTAAGTGCAGGTCAACGGAGGTAGTCATCGGCGGCGTGTCAAACCTGGGTCTGCGAGTCGCCGTTGACGATAGCCGATCAGCCCGCAAGCAACCCTGTCAAAACGGCAGCCGCCGCGTCCAAATGTCTTTGTACATCACCCAGTCGCCGAGAAAACTCCATAGCGGATAGCTGAATGTCGCTGGCTTATTGTTCTCAAAGAAAAAATGGCCGACCCACGCAAAGCCATAACCCACCAGCGGTAGCGCCAGCAGCCACCACGGATTGCCGGAGTACATCGCCCAACCGAGCAGCAACAGCACGCCGGTGCTGCCAATGAAATGCAAACGCCTACACACGATATTGCGATGTTCGCCCAAATAAAATGGATAAAACTCCGCAAAACTGGCGAAGCGCGCGGTGGGTGCGGCGCTGCTCATGGGTGACTCCGGAGGCTTCAGGGTAGCTCATCTTGCGACGCAGGCGGGTTGAAGGCAAGAGTTTCGGGCAGGCGGGAGTCAAACTGTTGTGGTGATCCGGCCGCGGGTTAGGGCTCCGACAGGCTGGCGGCGAGGCTGTCAGTAGGCTCTTGTGGGAGCGAGCTTGCGCGCGGCGCTGTTGAGAACTCCGAGGCCCTGATCGGAAGCAAGCTCGCTCCCACCGGCCGCTCCTCTCCGTGGATATCGTAAGTCGTTGATTCGTTATTGCGATTGCGTGCCTCTCAGTTCTGCAATCCGGCGACCGCTGCTGCATCCAAGCGCAAGATCGGGTAGCGATTAAAGTTTTGGTCGAAATACGGCGTGCGTTGGTAGAAGAAGCGCAAGCGGGCGGCCGCGTCTGCAGCGAAACTAGCGTCGGTTAGGCGTTTGTTAAACTCAGCCTTCAGTTTGGCGTCCTTAGCGAGCATTTCGCGAGCCATTTTTTCCATTACGCGGGGTTCTGCGTATTCTTTTTCTTCGAAAATCGTATCGAAAAAACCCCAACGAAGAAAACTATCCGTCGACGCAGGTTCCATCAATAGGGCAATTAAACGGGCGCGTGATTGGTCCATGCTGACCAACCAACTCCCCTCGGATATCGGCATGTCCATCTGTTCCAGCTGAGAATCCAATGCGCTGATTACATGCCGACCTTCAAATGGACGCGCTGCCCACTCGACCGTATTAAAGCGATAGACACCGACGCGCACTTTGGGCTGCGCGCCCACACGCTGCATGGATATCCCATGTAAGCGCAGCCGTTCGACCACTGCTGTCCATTGCGGTGGTATTAGGTATGCGGACGGCGCTGCGGCGCTGGCGGTTACCTGAACCTCACGCTGCACTGGCAATGTGTACGTTTGTGGCTTTTTCGAGTCGTATTGCACCCACGTCTTGCCGGATAAATCACTCTGCGTGCGGGTATATTGATAACCCAGAAATTCGGTTTCTTCGATGCGTTCAGTTAAACCGAAGGCCAGTGGCATCGCTTGATCGGCTGCAAAGCGTTCGCGATCGGCGCTGGCATTGGCTGCTTTGAGTGACTGCGGATCGCGCGCAATTTCGGTCAACAATTCCCGCAATAATGCTTCGTTCACTCGGGCGCGGGTGCGGAAATCTTTCACCATGTGGGTTTCCAACAACAAACCCGGACGCCCGCTCGCCGCCGCGTAACCCACCGAAAAACGCGCAGCGGAGGCACCTTCAACAAGACCTGCGCGCAAATCGCTGCCGTCTTTCAGGCTGACATAAAAAGCGATTGGCCAGCCTTGTTTTTTTAAACTGGGCTTAACCTTGCCATCGAAAATCTGTCGTTGCCAATTGGCTAAAGCTGGCGAGATATTCTGCGCGGTCTCGTATGCCCAGGTCATCGCATATTGATAATCGGCGCCATTGGTATTATGTAAATCAATCAACAAATCTGGCTGCCAAGTTTGCCAAAGGCGCAACCAAGCTTGCATTTCAGGCGTATCGGCCTTCGCATAATCGCGATTCAGATTAAGGTTCTGCGCGGTTGCGCGCCAGCCCATCGCCTCGGGGCCATTTTGGTTAATGCGGTTGTAGGGTGAAAATCGTTCGTGGCCGTCGACATTAAAAATCGGTACCAGCACCAATACCAAGTTTTCCAAAAGATTGGCGTTCGCACCAATGCTGAGATCGCGCGCCAAAGCCATCAGCGCATCTTTGCCTTCGTTTTCACCAGGATGAATCGCGGCTTGAATGAAAATAACCGGTTTACCCGACGCCTGCGCAGCTTGCGGTGTGTGCTCACCATTGGCTAGCACCACCACTTTCAGTGCCCTACCCTGCGGGCTGCGGCCGAAATCGGTCATCGATACCTGCGTGCTGGCCGCATCCAGTCGCTCGAACCAAGCCATGGTCTGCGCATAGCGCGGCGTGCGGGTGTATTCGCTGACTTCGGCTGGCGTACGCCAATCGGCGCCATCTGCCGATTGATCGGCAAACGGCAGATTCGCAGCGGCCAATAACAAGATTGAGGCAAACATCAGGTCTTCAAAGCAAGCAGGACTTCGTCCAGCATTTTCTTGGCATCGCCGAACAGCATGCGGTTATTTTCCTTGTAGAACAGCGGATTGTCGACGCCGGCATAACCCGACGCCATGCTGCGTTTCATCACAATCGACGTCTTGGCGTTCCAGACTTCGAGTACCGGCATGCCGGCGATCGGGCTGGTCGGGTCGTCCTGCGCTGCCGGATTGACGATGTCGTTGGCGCCGATCACCATAGCCACGTCGGTTTTTGGGAAGTCGTCGTTGAGTTCGTCCATTTCCAACACGATGTCGTAGGGCACCTTGGCCTCGGCCAGCAGTACATTCATATGGCCGGGCATGCGCCCCGCCACTGGATGAATGCCGAAGCGAACCGTGACGCCCTTGGCGCGCAGGTGCTTGGTGATCTCGTAGACGGTGTGTTGGGCCTGCGCCACCGCCATGCCGTAACCGGGAACGATGATCACGTTCTTGGCCTCGCGCAACAACTCGGCCGTGTCGGCGCTGCTGATCGGCACCGCCTCACCCGCGGGCTGCGCCGCCGCCCCCTTCGTGGCTCCGCTGGTGGTGCCAAAGCCGCCGGCAATCACGCTGATGAAGTTGCGATTCATCGCTTTGCACATGATGTACGACAAGATGGCGCCGCTTGATCCGACCAGCGCGCCGACGACGATCAACAGATCGTTGCTCAACATGAAGCCGGTTGCTGCCGCAGCCCAGCCGGAGTAGCTGTTGAGCATCGAGACCACCACCGGCATGTCCGCACCACCAATGGCCATCACCATGTGGATGCCGAACAGCAGCGCTATCGTCGTCATCACGATCAGCGGCATCATGCCGTCACTGATGGAATGCGCGTTGATGAACTCATACCCGAACCAAATTACCACCAGCAGGCCGGCCAGATTGAGCCAGTGGCGCCCGGGCAGCAGCAAGGGGTTGCCGCCAATCTTGCCGGACAGCTTGCCGAAGGCGATGATCGAACCGGAGAAGGTGACGGCACCGATGAGGATGCCGATGTAGATTTCCATATGGTGAATGCTGACCTCGACGGGGCTGAAAGCCGCCGATGCCGCCGGATCAATGAAGCTGGCAAAACCGACCAGACAAGCCGCCAGACCGACCAGGCTGTGCATCAGCGCAACCAGCTCAGGCATCTGGGTCATTTTCACGGTGCGGGCGGCATACAGGCCAACTGCACCGCCAACGACCATGGCAGCGACGACCCAGGGAATGCCGGCCATGGTGACGCGCGGCCCGAAGACCGTGGCCAGCACAGCAATGGCCATGCCGGTCATGCCGTAAAGATTGCCGCGACGGGAGGTCTCGGGATTTGACAGCCCGCCAAGGCTGAGAATGAAGAGAATGATCGCCCCGATATAGGCGACAGTGACCAGACCTGCAGACATTCGTGTATCCCCTACTTATGGAACATCTGCAGCATGCGCTGCGTAACGGCGAATCCGCCGAACATATTCACCGCGGTCAGCGCAATTGCCGCCACCGCCAGCAGATGCTCTGTACAAACAGGCAGACCAACCCATAGAAGCTAGGGTGCGAGACTTAGTGCCTCGTATGACGTTAGAGGAAAAGATTGGTCAAATGGCTTTGGTCGATAAGAATAGCCTCGGAAAAATGGACGACATTAGCAAATATTATTTAGGCGGCGTTCTGAGCGGCGCCGGTTCCAAACCAAAGACTAATACGCCTCAAGGGTGGAAGAGCATGGTAAATGACATGAAGAGCCAGGCGCTGAAATCAAGGCTAGGGATACCGATTCTATACGGAATTGATGCTAATCACGGCCATTCAAATGTATTGGGAGCAACAGTTTTTCCGCACGCAATAGGTTTAGGAGCGGCCCAGGACACTAAGTTAGTCAGTGACGTGGCGATTGCTACAAGCGAGGAATTGAACGCGACCGGAATAAACTGGAACTACTCTCCTTCACTCGATGCACCTAAAGATATCCGTTGGGGTAGAGTTTACGAAGCTTTTTCTGATAATGCTGCGCTGAATGGCCAACTTGGCAGAGCACATGTTAAAAGCACTCAGTTACCGCTTGACGACAAAACGTACGTACTTGCATCGGCAAAACACTATTTGGCCACCGGAGCCATGGAATGGGGCAAATCAAATCATAAGAAATTCAAAATTGACCAAGGAAAAACCACAGCCGATAACCAAGCATTAGTAAACGAATACCTTCCGCCATACAAAAAAGTTATCGAAGCAGACGTTGCTTCTGTAATGATAGGTCTGAACCAATGGGGTAACGAGCGTGTTATTGATAGCAAATATTTGATAACTGATAAGCTTAAAACCGAATTAGGTTTTAAAGGTTTTGTTGTTTCGGATTGGTATGGGATTTATGAATACTCCAGAACGAGCAAATATAAAGCGAATATAAAAACTATAAATGCTGGCTTAGATATGGCCATGCTGCCGTACGACTACAAAGCATTTCTGGGTGATGTACGTAAGGCTGTAAAAAATGGCGAGATTAGCCAAGCGAGAATCGATGATGCTGTCAGTCGTATTTTGTATCAAAAATTCAAAGCTGGCTTATTTGATGTATCTTTGAGCAACATTAGTCTGGATACTGTCGGTTCCAAAAAACACCGTAAACTTGCCCGTACAGCCGTGGCTTCGTCTGCCGTGTTACTAAAAAATGAAAACTCCCTATTACCTTTGCCAGAAAATACTGATCAAATTCTTGTATCAGGCAGCGGGGCGGATAACGTTGGCAGGCAAAGCGGTGCTTGGACCGTCGAGTGGCAAGGCGTAGATGGAAACTGGATGCCAGGAGGAACATCAATCCTGCAAGGGATACGGCAAGTAGCAAGCGACGACACTCAGATTGATTACGAAATAGATGGTAACTTTAAGCTTGATAATAAAAAGGCCGACGTAGGTATTGCCGTTGTCAGCGAAAAACCTTACGCGGAAGGTTGGGGAGACAATGCCAATCCAGTTATAGATGCCCGGGATATTCAAGCAATAGAAAATCTGAAAAAATCGTCTGAAAAAGTTATTGTAATTATTCTATCTGGAAGACCACTTATAATTAGCGATCAGATATTGTCTTGGGATGCGGCAGTAGCTGCCTGGCTCCCAGGTAGTGAGGGTGGCGGTGTTGCCGATGTTTTATTTGGACGCAGTCAATTCAAAGCCAGGTTGCCTATAACATGGCCACTGGACATGCAGCAAGTACCTACTAATGCGAGCGGCGGCACCCAAAACGGTACGAAGTCTTTATTCAAAAGAGGCTTTGGGCTATAGGCACGATAACTTACGCGGGTTATATCAAAAAATGATTTTTGTGTTGGGTGGGGATACTTTTAAATTACTGATTTTTTCCCGACTAAGCGGATTGCCAGTAAGATCGAACTCTTTTAGGCCGTTCTTTAGGTTGGTTAGCTCATTCGGTAGCCCAGAAATATTATTGTGGCTATAGTCCAAAGTTTCTAAATTACTTAATTGGCCAATTTCAGCTGGCATTCCAGTCATGCTATTGTAGCTGACATCCAGATGTTTTAGCTTAGACATTTGACGAATCTCGCCAATCAAACTTCCTTCTAAAATATTGTGGTCTATCTTAAAAATTATCACACTGGTCATTTTGCCCATTTCTGAAGGCAACGTTTGGATACTATTATTGGAAAGTATTAAATCTGTAGTACCTGTTCGGCCGTACACGTCTGAAGTAACTTTTGTTAGTCCCGTATTACTTAAGTCTAGTACCTTTGCACTAGAAGATGATTTTTCGGATGTTGTTGTGCCGTTTTTTCCAAGATTAAAACCCAAGAATACTCCGCCAGCTATTAAAACGACTACTATTATTCCAATGATATATTTCATAAGGCTATTTTAGCACGCTAGAAGTCTGTGCGTTATTTTGCATAAGAATCGTATCAGCAAAAAGATCCGCCGCTAAAAAAGTAGATTTATATGTTCGGCCTTTTTCGTGGATATTCTAGCCCAAGATATACAAGAGCTGTTTTAACTAGTCTTTTTTGCGGCGTCTTTTGCCTTTGTGTTCGTTGCGGTCAAACACCCACATCAGGACCAAGTGTGAAAGAATAATGATTCCGACAAATGCCGAGTTTAGTTCTAAAATAATTTTTGCATACTGATTATTTTGCAGGCTTGCTTGTAGTTCGGCAGGTAAAATTGGCAGCAAAAATACCGCTAATACAATTCCGGCAATCATCAACGGAATAATACTGAGGATCAATCTAGTGCGCGGCAAGGTCTTTCGCATTACAATCGCTGTCAGCAAAACCGGAATGAGCAAAATTAACGCTTCGCCGTAGTGGCTAGCGCTTTCGCCGATCATCACTGTCAGCGCGCGTTCGGCTTCGACATGAAAAAACCTCGCCAACAATTCGCCAGCCATGATACTAAAAAATAACGCCGACGCCGACACACGAAAAAACACCCCCAAAACCAGCGGGAATGACACGATCGCAATCAATAATACTAGATATTCCACTTACGCTTATACTACCATGACAAACACAGAAATAACAGGGGCTACAACTGAATCAAATCGCCGTTTTGTACACCAGAGCGTTGCAGCTCGCCAGCAGATAACTCAATCGCAAACTGCGCGTTCCTTTTGGGACAGAATGACTCTGGGTAACTTGCGGGGCTCATACTGGCAAATGTATCAACAACTTTTTTGTCTGCATCCAGCCACACAATATCCAAACTGATAAGCGTGTCTTTCATCCAAAAACAATGTTTGGCTGGCGCATCAAACACAAATAACATTCCTGTGTTATCTGCCAACATTGTGCGACCCGACAATCCGCGTGTTCGCTCGGGTTCGCTGTCGGCGACCTCGAGTTCGTAATTTTTGCTACCGATTTTTGTAACATCCTGTTTGACACTGCTTAGCGTCACGAAACTAATTACGGCAAAAATAACTATGACCAAAGCCACAATAATGTGTATTTTTTGAGGTCGAATGTTACGCGCCAACACGGTCACGGCGGTGTTGTTTGGTTGCGTTTTGTTCGATGTAATCAATGATTGCGCCAGCGACGTTGCGGTCAGTAACTTTTTCTATTCCAAAGCCTGGGCTTGGGTTTACTTCGAGCACCAACGGTCCGCGTTTGGAGCGCAGCATGTCTACGCCACAAATCGATAATCCCATGGCGCGGGCTGCTTTTTGGGCGGTTTTTCGCTCTTCTTCGGTCAGTTTTATAGAAGTTCCCTCGCCGCCTTGGTGCAAGTTTGAGCGAAAATCGTCGTCTAGACTTTGGCGTTTCATACTGGCGATAACTTTGCCACCGACTACAAATGCCCGAATATCTGTTCCGGCGGATTCTTCAATGTATTCTTGGACTACAAAGTTCACGCCTTCGACATAAAAAGCCTGCATTACCGCTTGCGCAGCTTTGCGAGTTTCGGCGAGTACCACACCATTGCCGTGCGTTCCACGCGCAACTTTGATAATCAGTGGCGCGCCGCCAGCTTGTTCGATAACGTCGTCTACATCGGCGGTTTCACGGGCGAACACTGTTTTTGGAATGCCAACTCCGGCTCTTGCCAGTAGCTGCATGGTGCGCAATTTATCACGCGACCTGTTTATAGAAATCGAGCTGACAGTACTAAACACCCCCTGCATTTCGAACTGGCGCACTATTGCAGTGCCGTATTTGGTAATACTGTGACCGATTCGCGGAATAATCACGTCGATATCACCAAGATCTACACCTTCGTAACGCACCACCGGCTTGCTTTGCTCTACAGTTACGTAACATTCGGCGTGGTTTATAACTCGAACATGATGACCGCGCTCTTCGGCGACCGATTTTAGTCGCTTTGTAGAATAATTGCCCGGTCCGCGCGATAAAATAGCTATTTTCATGATTTGCCCTCCTCTTCATCTGTCGGCAATTCGATACCGTACTGTTTTTTGAGCTCAACGCGATTAATCGTTGAGTTGGATGTATCGATAATAAAACGGCCGTTTAGTAGTTTACGTCCAATCAAAATCGGGTAAATCTTTTTTGATCGGTTTGCAAGCGTAAAACGCGCCGGAAATGTTTGGTTCGCCATTGTTACTTGCAGTTTTATCTCGTAGCGTTCTTCTTCTTCGCCGAATGAGTTAGAGACGTTTACTTTCTGGAATTCATTGGCAGTCAAATCGGCCGCAAAACCTTTGCCGACCGGATGATCGCCGAGCAGCGTAAAATGCAAAACACCGTCTTTTTCTACAATATTAGTTGCGTGCACCGCCGAGCGAAACGCACCAGTATCAATTTTTGCTGGCACGGGTCGGTTGTCGGCGTCAACAAAATAAATATACTCGCTGCGGCCAATTAGCATTTTGTCGTCTTTGGTTTGGGCATTCATACGCTATACTTTAAGTGAAATTAACTAATTTACAAGAGTTATTACACCTGTCTCTTATACACATCTCCGAGCCCACGAGACTAAGGCGAATCTC
>ENA-ORBV01012604-ORBV01012604.1-microbial-mat-metagenome-genome-assembly--contig:-NODE-12604-length-13012-cov-13.629378_pt1 | contig 13012 bp, 12 predicted proteins | sample MGYA00237777_ERZ505514 | MGnify/ENA primary metagenome ERZ505514 (study PRJEB26160, sample SAMN06269048) | microbial mat metagenome | isolation source: Oligotrophic lake microbial mat | place...
GCTGAGACGCTGAAGACAGATGTAGCGACTGTTGAGCGCATCATCCAGCAGCAGCGTGAGCAGAATTAGCTTTTAATCCGTCGACGTTATCAATACTCACTGCTTACCTTGCTTAAAGTTGCAATACTGGACCTCCGAAACTCTCTAACTCTGTAAGTTTGTCACTCTGGCAGTCCCAGAGATTGCCGCAATTCTTCCTCTGTCACACCATCAAGATCATCAGAGCGACTCAGAAGCAAATCGACAGCAACACGAATCAACGTGTTATCTGTCAGACGTTCTCCTTTTCCCCGACGCTTGCGGTTTAAGCTTTTTGTGGTTGTGTTCAACGCCTCGATCTGGTCAGCCCGCAACCGCGTCTCCTTTCTGTCCAAAGTTTGGTACTTCGGTAGTCCAAGACTATCGGACTCTGTAACTCCGGTGGTTTGTAATTCTATTTTCCTGCCCTGCTTTGTGGTGGACACGTCTGCTTCAATTTGCTTGGCAACCACCGGACTTACAGACTTTGCAACTTCGATAGTCTGTAAGTCTGTAGTCTGTAAGTCTGTAACAGGCTCTTCCATCACCTGTTGGATCAAGTCCCCAAAGTTCCTTTTCCGAGCCATTAGAGCCTCCATTCCCGTTGAAGTTCGTCAACTACCCGTTCGTAGTCAGCTGCTGCTTCCTTAGCGTTCTTACCCTTCCAAGCTGTAATCGGTACACCATCCCATGTTGCCTTTTCATGCGCGGCATAGGCTCGAATCATCGAATTGAAGACTGGGATACCTGCTTCCATCAGGCTACTCTGTGCATCCATAGCATCATTGATCCGTCTCGTATCAACCTTAGTCAGCAGCACGCGGTGAGGCACGCCGAGAGGAGTGATAGCCTGCTTCACCGTCTCGATCAGCGCCTTCATATCCATAGGGGCCGGTGGGGTAGGCAGAATGACATAATCAGAGGCTTTGACGACAGTGTTCAGGGCTGCGGACTGGATAGCAGGTTGGGTGTCGCAGATGGCTAAGTCAAAGTCTTTAATGGATTGAATTTTGCTGAGCTGCTTTGGATCATTCTCTTGGGTAACTTCAAACTGCTGATCACCTTTCTCTGCCCACCAAGTTGCAGAGCCTTGTGGGTCAGTATCGACCAGCAAGACTCTCAGTCGTTTTGCATAGATAGCAGCCAGGGAAAAGGCCGTAGTAGTCTTGCCTACACCTCCCTTGCCATTGACGATGGATAACGTTTTCACTGTAAGTTTGTAAGCTTGTAAGTTTGTGTTCCTGTAACTCTGTAAGTTTGCGATTTCGGAACACAAACTTACAGAGTCTGTGAGTCACTGATGCCCACAGTTTAATCTGAACTATGCACCATGAACTGTCACACGATGAAAAATTCTGACGTTCTGGACTAGCTTTGGACTCTATCGCCGTTGAGTGATGGTCTGCAATGCCGATACTCTCGTTGCTCAACTGGCACAAGGTCAACGCGTTAACGGGCTTTCCCGTCTGCACTTCTGCGGGGTGAGCAGGAAACCAAACTGGTGGCTAGACCCAGATGAGGAGACCGTGCTGCTGGTGTTGCCAGAACAACGGGTGCAGTTGTTGAAGGGTGCTCAGGCATTACCTGTACTCGCTGGGCTACCGCTAGAGTTGACCGTTGAGCAGGTGCTTGGCTGGCTGACGCTCTAAAAGGATCGCCCTGCGGCGGCAATGACCAGGCGGCAACGGTAGCCGATGCGGGTTTCACCCTGTGCCCCAAAAACGTCAAAAATTTGCTTCGCGCTCAGCGCGAGGGGAGGGGAAGCCGGAAGGGTAAGAGGGCAAAAGAGCAGAGGGCTAAAGAGTCCTGGGGGCGGCACAACAGACACGAAAACCGCTAAGGTCGTTGCGGTAGGCGGGGTTGAAGTGGTTGCGGTAAGCGGCACGGCAAGACCTGGGATTGAAGTCCCAGGAGCCGCCGCGTATCACACGGGATGTCCTTTCAGCAGCAGCTAACCAGGCACTACCATCGGTCGGTGCGCCCTTGTAATTGCCATGCCAGTGATCCTGGCACCACTCCCAAACATTCCCGTGCAGATCGGACAGTCCAAAAGCATTAGCAATGCCAAAGTGGTCTACAGCCGTCGTCCCCTGACTCTCTGTGCCTTCAGTTCCCTCTGCGTAGGTTTGTGAAGCATCGTAGTTGGCAAGCTCGTCAGTCAGGGTTTTACCAAAGTAGAAAGGGGTCGTGGTGTCCGCCCTACAGGCATACTCCCATTCCGCTTCGGTGGGCAGTCGGTAAGGTCGCTTGGTATGCTGCTCCAGGCGGGCACAGAATTCTACAGCATCGTCCCAGGAGACTTGCTCAACCGGATGGTTATCCTTGCCTTTGAAGTGAGACGGCTCCGGGTCTAGCGTTTGCTGCGCTTGGGGTAGACCCGCTACGGCACTCCATTGTGCCTGAGTGATGGGATAACGCCCCATGAAGAATTGGGGCACGGTGACGTCTTGCTGAGGCGATTCGTTGTCATTCCGTTCAGGCTCATCTTTTGGAGAACCCATGGTGAAGGTGCCCCTGGGGATAAGCACCATGTGGAGGGGCATGGCCTTGCCTACATTCAGTAGAGGCTCGATGTAGCCCTGCCCGGTGCGGGCAATTCGACGGACGGATAGACGCTGCTCTGCGATCGAGTCATAAGAAGGACGATTAACATCTGGTCTGCGAATTTCGAGGATTTGCTGCTGCTTCCGACCGCCGCTCTGAACCGGAGCAGACTTGCGGGGAGAGGGACGATCGGCAGTGTATTTTTTGGCGGCAGCGCGAATCATCTCAGCTTCAGTACCAGTAATAGCGCTGGAATGGCTTTTTACTGAAATCCCCAGGCTTTCACAAATCGCCAGCAAATCTTTATTGTCTAAATTCAATTCCCTGGAAAGCTCATAGATTCTAACTTTGCCACTGTCCATGCGATTGTCCCCACAGGAATGCTGGCACCTTCATAGAGTGAGCCAGCTAAGTCTTCGGTTGCCCTACCAAGCTAGCTGGCTCGGTTTGCTTTTTGGATACCTCGATGGGTATCGCCGGAGTCGGTCTGGACTCTTCTGTGGTACGCCCGACAGATTCCCATCTGCCAGTTCTGACCCGCCATTGCTGGCAGTAGAAGAGTGCTGGGGGCGGCACAACAGACACGAAAACCGCTATTGTTGTTGCGGTTGTCGGGGTTGTTGTGGTTGCGGTAAGCGGCACGGCAAGACCTGGGATTGTTGTTCCAGGAGCCGCCGCTTTTGATGGCCGACCCCATGCTAAGAATACAAGAGATTTTAACGCCTACATTCCTGTTCAGCACGCTCACTTGAGCCAGCACAAACGATGTCTGATGATCTACCCATTATTCAGAAGGTCTACGACTTGATTAAGTGGTACGTGCCTATGCTCAATCGGTTGCCTCGGGAGCATCGCTTTCAGTTGGGCGATCGGATGGTGACAGGGCTGTATGAGCTGCTGGAAAGCCTGATTCGGGTGCGGTATCAACGGGAGAAGCTGACGCAGTTGCAGGTCATTAACAGCAAGCTGGATATTTTGCGTTACCAGACGCGACTGCTCTTTGAGTTTGGGCTGTTGTCCCAGAAACGGTATCAGTTTGTGGGGCAGTTGCTCAATAGCATTGGGGTCGATCTGGGGGGTTGGATCAAGCAACAAGAGCAGAAGCCGCATGAAACGCTACGGTAAGCTCTGGTGCCAGGTCATTGCGTTTCACAATCTGCTGCTAGCAGCACGGCAAGCACAACGGGGCAAGCGCTTTTGTGGCAATGTGCTGGCATTTAACTATGCCCTGGAGCCAGAGCTGTGGCGGCTACAGGCAGAGCTGACAGAGCAGACCTATCGACCGGGAGCCTATCGCACGTTTGAAATCCGCGATCCGAAAGTGCGCCTGATTTCGGCAGCCCCGTATCGTGACCGCGTCGTCCACCATGCCCTCTGCAACGTCATCATGCCGCTGTTGGAGCCCACGTTGATAGGCGACACCTATGCGAATCGGGTGGGCTATGGCACCCATCGAGCGCTCAGACGGTTTACCACCTTTGCACGGCGCTATCGCTATTGCTTGCAGTGTGACATTCAGAAGTATTTTCCAGCGATCGACCATGAGATCCTCAAGGCGCTGCTACGACGGAAAATCAAGTGCCCAGAGACTCTGTGGCTGATTGATACAATCATTGCTGCCAGCAATGAGCAGATCCCCGTAATCACACACTTTCCAGGCGATGACCGGCTCACGCCACTCCAGCGGCGCAGGGGGTTACCCATTGGCAATCTGACCAGCCAGTTTTTTGCCAATCTGTACCTGAGTCCCTTCGACCACTTTGTGCAAGAACGCCTGAAGCTACGGCACTACTTGAGATACGTCGATGATTTTGCTGCCTTTGCAGACGATCGGCAAGCACTGGCAGACGCAAGACCAGCAATGGAAGACTATCTGGCAACGCTGAGGCTGACGATGCATCCCATCAAAAGCCAACTGTTTGAAACGTCGCATGGTGCCAACTTCGTTGGGTTTCGCATCCTGCCAGACCGCATTCGGGTGCGGAACGACAATTTGAGGCGTGCCCGTCGGCGCATGAAAACGCTCCAGCGACAGTATGCAGCGGGAGAGATTGAGCTGAAGCCGCTGGTGCAACGCTTGCAGAGCTGGGAGGCGCATTTGCAGCATGGGGATACGTATCGGCTGAGGCGGAAGGTGTTTGAGCAATACAAATTTGTGAGGGGAGAGGACGCGCCCAAAAATCGAGGCGCAGAGCGCCGAAAGGAGGAAGGAGAAGAAGGGTAAGAGGGCAAAAGAGCAAAGGGCTAAAGAGTCCTGGGGGCGGCACAACAGACACGAAAACCGCTAATGCTGCTGCGGTTGACGGGGTCGTAGTGGTTGCGGAAAGCGGCACGGCAAGACCTGGGATCGTAGTACCAGGAGCCGCCGCGTATGATACGGCTTGCTTCTTCGTTATCCGTTAACCAGGCGCTGCCATCAGTTGGAGCATCATCGTAGTTGTCATGCCAGTGGTCTTGGCACCACTCCCAAACATTCCCGTGCAGGTCGCAAAGTCCAAAGGCGTTGGCTCCTTCAAACTCGTCTACAGGGGTCGTTTGCTGGCGGTATACGCCTCGTGTGCCAGCACCATAAACTCCATTTTTCTCGTCAGCGCCGTTGTAATTAGCGTGGTCGGTGTTAAGGGTTGCGCCGAAGTGAAAGGGCGTGGTCGTTCCGGCTCTACAGGCATATTCCCATTCGGCTTCGGTAGGGAGGCGGTATTGGCGATCGGTATGGACGGTGAGCCGATCGCAAAACTCTACTGCGCCCTGCCAGGACACAGACTCAACCGGGTGGCGATCGCCCTTAAACTTAGACGGATCGGGTTTCAGCGCTTGCTTTACCTGGGGCATGGCCGCCACCACACGCCATTGTGCCTGGGTTACAGGGTACTTTGCCAGAAAGAACCGGGAGAGGGTGACGGGGTGCTGGGGAGATTCGCGATCGAGCCACCCTAACTCCGTCTCTGGGGAACCCATCACAAAGGTGCCAGCCGGAATGAGCAGCATGCGGAGGGGCAAAACCCCGTCTGCCAACGGTTCTTCGTAGTATTGGTTTTGAGCCTGACGTTTGGTGGGGGTGAGGGGCATGGGAGGCAGGGGAGGGAGCAGTGGGAGGCAGTCAGTGAGCCAATGGTAGCGATTTTTGGGCGCTGCGGCATCGCGTTGCCGTGTCTTCGAGCAACGGTGAGTTCATGGTTTACCGAACCATTTCGAGGCGCTTCGCGCCAGAAAGAGAGTCAAGCACGGTAACGGCTTCGCTTTACACACTCAGCCGGAAGGGCAAAAGGGCAAGAGGGTAAAGGGCAACTAAGTCCTGGGGGCGGCACAACAGACACGAAAACCGCTACTGCTGCTGCGGGAGTCGGGGCCGTAGTGGCCGCGGTAAGCGGCACGGCAAGACCTGGGATCGTAGTACCAGGAGCCGCCGCGCAGTACACGGAATGTCCTTTCAGCAGCAGCTAACCAGGCACTACCATCGGTCGGTGCGCCCTTGTAATTGCCATGCCAATAGTCTTGACACCACTCCCAAACATTCCCGTGCAGATCGGACAGTCCAAAAGCATTAGCAATGCCAAAGTGGTCTACAGGGGTCGTTTCATCACGCCTCTCACCGACTGGTCCCGCTGCATAGGCACTGCCATTGTAATTGGCAACTTCAGTGGTAATCATGTCCCCAAAGTAGAAGGGGGTGGTCGTTCCGGCTCTGCAAGCGTATTCCCATTCGGCTTCGGTGGGGAGACGGTAGGGACGTTCCGTGAGCCGAGTTAGACGGGCACAGAACTCCACAGCGTCGTCCCAGGAGACGCTCTCAACCGGACGGTCATCACCCTTGAACCGCGACGGCTCTGGGTCTAGCGGTTGTGTGACCTGGGGCAGAAGCGCCAGCACTCGCCATTGCGCCTGAGTGACAGGATAACGCCCCATCAAAAAGGCAGAAATGGTGACTTCGTGCTGGGGCGATTCGCTGTTAGCATGTCCAGGTTCAGCGTCTGGAGAACCCATGCGAAAGGTGCCAGCCGGAATGGCGACCAGCTCTAAGGGGAGGTCGTCTGCAAGCTGTTCTACCAGACGGTGGGCGCTCTGCTGTTGGCGCTGGATCACCCACTCTATTCCGCCATCAGCACTACGGGAGGATGGTCGCGCTCGCTTAGATCCACCCGTTGGTTGCTTGACCAGGCGGGCAACAGTGAACTCAAAGGATTCCAGCCCTGCCTCAAAGGTGATGACGGTGAAGGTTTCGGTCTGGAGAGGGGGTGGGAATGTGGGTACAGCCTCATCCACCAGTTGAGCCTCAGTGAACTCAAAAGGTTCCAGGGGGGGAAAGTCGTCTCGCCCAGGCGGGGAAGGTCCCTTGCCTGACCCATGACGAAGCTGCCGCGCCAAGTCGGCGTACTCCTCACCCTCCAACGTCTCCAGAATAGCGGCTGTGACGCTGGCAAAGGATCGTAAACCCTCTAACTCCGCCGGCGCTGCCACCGTCGGGTCCATAAGAAATGCGCGAAAGTCCTGATGAGGCGAAAACTGATGCCAGCGTTCCTCTACGGCTGCCGAGACCCTGTTAATCACCTCAATCGTGTCTACGGCTGGCAGCACGTCTAACAGCACCTCCCGCACGTTGGGCACAAAGTCATACTGCATCAAGTTTGGCTCTATGTCTGCCTGCTCTGGCAAACGCTCCAAGAGACCGCTCAGAAAGACCTCAGCCACAGGCAAGGGCGATTTGGCTTCGTACAGCAACAGCGTAGAATCGAGAATCAGCCGCATGACAGGCAGGGTAATCACTGGAGCCGCTGCCAGCAGCATCACCAACCGACGCGCTTGGGGAGACGACAACGACCGAAACCGTTGCACCCGATCGCGGGCGATCGCCTGAATCTCACCCGCGATGGCAGCCTTCAGAATCTCGTCGTTATCGCTGTCGGCGTTTTGTGGGACGCGATCGCGAGCCATGTCCTCAATCGCTCGTGCCTTGGGCACCGCACCACCCCGCTGGGGCAACAGAAACCCGGGGGTCACTTCACGGCGATCGCCTGCCAGCATCAGGCTCCAGTTGGTCAGATCCCGCACTTCGCTAGTCACCACTGGCACCGACAGCCGCTGGGCAGCCTCTTCAGGCTCATCCTGCTCCAGCAAGCGCACCGTCAACTGCTGATTCGCCGCACCCGGTCGATCGTTGCTAAGCGCCACAGCCGCACCCCGACCCAGCGCTGTGCGTTCCCACATCCACTCTGGCAGCATCTGCCACACAACGGTGGGCATGATCTTCGCCCAGTCTTGCAGCATGGGCAGCAGCGTGCCGTCCCACCAGTACGAGCCAGTACAATCGCTCAGCACAATCGCCAGCCGCCGCCCGCGCTGATCGATGAGTTCGCTAGGGCGATGCCCTGGTCGCTCAGCACGCGCTTGCAGAGGCTCTGTTGCGTCTGCTTGTGGCTGCTCGCGCTGGCGCGATCGTAGCCGCACTTGCGCGTCTACGGTTGACTGCGCGCGATCAACCTCCAGGTCAAACACCTGCAAATCTCGGAAGGCACCATACCGACGCAAGATCCTTACCAGGTCCTCCACCAGGCTCTGCCAAAGCTCCATGGAGGTTCCTCGATCCACCACTAGAATGATGTCAAACCACGGCTCCTGCTCTGGTGCCAAAATTGGTAGCCACAAGCGGGTGCGGGCAATGTAGTCTACTGTTGCGGGTTCGTCGAGCTGGCAACTGCTTCCCGCAGCGACTTGCCGCAGCAAAGGCTTCAACGCTCGCAGGATGGCTAATGGATCAGCCAACATGGTTGGGTCAGCCAGCCAAACGGGCAAGGCTTTGGTTGGCAATACGCCTGCTTTTGGTGTGGCGATGTCTACTTTGGGAGCAGGGAGTGGGGTGGGGGATGCGCTATCTACAGTGGCTTCACTATCTACAGTGGCTTCACTATCTACAATGGTTTCATCAACTGTCAATACCGAGGTTGTTTGACTAGATGCTTGCGGTTCATCGCGTACGATCGCCGCCACTGGCTCAATCCGTAACGCTAACCAGAGCGTCTCTGCGATCTCGATGCTGGTAAATTTCTGCTCCTCAGGCAAGAGCGACTCTTCCGCGAGTAGCTGCACCAGGGCGCTGATGCGATCCTTAGAGGTTCCTGCCTCTCCCGATGATGTCATCAGTCTGGATCGCCCAAACGCTTAAACAAGAGCGCTTGTAGTCGTTTCATCTCGGCTGGATCTGGGCTTTCTGCACGGGTCATCAGATAAATCGCATTCAGGAGTTGGTCTGTGGCGCGATCGGCTTTGTCCTTCTTGCCAAGAAAGTCGTCAATCAAGGTGGTGAGATTGGGTTTGGTTTTCGTCCAGCCATTTGCATCCACTCGGTCAAAGTGCGATTGCACAATCGGCAGCAGTGACTCGGCGGTGGGATTAGGCATCTTCACCCGCAAACAGCGGCGATAGAAGGCAGGCGGAAAGTCACGTTCGCCATTGCTGGTCATGATCACAAGGGGGAACTCGCAGCACTTCACCCGTCCCTTGCTAATAGGCGCTTCCCTATCTTTATCAGCCGTCCGTACCATCACCGGAGCGTCCTCGTCATGCCCTCGACGACGCTTGCGCCGCACCAATTCTGGGATCTCAAACTCGCCTTCTTCAAACAGATTCAGCAAATCGTTCGGTAGGTTCAAATCACTCTTGTCAATCTCATCAATCAGCAGCACGCGGGGCAACAGAGAAGGCAAGAAAGCCGTACCAACTGGACCAAGCTGGATGTAGTCACCCAGATCGCCTTCTTCCTGTGGTGGTTTGTCACTCGGAGCGGTGTCGGCGTTAGCGATCGCGCCGGAACCACCCAGATCGCCTTCTTCTTGTGATGGTTTGTCACCACGCCCCTCACGGGATTTGTCGAGTTGCGTATCTTGCAGACGGGCGATCGCATCATAGCGGTACAGAGCGTCTGTGAGGTTTGCTCGTGCCGTAATTGGCCAGGTCAGCACCGGTCCAAGTTGTAACTCATAGGCAATGGCATAGACGAGCGATGTCTTGCCAGACCCCGGTGCCCCCGTGACCAATAGCGGCCGTCGGAGGTGAATCGCTGCATTCACTGCATCGACAATTTCTGAAGACCCATCTTTATCCGTCAGCACTCGAAAGCTCTGCCCCCGCTGAATCGAACGATTGTCGGACGCGGCTAAAGCACGAAGGTCGTCCCAATCTTGCTTGTGCTTGCCCTCGCCCACAGCGTTCCTGGGCAAAAAGACTCGCCAGGGAGGCGGCTCAGGCAAGGTGGTCAGCGCTTTCTGACCGTCACGGTTACCGTTGAAGCATTTCCAAGACATAAGCACGATTAGAAATGGGGATTAAGAAACGAGCAAGTCTTCTGTTCGCGTCGAGTCAGGCAAGGTCGGCCAGCGATCGGGGCAGTCACAGAGCAGTCTAATGTTTTTAATCACTCCATTTTCGTTCTGGGCGCGTTTTCTTCTCCACTGTGTTGCTAAGTCAGCAAAGTTCGTTAATTGGCTTGCACTCAGAAGATGATCGACCTGTGTTTTGAGTTCAGCAGCCGAGAACTGATCAAACTCAGTTGACCATAAAGCGATCGGCACAGCAGAGTTAATGATGTCGTAAAGCAGCGCTTTCCGTTGTTCACGGTCAGAAGGCAACTTGGCTACCAATCTTAGCCCCAGACTGTCTTCTAGAAATGTCAATAACGTACCGGGCACTGGGCAAGCTTCTTGTAGGTGGAAGCGGTCATAGACGTTATTGACACCCACGCAGTTCTCCAGTAGCCGCCATTTTTGCTTTAAGACGGTCTGCGTGGTACGGTTCAAAACCCGCTCTAGCGATCGCACGACAAAGCCTCGTTGCCCCCCCAGAGCAATGGGTAAACCTTGCTCGTTTTGCACTTCCCAAGCAGCGATGTTTTCTTCTAGATGAACGCAGGGCAGAAACAGCTCAAGGGTCACTCTGCCACATTCATAGGGAAGGAGAGCCTCTTCAGCCTTGTGAATCCAACGAGAAACATGACCCGCCACTTGATCGAAGGGGCACGTGACCGAAGTGGCATCGAAGGCGATCGGAGTCAATTCTCCGGTGACACGCAGTTCAACAAAGACGGTCACATCAGCCCCTTCTTGTGTCTTACGACCACTTTCCTTTAACGCCACGAGTAGATAGCCATGACGAGCGGTTGGGGCACTCGGCTCAGGGGCTTCCACAAGGATGTTGTACTTTTGAGCGATGCGATCGCGCCATGCTTCCAAGGCAGTCAAATCGCGGCTACTCTCCTCATCAGACCGTTGAAGTTCAACAATGACAAACTCTACAAACCGTAACGCCAGTTTTGGATTGTCGTGGCGAACTAAAAACGCTTGAATCTGATCTGGCTCATGCAGCGGCGACGGAACAGCTTGTCCTGTTAGAAAGTCGGCACTAAAGACCCGCCTCAAGGCTCGAAGAAATGCTCTTCGGATATCGGCGAAGTCGTCGGGAGAAACCTGTTCAAACAACGTTTCCCAGTCTTCCGCTGTGAGCTTGGAAGTCCGTGTAAGCAGAGGTTGCTGTAATGTTGCAATAACGGGATGATCAGGATTTTCAGCACGAAAGGCAGCAAAGAGTTGCGCCAGTTTCCTCTCGTCTGGCTTTGCCCACCTGTACAACAACTTGAAGGTCACCGTACTCATTTTGGTCTTTTCGGAGATGTTGGCAAGGTTCTCGCCTAATTTTTCGGTCACAAATCGATCAAGCTCGTCATAGTCAAAATAGACCGCTTCTAGAGCCACCCGAAACTTGCTGCACTTATCCGTATCGTTCCAATCGATCGTCACAACTTACTTCTCTTACTTCTCTGGCGGAATGATAAAGGCAACGGCTGTCGTATAGGTGATGAGCAATAACGATCCATACAGCGGTCGATAGAACGACCACGAGGCAGCAAACGGACCACCGGCGGCAAAGACCCACACAAAAAAGGCTCCACAGGAAATGCCGATCTGTGTCCAAGCCGTCGGTTTCTTAGGGTCGCTGGTGCGTTTGCGCGTCCACCCGAAGGTGAAAACTAGCCCAATCACAAAAAAGAGCCAGAGCAACCCTGCTTTGGGCACATCGTTAGCAGCACTTTGGATGAGACCGCTCACTGCCAGCCAGAAGCCGACCGCTTCAGTGGGAATATATTTTCTCAGGCGATCGGGGTACTCATCCTTGGGAGGATTGGGTTCAGCACCCGACTGAAGCTGTTCAGAAACAATACGAAGCCCCATCGTTCACCTTTCCTCACTGGACTACAGAGCTGACGCAATCTGCGGATAGATCGCACTGAACAGGATACCCTCACGGACGCTACCGAAGCTGGTGGCGATCTCCTTGTGGTGCAATGCTACTAGCTGCCAATCCTGATCGAAGCACGGCGAACCACTCGAACCGCCCTTCGTTGCATTGACATACAGGACTAACCCTCGCTCCTTATCGGTCTTCACAACCCCGTTATTACTAAAGGACACTTTCATCGCGGCTCCTTCAGGATGCTGAAGAATATTGAGCGGTGACTTTGGCAGCAGTGGCAACGAAGCATCGAACGGCACAGATTCAATGGCAAAGTCTTCGTTGAGACTGAGGCGCAACAAGACATAGTCAAGCTCATTGAGCGGGCTAGAAGCAACCACTGGTTTATTGTCAGTGACTCTCAAGGTTTGGGTACGAGCTGTTTCACCGAACTTGGGACTGACATAGCCAAACTCAAAGCGAGCGGCTTGGGCGATCGCATTCAGGTCAGTACCGTCCTTCCGGCTGAGCACATGGTAGTTTGTTAGCACCAGATCAGGCGCAATCAGCACCCCCGTGCCACTCTCCTGCGATGAGCGATCGACGAACGTAATTTTGCAGACTGCATTTGCCAGCTCTAACCCCCGCTGAAGCGTGCCCACATCCGCTTCCAAACTGAACTGCTGGGGCAGGAACACTTGGAGCTCTTCATAGCTAACCGCTAAATCCCAGTCGGTTGGCTCGGCGGTCAACGGGGCTTCGCCTGCCAAGCCATCGGCAGCATTGAGACTGAGGTGCTGTTGTAAAACACGTCTACAAAAGCGCTGAATCGCTGGATTTTGCGTATCTTTAGCAAGTGCCAGGATGAGTTGATCAATGTACCCTTTTGCGATCGCCCACTGAATCAGATTGAAGATTACTGTGCCATGCTTACCAGTACCAGCAAGGACAGCCAGGTTTCTGTCGAGCTTCACATCGACAAAAACTTTCAAATCGTCTGGGTCGGGATAAGCCGCTTCGATCGCCTCACGCAGTTGCCCACGATCGGCTCCTGATAGTGTCAGCATGCCTGCCTCCCAAACACTTCCACCTGATCCATCGTCAGACAAACAATCATCATGTGTACTAAAGCCATAACGACACTTTGACTCATTGACTCCAAGGCTCAAGTGCTATTAATTTCACAGCCAGGACAGCGCTTTACAGTATGCTCTCAACAAATTTAACCGAG
>ENA-ORBV01012606-ORBV01012606.1-microbial-mat-metagenome-genome-assembly--contig:-NODE-12606-length-13010-cov-11.015310_pt1 | contig 13010 bp, 16 predicted proteins | sample MGYA00237777_ERZ505514 | MGnify/ENA primary metagenome ERZ505514 (study PRJEB26160, sample SAMN06269048) | microbial mat metagenome | isolation source: Oligotrophic lake microbial mat | place...
CGTAGTGGCCTTGCGCGCGGTGCAGACCCAGGATTTCATGACGGCGGATTGGGCACATCTGCCGCATGAATTGTTAGCAAGGGTGTCGAACCGCATCATCAACGAGGTGCGCGGCATCAATCGGGTGGTATACGATATTTCGGGGAAGCCGCCGGCGACGATCGAGTGGGAATGAGTCAAGATCGTCCCAAGGTGTTTCGGTACATCCCAAGACAACCTGATTTCCCTGTAGGGACAAGGACTTAGCGTCCAACGGCGTCCCATCGAATTCCAGGGCGTCCCAGGCGTTCTGACGGTTGACTTGACGGTATCCGGGCACCTAAGCTGGCAGGCCTGCAGCGATACCGTCAGAGGCTATGACGGTATAGCGGTCCTGCGACAAGTAACGGATCGGAGACCTCATGGAAACCTCGATGGAACGGGCGCGGGTTGGGCTGGCGAGTGCGAAGGCGCGTCATGGATTGACGGAAGCCAAGCTGCGAGAACTACAGCCTAGCGAGCGGGCATACAAGGTCAGCGACGGAGGCAACGGTCTCTACGTCGTCATCTCGCCAAGTGGCAGCAGGTCCTTCCGCTATGACTATCGATTGAGCGGCCGGCGCGAGACACTGACCATCGGACGCCATGAACCAGTTGCGCGTCATGCCCAGCGATCTCACCTGGCCTACGGCATGGATGTAACGCTGGAAGAGGCACGCTTGCTGCTGGCTCGGGCGCGTGTCGATGTCAGTTCCGGGCGATCGCCCGCCCGGGCCAAGGTCGAGCAGCGCAGCGAAGTCGCCGACGCCATGAGCTTCGGGCGATGGGCGACGCAGTACTTCGGGTTCAAGTCCGACGCCAAGAGCGGCGCCGAGCGGCTGGCCGACAGCACACTGTCACTGCGGCGTTCGATCTACAACCGAATCCTGGCCAGTCCGTTCGGGAAGTTGAACCTCGATGAAATCAAGCCGGTCGCGCTGGGTGAGTTGCTCGACCGCGTCAAGACTGAACGAGGCCCAGGTCCGGCCGTGCACGCCAGGGAACTGGTGTTGCAGGTCTACCGGTTTGCCAATGGCAGGGGTGTCGATGTCGCCAACCCGGCTGAAGCGCTTGCTCGGAAGGCCTACGCGACGTTTGTCCCGCGTGAGCGCAACCTGAATCGCCATGAAATCAAGACTTTGCTCGACGGACTGGAGATGACTGGCACCGCGCCGACATTGCGACTGGCTGTCAGGTTCTTGCTGCTGACGGGTGTTCGCAAAGGCGAGTTCATCGGGGCTACCTGGGCAGAAGTGGACTGGGAACGGGCACAGTGGCTGATCCCTGCCGAGAGGATGAAAGCAGGCAAGCCGCACACGGTGTACTTGGCCGAGCAGGCCCTGGACATCCTGACAACGCTTCGAACCTGCTTCCCGTCGAGCAGCTTCGTCCATCCCAGCCGCTATGACTCCTCAGAGCCGATCAGCCAGGCCACGCTGAACCGGTCAATCACCGCGGCGGTCAATCGGATCAACGCGGATCGAACATCGGATCAGGGGCTGTTTTTGCCAGTCTCCGTCCACGACCTGCGCCGAACATTCTCGTCACGGCTCAACGACGCGCTCTTCCCGGAGGCCTTGGTCGAAGCCTGCCTGGCCCATCAGAAAAAGGACCAAGTCGCTGCCGCCTACAACCATGCTAGATTATCCGGGCCTCGGCGGGTCCTCATGCAAGTGTGGGCGGATATGCTGGACTGTTGGATGCGCGGCGAGACCGCGAGGGAAGTCATCGTCCAGGGGAAGGGGAAAATCGATGCGGCGGCGCACGACGCAGAAGGCATGAACTTGTAGGTCGGAGCAAGACCCGGTGAAGTGCTTCGGGGAGTTACCCTTGTTCTGTGCGTGTGTCTGGACCGAATCTGAAGCGACTTTTGCACTCCACGCACCGCTCTGCAACGGTTGCTGTCCGTCGCCTTCTGGCCTTGTAGTGGTGCTTCCAGCCACCTTTGTCACGGCCTACGATTTCTTGTCCCAGATCGTCGACTACAACGACCCGGATCTGGAGAAGCTGCACGCATTTTGAAGATGCTGCAGCCGCGGCTGCGTGGGCAGTGGACGGCGTCAACCAGGAAGACGATCCGATTTCGATCGAGGGTGCTGCCCGTCTTGCGGGCTACAAGCGGGAGAACAAGTCCGAGCACGAACCAAACTGAGCCTCGCTGGCGGCGAAGCGAAGGCCCTTGACCCCATGGCGGCCGGCGATGAACTCGCTTGGGACGATCCCAAGCTCCGCTTGTCGACCATTATTTTGAAGATGAACGAGTGAACGAGAATTTCGCTGGCAAGCACAGCGACAGCGAAGGACGGGCGACGGACGTGATCGGCAATGCGAGCGAGGACTCAGATATTGCGGGGCAAGCCAAGGCAAATTTAACGGCTGGCCAGTTCGCCAACGGGGACTACCGATCCGTTCTGTCGCAAGCCATCATCTGGGCGCTTGAGAGTCACTATTCGATGTCCGAGCAGGCGCTGCAAAACCCGAAGGTTTTTGAAGAGATCGCCGATCTGCTGTTGCCGGAGGTCTATGAGAAAGCCAGGGGAGAACGCAGCCGGTGGAGTGCAGTGAGCGTCGAATCAATAGTCTGCTTTCTGACATTGGTTCGAATTCCCTTCGTTACATCGCCTTGATTGCATCGCTTGATCGCGGGTCTTTGTACCCGGGCGCGAGCTGCGCGTTACTGGCGCCGTAAAGAGTCAACGGGTCTCGCAGCCAAAGCGCGTACTCCAGCCCCTGCTGGCTGTGGTCCGGAGAGCAGTCCACGGTCCATCGGCGGAGCATGTACCCGGCATTCGCCGCACGGACTTTGACTCGCAAGACACCGTCTGCTGGTATTTGGTAGTCCATGACCACAATTTCCGGCCGTGGATGGCTCGGATGGGACACCAGTTCGAGTTCGATAACGCGACTCCACTGAGCATCGCACTCTACCGTTTCTTCGTGTCGAACGGAGCCGTCTTCCAACACGATCGGGGTATCCATTCGGGTGAAAACGAAGTCACGAAACTGGCTGTGCCGGCGGTCAAACGCCCTTAAGTGCCAACGAATACCTGTGTCGACAAGCGCCAGCGGCACGAGTTCGCGCTCAGTGCGACCGCTTTCGACAGATGTGTACCCAAGCCGTACGGGCTTTCGTCGATGTATCGCCCTGGTGATCGGCGCGAGGACGGACATATTCGGGGCGGTGAGCGTCAGCGGAATTTCACAACGAACCATGGGTTCCAAGTTGTCGCCGATGCCCTCTCCAAATCCTTGGGACAGCGCTGTGAGGACCCTTCGGGGGTCATGGTCGAACAGCGGGACGAAGCTAGGCGTCCAGCGATAGACCTTGTCTGTGTTGTTGAGCGCAAGGTTTTGAGGCGCGATTTCCTTGTACAGGGCGATGTCACGGGTGGCGGCAGCCGGGCCGGTGCCAAACCGGCTGGCTACATCTGCACGTCGGAGTTCTCCCAGGAAGTACAGCCTGAAATCAATGTGCGAGAGCCTTTCAAGTTGAATTTTGCTCAATTGTGCGAGTGCGTCTCTCTGGGCGTGGGTGAGTTGTTCGGGCATCTCGCCATCATAGCCGTTTTCGCTACGTCAAAGGTCTATTTTGGAATTTACATCTCACCAGAATGATGATATAGTCTATTCATATTGTTTATATTTGCGATCTGCAGCCCACCACCATGCCCTCTCCCATCGCCAAGAAGAAAGCGCCCTCCGGTCGATTTTCGACGTCGGAGCCTGTAAGACGCTTGGTGTGGACGCGCGCAGCAGGGCACTGTGAACAATGCGGCATGGATGTAACTCAAGACTTCAGGACGGGGTCTAGGTTCAATTGGGCTGCTGTTGCACACATCCTTCCTGCCAGCCCTCAAGGCCCTCGTAGTTCGATTGATCACGATGGGAGAGCGGCCCAGCAGCACACGGACGATCCAGAAAATTTGATGCTCCTTTGCCCGTCGTGCCACACGCGCACCGACACGGATGCCGATGGGTATCCAGCGGCCGATCTGAGCAGACATCACCATGACCACATCGAGCAAATCCGTCATGCGGCCAAACGTGGCGAGACGAAGCGCGCGATGGGGCTTATCGTTCTCAGCCAGCACTTCGCATCCGAAAATCTGATCCGCCGGGAAGACCTGCTTCAGGCCATGCTTTCGGAAGGCCTGTGGGCCGAAAAGAAGGTTCAAATCCTGACGCTGCGAGCTCCAGGTAGCGCGGGGCGAGATGAGCTTTACTGGCAGGCGGTTGAGCGGGACATCGATGACGAGTTGCGTGACCGACTGACCACGAGCACCAGTTCACAAGGCGACCCACTGAACTTGGCAGTTGTGGGGGTCGCAGACATGCCAGCGTTGATCCGGATCGGTCGTCAACTTGGCGATCGGGCCAATCGTCACCTCTTCTCTCGCGACCGCAGCGGCACCCTGCGTTGGACCGATTCCGACGCTGCGCCTCCTGAATGGACTTATGTGCCGCCGCCAGATGGGGAGGGTCCTCTCGCGCTGGTGATTGATCTGTCTGCGCATGTGCGGGACGCGGACATTCAAGCGAGCTTGCCAAGCGCCCGCATCGCCCGCTTTTCGACGCCCACGCCGGACTACGGGCTTGTTCGCAATCGGGGGGTGCTCGACACTTTCAGACGGGCAATCCAGCCTCGGCTGAGCCAACTCGAGGCGAGCACAAGCGACGTCATTCATCTTTTCGTCGCCATTCCTGCGGCCATCGCCATTGAGTTCGGGGCCTTGTTGTCAACGCAGCATGCACATCGGTACTTGGTCTACGACCGCGGTGAACAGAACAAGTTCTTCCCAACGATGCATCTCGGTCCCCGTCGCTAAAAAAGCAGAACTCAGAGGAAACAATGGCATGAACTCAACAGAATCAGACAAGAGCCTCGCAGCCCTTCTCTCAGAACTGGATCTTCCCGATCGCGCCTACGAACTGGCCGAACGCCGCTACAAGGACCTCGGAGAATGGATCCAGCGACCAGGGTCGTCGTTGGAACCGTACGATGCGCACATCTTTGTTCAAGGTTCGTTTGCGTTTGGCACCGCCATCCAACCCGTAAACGACGACGATGAATACGATCTGGATTTCACGTGCAAACTCCGCAAAGGAATTTCGCGCGACACGCATACCCAGGAGCAACTCAAGCGTTTGGTCGGCGATGAATTGCGCGCCTACCGCGAAGCTCGGCAGATCACAAAGCCACTGGTTGCGAAGAACAGGTGTTGGCGCCTTGGCTACAAAGACGGGCTTGCGTTCCACATGGACGTTGTGCCAGGAATTCGGGCCGACACGGCGCGTCGAGTCGAATTGCAAACCAGGATGGTGCAAGCGGGCGTCGATTCCGCGCTGGCCATGGAAGCAGCTCGCCGCGCCCTATGGATCACAGACCTTCAGGACGTCGACTTCGCTCGCATCAGCCAAGACTGGCCTTCGAGCAATCCAGGGGGATACCAGCTTTGGTTTCAAGCGCGAATGCGTGGCGCAGAGCAAAAGGGTGTCGTGCGCGCCCAAGTGGACCCGTTGCCGGTCTACCGCAGCAAGACGCAGCTCCAACACTGCGTTCAGCTGTTGAAAAGACATCGCGACGTGATGTTCAAAGGGAGCTGCGAGATGAAGCCGGCCTCCATCATCATCACGACGATCGCCGCGAACGCCTACAGCGCAGGCGAATCTTTGTCGCACACGCTCCAGCGGACGTTGCGCGCCCTTAACGACCTCCGTCAATCCGGCACGGACGTGGTGCTCAACCCGGTCAACCAGAAGGAAAATTTCGCAGACCGTTGGGCGCGCCCTGAACTGCAGCACCTTCGGCTGAAAGATAATTTTCACGGATGGGTCGAGCAGGCATCGCGAGATTTCGGAGAGTTTCTTGCGAACTCCCCGAGCCAACGGCTTATCGAAACTGCGCAAGATGCCTTCCAAGTCAGCGCCGCGTCGCGATTCTCGAGAAACGTTGGAGCGGCCGCATCGGCGGTCGTGGCGAGTTCGATTCGGACTGTGGCCGCTCAACCAGCGCCACCTCGCCCCTGGTGCAGCTAGTGCGTCATGAAGTTCGGCCAAAGTGACGTAGACGCGCTGCTGAACTACTGGCCACGCTTGAGGCGTGCGCCAGTGACGCGAGATGGCTTCGCGTCGATAGTCGGAACCTTGGGCTTTTCGATGGCGCCGGCCGGCCTGCCCCTCATCGAGGACAGTTATTCGATCCGCTTGGAAGTGCCAACGAAGACCTCGGCGAACGCACCTCAGGTGTTCGAAACAGGGGGTCGCATCACGCGCCACATCGATAACCACGTCTTCACAAATGGTGCGCTGTGCCTGGGCTCACCATGGATGCTTCGCCGAATCATTGGAACACCCCCGGATCTGGTGACATTCGTCAACCAATGCGTCGTTCCGTTTCTGTATTCGGCATCGTGCCGAGAGAGAAACGGCGGCGAACTTCCTTTTTCTGAACTTACCCATGGAAAAGCCGGGCTGCTTGACGACTACGAGCAGATCCTTGGGCTTCAAGGGGCGAAGTCAGTGTCGCTCGCGCTCCTCGCCATCAGCCAGCGACACCGGGTTGCCAACAAGAACGCGTGCCCGTGCGGATGCGGAAGAAGGCTGGGAACATGTGATTTCAGATGGAAGCTGGCTCGACTTAGGTCAGACGCAAGCCGTGCTTTCTTTCGGTCCATGGGGAACGATTTCAGGGCGGCTTGATTCGGTGTACCGAATGCAGTCCGCGCAGTCGAGCCGTTCGGGACCACTCTTCTTTGCGTCGACGCAGATGCGGTCCCAGACCTGCACGCTCGCATTTTGACGACGCTCAGCATTGAACGTCAGCAACCAGCCTTCACCGGTCATAGCTCCTGCACTGGGACCTTTCGCTCTTGGTCTGACCACTCACCTGTTCGGAAGGTTGCTGCAACTGGGATCAACCGCGCCTCGGTTCTGTTGGTTACGGCTCGATGCCCAATGATCGCTTCATCCAGGCAGACATTGGCCTGTCGGGGGCGAGCAGGTGTTCGATGGTGGTGCGGGCCTGTTCGGTCTGCTGGGCTGTGGTTGCTGCTTCGGTGGCGAGCCGGTCGGCTTCCATCACGTCCAGGCCAGTGAGTTCGTAGCCGTGACCCATCGACATCCAGTGCAGGGATGCCAGTGCGTGTTAGCGGCGGTGCAAATCCGCCACTAGATGGCGACGAATCGAGATTGGGTGTTGCATAACGACAAGGGGCCTGTAAAGGCCCCGAGTGTTTTACAAAGCTGAGAGCTAGCGATCAGAACGGCGGATCGGTGGAATTGGCGTTCGCAGGATCGGTAGTTGGAAAGGCGGTACGCTGATCGCGCAGGACTTCGTGCAGCCCGATCTCGTAGTGCGTCCAGATTCGTTCACGCAGATCGTCGAGCAACTCGACCACAGCGAGGGCCTGTTCCGGAGTCCAGTCGTCGGGAAGGATGAAGGCGAGGCCGCGCTGGCGGCCGGAAGGCAAGAGCCAAGGCGTCATGACTTGGCTTTGCGCCGCAGCTTGGCGCGTTGCTCGGAACGTTCCTTGGCCTCCTTCAAGCGATAGGAAGCGCCCTCGATCGAAATGACCTCGGCGTTATGCACCAGCCGATCGACCAGGGAGACCACACAGGCGGCATTCGGAAACACCTGCGACCATTCGGCGAAGGGGCGATTGGTCGTCACCAGCGTGCTCTTGGTCTCGTAGCGACGACTGACCAGTTCGAACAACAGATCGGCATGGCGGTTCGAATAAGACAAATAGCCGACCTCGTCGATGACCAGCAAATCCGGGGCGGCATAGTGGCGCAGACGGCGGCGCAAAGCCGAATCGCTATCGAGCGCGGCCAAGTCGCCGAGCAACTGGCCGGCGGTGGTGAACAACACCGTGCGACCGTGGATCAGCGCCTCATGGGCGATGTTCTTCGCCAGCGTCGATTTACCCACCCCGTTGGGGCCCAGCAACACGATGTTGGCCGACTCCTTGAGGAAGTCGAGCGCCATCAGCGCCTCGACGGCGGCGCGGTCGCAGCGCTTGGGCCAGAGCCAGTCGAAGTCGCACAAGGGCTTGAATTGTCCGATGTGCGCATTGCCGAGACGGCGCTCCAGGCTGCGGCGGGAACGCTCGTCCTCCTCCCACTGCAACAACGGCGCCACCCAGGCCGCCGTGGCCACATCCGGCCAGTGCGCCAGCAGGCCATGCAGGTGCAGCGCCTGCGCACGGCTGCGCAAGGATTCAAGTTGGGTCATCGTTCGTGTCCTCCGAAAGTTCGTCGTTCTTGTTCTCCGCAAGTTCGTCGTAGGCATCGAGCCGGTGCGGCTGTACCGGCACGTCCTTCTGTTTGACGTGCGGCGGCAGGCAGATCGCCACGGGCGGCGCGTCGTGACGCTCTTCGCGCCGGCGCTCGAGCGCCAGACGCACCGCGTTCGGGTGCGGCACCCCGCCCGCCAGCGCAGCCAGGATCCCCGCCTGCAACTCGGCGGCGCCATAGCGGTCGAGCAGGCGCAGCAAGGCGGCGGCAATGGTGCCCAGATTGGCGCCCCGCTCGGCGGCGCGGGCGAGCAGATCGAGGCTGGCCGGCGCTGCCTTGGCCAGATGGTTGGTGCCGCGATGGTGGCGCGCCTGGCGCTTGTGCGCGACCAGCGCCTTGACGTGAGTGGGCTCCTCGATCTGCGCCTTGCGGTCATAACTGCGCGGGTGATCGGCTACGACCGCGCCGCCGTCGAGGACGCGCACCCGCAGCGGGTTGGCCCGCACCGTCAGCGAGCGCCGCACATGGGTGTGCGGGATCGAATAGTCGTTCAGATCAAAGCGCACGTAAGGCGTCTTGCCGGCCTGTACGGCGAGCACTTCATCGCTCGGGTAAGGGTTCGCCGGCAATGCCAGCAGGCGCGGCTGTTCGGCGGTGAAAGCGGCCCGCACACTGAGCGCGCCGTCTTCCGGGCACGGCCGGTCGGCCGCCTGGCCCACGCACCAGGCCTGCGCCTGCATGTTCAGATCGGCAAGGTCGGTGAAGGTACGGGCGGCGAAGAAGGCGTCGCGCACATAGCGGATCGCCCGCTCGACCCGCCCCTTCTCATTGCCGCGCGCCACCGCCACCGGCCGCGGTTCGAAGCGATAGTGCCCGGCAAACGCCAGCAGGGTGGGATGAAAGCGAATCGCATCGCCCTGACGCTCCAGTACGGCGCTCTTCAGATTGTCGTAGAGCAGCACCCGCGGCACGCCGGACCATGCCTCGAAGGCGCCGAGATGGCCGCGCAGGAAGTTCTCCATGCGCGCATCGAGGAAGAAGCGCAGAAAGATCTGCCGCGACCAGGACAGGACCATGACGAAGGCCATCAGCGGGCGCCGGGCACGACCGATGTCGAGGTGATCGAAATGGGCCCACTATGCCGAGTCGCCACATATGCCGAGTTTTTGCGCAGCCTCGCTGGTAACGAGTGGCTGCCGTCAATCAATCTACTCGGCATTGCATTTTTCCTCCATGGTCGGGGTCCCCCCCCTTTCATGGAGAATCAGATGGAACAGTCCGAAGTCAAGTTGTGGTCGTTGCTGCATGTCCCCGCTGGCCCGCTTGCGAGTCACCTCGACATATTCGCGAGGGGTCTACTCGATCAGGGTTTTAGTGCCCGCTCGATACATGTACAAGTTCGCTTGGTCGCGAAGTTCAGCCTCTGGCTGAAGGCCAGACACGTTCAACTCGTCAGGTTGTCCGACGCGCACGTGAATCGATTTTTGCGGCAACTAAAGTATGGGAAGTCGCCCCGGTGCGGAGCACTTGCCTGCCTTCGCAGACTCATGGCCCGCTTGCGTCTATCTGGCGCTGTGGGCCAGGAGTCGATCGCACCATACTCCAAGACATCGCCCATTCAAGAAATCGTCACCGCTTACGGTGAACATCTGGGCGGCGCTCAGGCACTTTCACGCGCGACCTGCGTTCAGTACCTTCCGTTCGCCAAGCGGTTTCTGACTGAGCGCTTCAAGGACGGCTGTGTTGATCTTGCCCAGCTGAGGGCCGCCGATGTGGTGGACTTCATTGGTCGGCAAGCCGCTTGCCTGAGTCCCGCACGAGCCAAGTCCGCCACAATCGCCCTGCGTTCATTCCTTCGCTACCTGCGCTTTCGCGGCGAAGTGACGATGGATCTCGCCGCGGCCGTACCGACTGTGCCGAATTGGTCAATGACCGGGATCCCTCGCGCAATCTCTGAGGAGCACGTACGAGCCGTCCTTGAGAACTGTCGCCGCGACACAGTTGGCGGGTGCCGAGACTACGCGATACTGCTTCTGCTGGCTCGTCTCGGTTTGCGCTCAGGTGAGATCGTTTCGCTCACCCTTGACAGCATCGATTGGGAGCGAGGGTGCGTGACCATCGTCGGCTCCAAGGGCGGCCATCGCTCGGAACTACCGCTGCCGGAGGATGTCGGCAGGGCCATTGCGCAGTATCTGCACCAATGGCGACCGCACAGTACGCTGCGGGCCCTGTTCCTGCGCGTGAACGCGCCCGTAGGCTGCCTGGGATCGTCGACCAGCATAGGCTCGCTCGTCGGCGCTGCCATTGCTCGGGCGAAGGTCCGTCCGCTTCACGCAGGAGCACATCAGTTCCGCCACGCCTTGGCTTGCCAGATGCTGCGCAACGGCGCCAGTCTGACCGAGATTGGTAGCTTGCTGCGGCATCAGCATCAGAAGACCACCGCGATCTACGCCAAGGTAGATTTCGCGGCATTGCGGCCGCTCGGCCTCGCGTGGCCTGGGAGCGCACGATGAGTACCCTGCGCACCCTGCTGGAGGACTACCTCGCCACCCGCCGCGCCCTGGGATTCAAGTTGGTCGGCGATGGCACTGGGTTGACCACCTTCGTTTCCCACTTGGAGGCGGCACAGGTCGAATTCATCACCAACGAGGCTGCGCTGAACTGGGCACGGCTGCCGTCCTCGGTTCAGCCTGTCCAGTGGGCCCGCCGACTGGGTTTCGTGCGCAGCTTCGCCCGCTACTGCAGCGCGTTCGACTCGCGAACGCAGGTTCCGCCAACTGATCTCATCCAGGCTCCCCGACTTCGACGAACGCCGCACTTCTTCGACGATGACATCATCGAGAGATTGCTCGGCGCAGCATTGGATTTGCCCCCGCAAGATGGATTGCGACGCTGGACATTCCACTGTTTGTTTGGACTGCTGAGCGTGTCCGGGCTACGCATCGGTGAGGCGATCCGCTTGACCCTGGAGGATGTGGATCTGCAGGAAGCGATCCTCACGATTCGTTCGACGAAGTTCGGCAAGTCGCGACTGGTTCCAATGCATCCGAGTACGGCCGAAGTTGTCGCCAACTACATCCAGCGCCGACGGTCGGTTCGGGCTGCGTGCGCGACGGATCCCGTGTTCATCAACGATCGATACAAGCCCCTCTCGCACGATCGGTCAATCGATACATTCCAACGCCTACTCATCAAGATCGGCGTCACCAGCCAACGCGAAGGTCGGCGTCCCCATCTGCATGATCTCAGGCATCGGTTCGCGATGCGAACCCTTGCCCAATGGTACAAGGAAGGCCGCGATGTAGAGCGACAACTACCGGTGCTGTCGGCTTACTTGGGGCATACCGCGACTCGCGACACCTACTGGTATCTGTCAGCCATTCCAGAACTCATGGGGCTTGCGCGCGAGCGCCTCGAACGGCACTGGGAGGGCAGATCATGACACCGTCAATCAGCTTCGGGGGCGTTCTCACAAGCTTCTTCACCAAGCGCCTCATGCAGCAGCGCCTGGCTAGTTCCCATACAGTGAGCTCGTATCGTGACTCGTTTCGTATGCTCCTCAGGTTCGCTGCGGTTCAAACCGGCAGATCCCCGTCCAATCTGACCTGGCAGGACATCGATGCGCCGCTGGTCAGTGCCTATCTCGACGACCTGGAGGCGCGTCGCGGCATCACTGCGCGCTCGCGCAATCTTCGGCTGACTGCGATTCGATCCTTGTTCAAGTACGCTGCTTTCGAACTGCCCGAACATGCCGATCAGATTCAACGGGTCCTGGCAATTCCCTGCAAACGCTGCGCCCATCGGCAGATCGGGTATTTGACTCGCGCCGAAGTCGATGCGCTGCTCGCGGCTCCGGACCGAGATGAATGGTCCGGGCGACGAGACCACGCATGGCTGCTGCTGGCCGTACAGACCGGACTGCGATTGTCCGAACTGACGGGAATAAAGTGGGGCGACATCTGTCTCGGCGCGGGCGCGAACGTGCGCGTGATGGGCAAGGGCCGCAAGGAACGCTGCACACCTCTGACGAAGCAAACGGCGGCAGTCCTGCAATCATGGCGGCGTGAGCCCTCCCGCGGCGATGGCAGCATCGTATTCCCCAACCGTGCAGGCGGTCGATTGAGCAGCGACGGCGTCCAGTACTTGCTGGCCAAGCACGTCGAGAGGGCGCGGCAGAACTGCGCATCGCTGCGCGCCAAGCGCGTCTTCCCACACTTGCTCAGGCATACCGCGGCGATGAATTTGCTGCAAGCCGGGGTCGACACGACCGTGATCGCCATGTGGCTCGGCCATGAATCGATCGAGACGACTCATGTCTATCTGGAGGCGGATCTGGAGTTGAAGCAGCGCGTACTGGCCAAGATGGCGCCGACAGGATCGAAGCCGTCGACCTACAAGCCCGATGATGCGTTGATGGCATTTCTGAAGAACCTGTAGGCCCAGGAACTATGCCGAGTCTTACTCGATCACTTCCCAAACCTATGATCGATGAACCACGCATTGCCGAGCAAACTCGGCATATGTGGCGACTCGGCATAGTGGGCCCTATGCCGAGCTCGGCATAGGGCCCAGTCGACTTGCCCCTGCTCACCCGGCAGAGTGGTCAGGCGCAGGTAGGCTTCGGCCGCCGGTCGCGGGCGATGGAGCGAGATCAGGTGGCGGAAGTGATCCGGGCCGCCCGCATAGCCACGCTCGCGCACCATCGTGTACAGGCGGCTGGCGGTGAGGGTCGGATACTTCGTCAGGGTCTGGCTGAT
>ENA-ORBV01012607-ORBV01012607.1-microbial-mat-metagenome-genome-assembly--contig:-NODE-12607-length-13009-cov-9.067352_pt1 | contig 13009 bp, 8 predicted proteins | sample MGYA00237777_ERZ505514 | MGnify/ENA primary metagenome ERZ505514 (study PRJEB26160, sample SAMN06269048) | microbial mat metagenome | isolation source: Oligotrophic lake microbial mat | place...
ATATAATACAGGTGTTCTATGGAAAGTTTACTGGTTCGGGCTGTGTAGGAGGATCGTATCATACGGAGAATCGTGGTCACGGAATTCATTTCACTGGATGGCGTCATCGAAGCACCTGGCTGGACTGTGCCCTACTGGAACGACGAGATCGCCCAGTTCAAAGGGGATCAGCAGTCCAACATCGATGCGCTGCTGCTGGGGCGCGTAACCTATCAGGGCTTCGCAGCCGCCTGGCCGGACAGCAAGGATGAAGGCGCAGATACCATGAACAACCTGCGCAAATATGTGGTGTCAACGACACTGGACAAGGTGGAGTGGAACAACTCGACACTGATCACAGCGGATATCGTGGCGGCGATCACCCAACTCAAGCAGCAGGACGGTCAGGATATGCTGGTCTACGGCAGCGCCACGCTGGTGCAAACGCTCATGCAGCATGATCTGGTCGATCGCTATCGGCTGCTGGTCTACCCGGTCGTGGCGGCGATGACCTGCGCCAGCCCCGGCTGCACATCGAGCAGATAGCGGGTGACGATACCGCTCACCGTCTTCATGCGGCGGTCGCCATTGCCGTCGTAGGCGAAGCTGTGCGTCCCGACGCTGGTCAGGCGGTTGGCGCGATCCCAAACATAGGCATTTGTCCCGTCGCTCGTCATGTTCCCGTTCGGGTCGTAGGTATACCCGGCGTCGGCGATCTGGTTGGCCGCGTTGTAGCTGGTGGTCGTGACCGTCGGCGTCCCACCGTCAATGGCGACCGCCTCACGGGTGCGGTTGCCTGCCAGGTCGAAGGCGTAGCTGTAGGCAGTTTCCGGGACGGACGCCAGGTCGTCATGGCGATGCTGGTCGGCGGCGATGACGCGCGCCAGCCCGTCGTAGCTGTATTGCCAGGTGTGCAGGCGGTAATCGCGGTTGGTCTGAAGCTGCTTGAAGCGGACGATGTTCCCACTCGACAGCCCGTTCCGGTCGGTACGGTTGCGCACTTCCAGCGTATGCACGGCGTCACTGAGCAGCGCAATCGGCAGCGCTGCTTCGCTGGCGGTTGCTCATCCCATCGTAAGCGTAGCTCGTCCCGCCCGCCGACAGCAGCCGGTTGGCGCGATCCCAGGTGTAGGCGTTCGCGCCGTCACCGAGCAGGTTGCCGTTATTGTCGTATGTCAGCGTCGCTGCGCCCGCACTCGTCATCTGGTTCGCCGCGTTGTAGCCGTAATTCGTCGTGGTCGCGCTTCCGGCAATCGTCTCGGTCGCTTGCGTGCGGTTGCCGGAAAGGTCAAAGGCATACTGGTAGCGCCGCAGCAGGTCAGGGTCGATTGCATTTGCGTTGATGCCCGGCGCATAGCGTGCCTCGCGCAGCCGCGCCAGCGCGTCATAGCTGTAGCGGATCGTGTGCAGTGTGTAGCCGCGATCCGCGATCACAAGCTGCTTGAAGCGCACCTTGTTGTCGATCAGGATGAACACAGTATTGGAAAGCAGACAATCTCTGATTAACTTTTTTGCTTTCTAAATATTGCAATTACGCTTACAGGAAATGATAATATAATTGCTAAAATTAGGCTAATGTATAAAGCAGGTAAACCTGCTCCAGGTCCATCAAGTTGTTGTACCCTAACGAAAAATAGCGATACAATAAAAAATATTATCCATAATGAAGTTGAGATTGTTATGTATAACAATACAAAACAGCCGAGACTACTGATAAGTTTCATACTGATTATCTCCATGGTTAAAAATTGTGGTAAAGGGGCATCAAAGTACCAATGATGCCCCCAGTGTTTGGTTTACACCTTACCGAAAGCTATTCAAACTTCCACTGCCACAAATGAAGTTTGCAATGTAATTTGGAAGTCCATCAACTTCACTGCAAAGCTCTGGAGACAAGAATTGCAAACCAGCTATCTGAGCCACGTAAAATCGCTCATTTGGATCTCCTTGACCAGTACTACTATTAGCCCACACACTTGTACCTGCAGCATCAATCGATATTGATACACCATTTATTTGTATCCCATTTCGTGGCGTAGTATGCGGAAACCAACTTGGTAAAGGAACTGTACATGGTGTACATTCCGAAACATCAGGATCTTGTCCAAAATCAGCGTAATTCCAATAGTTCCACCCGAACGGTGCATCTGTGTAATCTACGTATTCTGTAATCTCCCTACAAAGAGTATTTGCGTCGTTAAATGTTCTTGAGCTTAAACGATATCCTATTCGAGCAGTTGCAAGTTCAGCAATGCCTCTCAAAGCACCGCCCACAGTCACAGCAAGTGAAAGTAAAGTCTCTTGCTCAATTGCTAGTTTACCACCTGAATATCCAAAAATTATATTTCCGAGTTCTGAGCGGTCAATACATTTTCCACACAGTGTAACTCCTCTCATACATTTAGAGTGATTTGGACACGAAAGCCCAGGTAAACTAAACTGCATCCATTTATGTGGAATAGCGGCTGCATATGCTCGAAAAGTTGCAAACAATACCGCTTCACCTACAACTCTCTCCAGTAGATAAGGTGTTTGCCGTGATAAAGCGTTGAGGTCATCCATAAAACGCCCATGTTCCTGAAGCTCTCCTAACATCCATTCACTAACATCAGGACCACAGCACATAGAATCATTGCTATTACAACCGGACCAAATTTCTGGACTCCCACCAAAAAGCCCAATTGGATCAACAAGGTTAATCGGATTACCTAATACATAAGCATATGGATAAAGGTTTTCTAGTGGATCAAGCGCGGTGAACACTCCCAAGCCCGGCATGTAATACCGCGCGCGCAGGTACAGCAAATCGTTTGTGTTATCGTACTGCTCACCAGTGAAGCCATAGCTTGTCTGGGTTGTTCCGATCGCGCCGAAGCCTGTGCCGAAGGGATCGTAGTTCGTACTCCACAGCATTGCACTTCCATTATCCACCACGCCGCGCACGCTGCCCAACCCGTCTTGCAGCATCCATTCCCAGTTGTTGGTTGTATCCTTCTGAGCATGGATGCCACGAGGCATGTGAACAAATCGGCTAGTGGTTCCCGCACTTGTGTTGCTGAGGACAACCGCAAGACTCGGCTGAAGATCGAGCAAAAACTCGTTCACCATTGCAGCAACAGTTTGTTTGACACGATTGCCCATCCCCTCATAGGCGTAGCTCGTGCCGCCCGCTGAAAGCATCCGGTTCGCCCGATCCCATGTGTAGGCGGTCGTGCCGTCGTTGGTCAGGTTACCATTGTTGTCATAAGTCAGCGTCGCCCCAACCGCGCTCGTCATCTGGTTGGCAGCGTTGTAGCCGTAGTTAGTGGTCGTCGTGCTGCCCGCAATCGTGGTGATCTGCTGCGTTCGATTGCCGCTCAGGTCGAAGGCGTACTGATAGCGCCGCAGTAGGTCGGCATCCGCCGCACCGCCCGTCACTCCCGGCGCGTAGCGGGCTTCGCGCAGTCGCGCCAGTGAGTCATAGCTGTAGCGGATGGTGTGCAGCGTGTAGCCGCGATCCAGGATCACGACCTGCTTGAAGCGCACTTTGTTCCCGCTTGCCGACGGATGCCGTTCAGCACGCACACGGATTTCTAGCATGTGCGGTCCTTCGTGCGCCAGTTTGCGGCTGTCGATACCCAGCGGGATCAGGATGTCGCGCTGCCCCGCGCTCGCTGCGTAGCCGTCGAACGACTGCCACAGTGAGCCGCCGATGTAGACATCGTAGAAGCCGTGATCCGGTCCCGTCCCCATTGTCAGTGTAGCTTCATCGCCCACAAAGCCGACCAGCAGCGATGCCGTGACCGCGCTCGTCTCCTTAAAGCCGCTCACGTCCGTCCACGCGCCGTTCGTAATGATCCCCTTGTCGCTGCTGATGATCGTAACATCGTTCGTCGTCGTGGGGTGCGTCAACATCTCGGTCGCTTGGGTGCGATTACCCCGCTTATCGATCTCGTAAGCGAAGTTTGCCAACACTTTGCTGTCTTTGCTGTGGCGCAAGAGGCGTAACCTTCCACCGGCATCGTGTTGATAGCGCGAGAGTAACCCATTGGCGCGTTCGGTCGCTACATGTCGCCCCGCATTGTCATACGCAAACCCCGATTTCTGGTTATCCCAGTCAGTCAACGAGACCAGTTGTCCTTTCTTATCATACGTATACGTGACATTTAAGCCACCCGGCAGGGTCAGGCGCGTCCGCAAGCCGCCTGCGTCGTACTGGTAGCTCACCGTCTGGTCAACCGTGCCGTTCCCGTCATTGTCGAAGCCGACGCTCGCCAGGCGGTGCATATCATCATAGCCGAACGTGGTCTCGCGGATGCGGCTGGTGAAGCCCGCCGCGCTGAACTCGCTCATCTTGGTACGATTGCCCGCATTGTCGTATATAAACGTCACATCAGGCGTGACCGCAGGCGCGCCATAGTTGATATTGAGCGGTCGCCCCAAACGGTCGAATTCGCGCACGACCGCATAATTGGTCGATCCGGTGATGCCCGGCATAGTCATGGTGGTCTGCGTCTTGCCATTGGTCAGGCTGGCATACGCCGTCGCCCATGTCTTATTGAGGGGGTTGGTCAGCGACTTGCGGCGGTTGAGTTTATCATAGGCGTAGGTCGTCACGTTCCCACGCGGCTCACGCTGACTCGTCACCCGCCCGGCGCGGTCGTAGACGACGTCGACGATCACGTTCTGGTCTTTATTGACCCCGTGATCAATCGGCAGATTAGTGCTGTATTCCCAGCGGCTGCTCGTGCCGTTCCAGAACCAGAGAGCCGGATCGATGACACCGGGTGACCAAGCAGGATAGGAGTCGTCAACCATGTTATTGGTCAGACGGGTGACTCCAGTCCCATTGGCGTTCATAATGTAAATTTCGTTCACTCCCCCGGAGTTCAGCATGTAAGTGATTTTGCTGCCATCCGGCGACCATGATGCATTTGTACCGCTTGCTAGCGCAATCTTGTTAGTTCCGTCGGCATTAATGACGAAGATTTGGCTGGCATTATCGTAAGCAATCTTCATTCCATCCGGCGACCACGTTAGTGAATACCCCGTGATGCTGCTGCCATTCGACTCTTTGAAAGGGCGTAATTCGGTGCCATCCACGTTCATGATGTGCAGAATATTGCTTGCGTTTCGGAATAACAACCGCTGACCATCCGGTGACCAATTCATGCCCTCGAAGATAGAAGTGTTGATGATCTGCCGGATATTCGTGCCGTCCGCGTTCATGATGTGCGGTGTGAATGCAAGTGCCGTCGGACCGAATCGGAACGTAATATAACGTCCATCTGGTGACCAGGTCGGGTTTTGCCCATAACCCGTGCTGGTGAGCTGCTGAACGCCCGTACCATCCAGCTTGATGGTCTGAATATTAGTTCCACCACTCACGTTGAACGCATAAGCGATCCTGCTGCCATCGGGTGACCATGCCGGGTCTGAATGAATTTCCGGCTGATTAGTCAGCTGAACATTGTTCGAACCGTCTGGGTTGATCAGCCGAATCTGTCGATTTAGAAGATCATAGGTGAAGGCAATCCGCTGTGAAATCGACTGCGGCTTATACGACTGAACCACACGGTAGCGGCGACGAACCTGATCATACAAATAGCGCGTTGTCACTTCTGCGGGATCAGTGATCGTGTTGACCTGCCCATCTTTGAAATAGCTCGTCAGCGTAACGTCACCAACGGGGCTTGTCACTTTTGTCTGACGATTCAAGCGGTCATGCACATATTCCGTGATAAGGTCACGGTCGTTCATCTGTCCGTTATGCGCCGGGTTGAACAGCCATGCTCCAGTGATTATGTCGCGTGCATCTGGATGCGGTTGCAGCACGTCATTCGTCCAGTTAGCGATTGTCCGTAAAACACGTCCCACCTTGTCATAGCAGGTATAGATTGTACTCGCCAGCGGGCTGGTTGCCGCCTGCGTGACCGTCAGTCGTCGCCCCAATTTATCGTAGGTGAAAGTGGTTTGTGTGCCGCGCACGTCAATAGACTTTGTCACTCGCCCGGCAAGATCATATTCTGTGCTGCTCAACAAGTCTTCATCAGGTGCATTGGTGTTGAACATTCCATCAACATAATTGGCGATCGTCGTCAAGCGGCGACCGAGCTGATCGTAGGTGAAGCGTACTTCGACACCTGCCGCGTCACGGGTTTGACTCACCCGTCCCTGTGTATCGTATTGGGTCGCGCTGATCCGATTCTGATCTTTATCCGCACCGAAGCTGATGCCGTTCCCTGCACCATCTTCCCACCGATTGTTCGTCGTACTCCATATCCAGTTTGCCGGACTGCTGCCACCTTGCGGAACATAGTTGACGATCGTCATTATCTCGCGCCCGCTCGCATCATACACATGGCGGGTGACATTGTTGCGGTGATCAATCGTCTCTTCAAGAAGACCATCACTATTGTAGGCAGTGGACGAAAGCTGATTTTCATCGCTATCAGCACCATGCGCGACTGCTGCTCCGCCTGCGACCTGCTTCCAGCCCGACTGATAAATCCAATCCTTTGGATCTGTCGTTCCCTGTGGGATGTAGTTGGTGACGGCGCGAACTAATCGCCCCATGCCATCATAAATGCTGCGCGTGACCCGTCCCAATACATCGCGCGTTTCTTCGACTTGACCCTTCGTATTGTAAGTCGTCGCGCTGACGATATTTTGATCGTTTTTCGACCCATGATCGACTGCCGCTCCGCTGCTCATCTGCCAGCGATTGTTCGCCGAACTCCAGACCCATAGCTCAGGGGCTTCAACCTGATGGATGAAATTGGTGATCGTTTTGACTTGGCGACCCAGAGCATCATAAACGAAACGTGATTTGCGACCCAATGTGTCGCGTGTCTGTACGACGCGTCCCATTGGGTCGTATTCAGTGGTTTCAACGACATCCAGATCGGGGTCTGTACTCGGTATATAGTCGATCGAGCGCGGATCATTGGCAGCGACATAGGCTGGATCATTGTCATAGATGAGGATCGTGGCTGCATCTTTGGCATGACGCACGGTCTTGACGGGTCGATTGAGCGCATCGTAAATGGTATACGTAACCCGATTGAGCGCGTCCACCGTCTTGACCAGATTGCCGGCCGCATCGTATTCATTCGTGACCGTAATGTCCTGATCGACTTGTGCACTTGCTGCGTAACTGCTCAAGGTCGGATCAGGGCTGCCGCCCACATAGTCATTGTTGTAACCAGGCACGCTAGCGCTCTGAACGGTTTTGATCAGCCGTCCAGCCTTATCATAGCCGTAGAGAACCACATGACCCTCTGTGCCTCTCTGAAAACGCACCAAGTTCCGTGCATTGTACGCCGTATCGGCAATGATATTTTGTGTATTTTCAGTTCCATGCGAGATGGGAGTAGTATTGCTCAAACTCTTTTCCCATCGCCTATTGACCGTGTTCCATACCCACAACGCCGGGTTTTCAGCAGTTCCGCCACTTTGATTGACATAACGGGCGATCGTTCGGATAACCCGATCCAACGCATCGTAGAAAGTGAGGCTGGTTTGTGCAAACGCTGCGCCGGCATTATTCGTCACGTTGATGCGCCGTCCCAAAGAGTCATAGGCGTAGGTCGTGACTTTGTTCTCGTTATTTGCGGTATAAATGGCAATGGCAGACGCGACCGTGGTCGGTGCCGTGACGTTTTGTGGACCACACACGGTGGCTAAGACATTGCCTGCCGGGTCGTACACTGTGTAAGAAAACTCACAGGTACCAAACAGGCTGGTTTTCTGCGTTTTGACGACCCTACCCGCACTGTCATAGGTGTAAAGCGTGGTCGAGTTGTTCGCTGGCTGAAGCAGATCCTCTTGGGTGATACTTGTCAGCAGCCCATTGGCGGTACCGCTTGTGCCGTAGGTGCGCGATGTACGCTGCAAAACGGGTAAACCGTCAGCCACGGTTGGCGTACGAAGCTCTTCTGTAAGTGTTCGTCCTTTCGAGTCGTAGGTTAATTCCTGCCAGCGTAATACCGATCCGCCGCCCACTGCCACTACCTTAATGCGGATTGGTAGACGCGAGTTGCTTGAACCCCCATAGGTATATTCGGTTTTCCGTCCTTCGGCATCGGTGCTGTCTTTCAACGTGTAATCCGCATTGTAGGTAAAGGCGGTCTGGTGGTTTAAGGCATCGGTCACGCTATTTAACCGTTTACCATCAGCGCTCCAATCCATCGTTGTGACGTTCCCTTGACCATCGATCTGCCCCTGCAGACGGAAGTTGAGGTCAGGCGCGCCGAGATCGGACATTGAGTCATCAACCGGATGATTAACCGGCACAGTGCCGCTCAGCTCAACACCCAGATACGCGCCATTTTCGCCGCTCTCCTCGGTGAAGATGTGGGTTTGCGGAATACCTACAACACTCTCGCGCGTTTCAGGGCGACCGTTCAGGCGGATATCAAAGGTGGTTTCAAGGAGGGCATTACCGCGCTTTTGAACTACTTGCGAGAGGGTCGCCCCGGAATACGTGTAGGTGAGTTCTTCAAGGATTAGCGTGCCATCGGCTGTGCCATCTCCAGTGACATCGACGGAAGGGGAAACACGCTTGGTCATCAGGTTGAGCAACGTGGTATTGCTCTCGCCACTAACTTGACCATAGTAATTGTACGTCCAGATGTATGTCCGAACATCGCGTACGCTTGCCAGTAGCGGTTTTGGACTGCTGATCGTCACGCCATTGTTCTTTTCCGGAGTATAGCCAAATTCAATGTAGCGTCCACTGGGCGTAGTAGTATCAAGCCCTGCTGCCGTTTGATCGCCCACGCGCCACAGCTGCCCATTGTCGTAACCAGCCGGTACCACATAGCTGAACTTGAGCTGACGACCGTAACTATCGTCGATCAAGGTCAGTTTGTCGCTGGTATAGGTGTATATCCATGCTTCCGTCGTCGGCCATGTCCGACTTTTCAGGCGAAACTGGTTCGTGATCGACGTAGGCTCAAATTCATAAATACTGTTATCCTGAGCTGTCAAAAGATAGTTTGCCCCGGATACGCTCAATGACGCGCTGGAGCCTGCTTGAGCGACAAACTGACCGACACCGTTTTCATTGAGCTTCAACACCCCACCATTCGGGAGAAAGACATCCGCTGTACGATTGGGAGAAGTACCAGTTAAAACCAACGTATATTGGTGGTTATGCGACCAGCCCATCCCCATGAACTGATACCGAGCATTGCTCCGCTGTGCCTGATTGTATTCACGCTCGAATGTCATTCCACCCGCCGCCGTCTGAAGCGAAAAATCGGTCACGGTCAGCACTTTGTTGCCGTCGGCAAGCTCAATGGGATTCTTCGAGCGCTGTTTTTGATCGTTCCCCAGCGGACATGAAGCATTGAGCTTTGGTCGCCCTGGCATCCCCGTGACGATTTTGATGTTAAAATAACCCCGGTTATCACCAAAAGCAGGAGTGCAGTCGTTCACCGTCAAGTACAAGCGCCCAGGGGTGGCAGCAGTTTGCAGGTAACGCCGCCCCACGCCAAAAATCGATCCACTTGCTCCAATTTTGCCAATCAACATCATGTCGGGAAGATTTGAAGCAATCACACCACAAGGTAAGCGATGAGGCGATGAACCATTTGGATCATCCCATTCTTCATCATTAAACGAACTGGCAATACTACCATCTGCATACGCACTGATTTTTCCGCTGGCAGTAATGCGGATGCGTTCGCCAGCAACTACATCAATGCCCGTGTCCACCCATTTATCCGTTGAACCGATCCTAGGGTTGAACTTCATAGATTTAACAGTCATTTTATATCCTTTTCAAGAAACGTTTTAATGTGGAACTGACCCTTTAAGTCAGTCCCACGGGTTCAACAAAAATTTTCTATTTTTCCGAGACTTGCTCATCCATCACGTTTGGAAACTGTTGCTGTACTGCTTCGCGAATTGCTTGCAACGCTTCAGATGCTTCTGAGCGTCCTTCTACCATCCGCTCCCACAGGGCAGCAATCATCGCTTCAGGTGTAACACCGGCTTCGAGGTACGCTTGTTGGCGCTTCTCCCGATCGTCCTTAGGCACATGAGCTTCCAGAATTTCTTCGGCGAGTACCCGCTGTTCGTCCGTCGCTTCTACAAGAAAATCGATACGCGGCGGTTCGGTTGCCGCGACACCTTCAATCGGAATGCCTGCTTCAACGAGTTCGCGGTGTAATTTTGTTACGTTAATCTGCATTTCTCATCTCTCCCTAGAGCACTACGTATCCGTTCAAACCTGATTGCCAACCATCTGCTCCAGCAGTGCCGTAGTAAGTGGAAGACGACCCGCGTCCATTTTCGACCCATTGGTAGTAGTGATATCCAATCGCAGGGTTATGGACTAAATGTGCGGAAATGTTGCCGTTGTTGTTACACGTCATGAACAAATCACCGATGGCGCTGGTAGTCGTGTCATAAGCAATGCTTTGGTTGGAACCTGCGCCACCACCGTCCATTCGACACGCTAGATTTATATCGATGATCGAACCGATATTCCCCACCACAACCTCGACGCGATTAGCCGTATTGTTGTTTGCAGCTCGCCAAGCGGCAGTGCTGTATGTCCAAGAACTCGCCGTTTCCTTGATCACCAGCTTACGTGCAACTGGATTTGCTTCGTTGTATACAAACCGCTTTTTAACGCTGTCCTCCGTTTGCCCGGCATTGGTGGTGCGAAGGGTACCCAGGTAACGACGAGCCGTTGCACCGCTTTTCACATAAATGCCGTCTTGCAGCGCTAGTACTGTGGAACGGGTGGTATCATTCGTCCATGCAACCGCTTCAAGCGTGAGCGTTCCGGCATTATCGTAGAGAAAAATGTCGTGATTGCGATTGGCTACCAACCCCGACAGACTTAAGTTGCGCTCACTGAACGCAAAGAAAGTCCAACTGGAGCCGTTGAATAACGCAACCTGATTGCCTTGAAACGGTGTAAAGTACAAGGTTGTTGCCGCTGTCACATCACTCGTCGTGATCGGCGTGCCACCGGTCAATGTCAAGCGACCGTTGCAAAGACTTGGGATGACGCTACCGCCACCACCTCCCACAGCGGTCAAGTCGAATTCCGTGCCACTCCAGTTCTTTGCATACAACTTGCCGTCTGACTTGGGATAGATGCGGATATAGTCGGTACCGGGCGTACCGGGAATGACTGACGGGCGTTTAACTTCGACGTAATCGTCGAAGTGAACGACACCTGCACCCTCTGTGTAAATCGCGTAAGGGGTGGTAATCGTTCCGGAGTTGTTCATCTTCACGTGCAAACCCGTTGCTTGGGTAACTGTTTTCCCCGCTGCATTGGTCACACCTACGTATATCCCTGTTGCTTTGGGGAGTGCAGCCGCTCCCGCTGTGACATCATTGATAACTTCAACATCGATACCGCGCACCTCACCCCCAGCCGGTGTACCGGTGTTCATGTTTGCAGCACGGACGCGCAGTGCCGTTTGCAGCGCGCTCAAGGGGTTTGTACCCCTGACTTCAAGTTCCTGGACGATCCATTGAGCAGCATCCGTCAGCGCGTTGCTGAATCGTCCAAGTGCGTGAAACCCGCGTTTGGGTTTAGCAGTTTGAGTTTCACTGCGATGTGCCTCAATCAGGGAGTCAGGGGTTGCAGCCCCTAAATCATCACCCAAGACCAAGCGCCCATCACCCGTCATCTCAGCAAGCACTACTGCGGCACTGTTCTCCCATGTCTGGAGCGACTGCGTTTGCGTGCTGTGTCCTTGCACACGCAGTTGGTCGATGTCTTGTACGCCATCAATCAAAACATTATCTGTAAACGTTTGTGTCATCTTCTTGCTCTCCTCTTCAAAAAAATGTGATTTTGGCTGTTCGTTTGGGTTTGGTTACATGGCGTATCCTCCTCGTGTTTGAACCTAGAGTTATCCCTGATAACGTTCGGATCACCACGGATTTCGGATACGGTGTATTCAAGTGTTGAACGACACCGCACCTCGAAACCCGCGTGACCTGACCTCGAACGCCAGCATCCTCAATAAAGTTGCGGGAAAGCTGGGATCGTCTTTTGCGCTGGAACTGCTGCAACAATCTCTGTGAGGTAACCAGAAACGTGCATCAGGCAAAGACGAACGGGAAATAAATCTAAGTATGAAAGAAATATTTTGGCACTTGTGCTTCTCGTAAGCATCAAGTACGCTCAATTTAGCACACAAGTTCTGTGCAGTGTGTATCATTTGTCGGTACATATGACTGAACTTATGTTCTATTCCTTGCTGTAGTCTGGCGACACTAAACGAATACTTCGTGAGGTATTTCGACGACGGGTCACACGCCCTTGTGCTTCCAACACGTCGACACAGTGTGCAGCAGTCGAGAGATGCATATGGCAGCCATTCGCAATCTCACGGAAGGTCGGTGACAGTCCCTCATTTTCCGTGAGGTACTTGGCAATAAACTGATGTACTGACTTGACCAGCGTAGTGTTCATGAATACTCCTCCTGTTGTAATAGAATTCAAACAGCAAGAAGCATCATACAATAGTAGAACGCAAGTTCTGATTCAGTTTCGGCTAGAAATTCGTTCGAGTTTACTTACTTTAGAAGGTGTCCAATGCCTATGCGGCACATATAGACATTGGACACAACCTTATCTTTTATGGCGGCACTGCTGCCGAAATGTTGCGGACAACCGTATTTTCGTCCGCAGGCGCAGTTTCACCGCCCGACGCACGCGTTCGCCCGTCGGCGTGATGGACGTGACGTACCCCTTTCCCTCCTCACGCACAACCTGCACCTTGCCGATGTACGGAATATCGACCCATTCTCCGCTTGCGATCTCCCCGGCCAGCGTCTCCAGATACCGCTCGACCGACTCACGAACAAGCGCTTTAGTCAGCACCCGCCGCTGCCGCGCTACGTGCGCGACTCGCTGTGTGTGGTTCATTTCTTTCTGCCTCTCCAGTTGGTGACAAGGGTGACAACGTGACAATGTGACTCCGTGACAAAAAGGGTGGACTGACCCCGAAATGGTGGACACAGAAATTGTCCGCTAGACTGAATGAAAGAGGGGATCAGGAAGATGAAGAGA
>ENA-ORBV01012610-ORBV01012610.1-microbial-mat-metagenome-genome-assembly--contig:-NODE-12610-length-13007-cov-11.946558_pt1 | contig 13007 bp, 11 predicted proteins | sample MGYA00237777_ERZ505514 | MGnify/ENA primary metagenome ERZ505514 (study PRJEB26160, sample SAMN06269048) | microbial mat metagenome | isolation source: Oligotrophic lake microbial mat | place...
AGTGCCGAAATCCCGTAAGGCTCGCCTTGAGCGTAGTCGAAAGGGAAAAACCAGAAAAACCAAGAAGTGATTCTTGGAAGCCCACACTGTACCTGTACTCAGGTCAGTGTTGGGAGGATGTCACTTTCCCTAATCTACAATCACCCATACAAGTTTTAGCGATTCGATCGATACCAATGTCGTAAATTGATAAGATAGTAGTTAGAAAGGCTGCCAAAGAGAAGAACCCATGTCAATAGAAATAGGTCAAAAAGCTCCCGATTTTACCTTACCCAGCGATCGAGGCGACATTAAGCTCAGCCGTTATCAGGGCAAGCAGAATGTGGTGCTGGCATTTTATCTAGGCGATTTCACCCCTGTTTGTTCGGAGGAAATGGAGTCGTTTGAGCGAGATTGGTCAAAGTTTCGGGAACTAGGAGCCGAGATCTTGGGAATTAGTACTGATTCAGTTGCGAAGCACGTTGAGTTTTCTAAAAAGTTAGGGCTAGAATTTCCACTGCTGAGCGATCGAGGACGAGAAATTAGCAAAAAATACGGTGTTGCTAATCTTTTTGGGGTTAATCGCGCTTATTTTATCGTCGATTTGCAGGGGATTGTGCAATATAAGCACATCGAAATTTTGCCTGTATTCAAGCGTGAAGACAGCGAGTTACTAATTGCTTTACGTAAGCTCAAAAGCTAGGCATCTATTAAATGAATCATATCAGTGACTCTTTAATCTTTTGGAGAAGTTCAGAGCGGACTCGATCGAAGTCTTGGGTTTTACACCAAGGTCGGAGATATAGAATAGTACCGTTCGGCGAAATTGAGTGGACATGACAGGTAGACGGTGGATCGGCAAGGACTTGGGCATGAGCTTGGGTAAGTTCTAACAGCAGATCGATCGAAGTAGAAATCGATCGATCTCCAATATCAATTTCCAGATCGACCCGCCGTGTTCCCATCGCAGTCGTGTTTCTAATCGTAGTCGTGAATAAATTACTGTTGGGAACAAGTACCTTGACGTTATCTGCGGTCAGGATTGTGGTGTTAAAAATGCCAATTGCGTCCACAGTGCCACTAATTCCTGCCCCTTCGATCGAATCCCCCACTTCAAATGCGTGCAGAACGATCAACATCACACCTGCGGCGAAATGGGATAGAGTTCCCTGTAACGCCAATCCTACTGCTATCCCTGTCGCGCCCAAAATCGCTACCAACGAGGCAACGTGAATGCCAACCGCATCCATTACCGCCAGCCCACCTAATGCCACCAACAAGATTTCGACAATTTGCACCAGAAATTTGCTGATAGTCGGTTCAGCCCGAATTAAAGCTCGGCGGGTAACGCGACGGGCAATTTTAATCGTTACTCTCACAAGCAGAAGAATTACGATCGACGCTGCTAGCTTTGTGGCAAGTTGAAAACTCAAATCGACGAATTCTTGATAAACAACTGGCTCGAATGATTGGATAGTTACAGCAATAAACATAGGCAAATATCTTGAATTTTAGAAGTGATTAAGGATAGCAGGAAGATTAGAGAGATCGGGTTTATTGGTAACCTGCGGCTTGAATTGAGAATAGGTGAGCATACCTACCACCAGCATCCAATAGTGCTTGATGGCTGCCCTGCTCTGTAATCTCACCATTTGCGATCACGACAATTCGATCTGCCATTCGCACCGTAGAGAACCGATGTGAGATTAAGATTACCATTTGATTTTGGGTAATATTGCGAAAATGTTCAAAGATACTCGCTTCAGCTTCAGCATCCATCGCTGATGTCGGTTCATCCAAAACGAGAATATCAGCTTGAGTTCGCATAAATGCCCGTGAGAGCGCCACCTTTTGCCATTGACCACCAGAAAGTTCTTGACCATCTTTAAACCACCTGCCCAACTGGGTGTTAAAACCTGAAGGTAGTTGTTGAATAAACGGCTTGGCTTTGCCCTTGTCAGAGGCATCTTCCCATTTCACTTCATCCATTAATCGATCGACATCACCAACCCCAACGTTTTCACCCACGGTAAATTGGTAGCGGACAAAATCCTGAAAAATTACACCAATCCTTTGTCTAAGAACATCAATATCCCATTCACGTAGGTCTAATCCATCCAGTAAAATCTGTCCTAATGTTGGCGGATAGAGACGAGTTAGTAACTTGATCAGAGTCGTCTTACCCGAACCATTCTCCCCCACGATCGCGAGTTTTTGCCCAGGCTCGACGTGGAGTGAGATATCTCTTAATACAGGTTTTTGGCTGTCGGGATAAGTAAATGATACGTTTAGAAATCGAATACCATCATTGGGGATGCTACCATGTGTTGCTGTGCCTTGGGCTTGAGGAATCTCTTGCTCTAAGAAATCATACAAATTTGACAGATAAAGATTGTCTTCATAGATGCCACCGATCGATGTTAAAGTAGCGGCGAAGGTAGACTGTCCTTGGCGAAACACGATCAGATACATGGTCATATCACCTAGGGTAATCCGTCCTGCGATCGCTTCAATCACAATCCAAGCATAGGCGGCGTAGAAAGTCGCAGTGCTGAGCAATCCCAGCACATAGCCCCATATACCGCGCTTAATCGTTAATTCTCGATCGCCAGTATAAAGTGCGTCAAAAATTGCACGATAACGTCCGAGTAACATTGGACCCAATTGATAGAGCTGAACTTCTTTAGCAAAATCTTCTCGCGCTAAGAGAATTTCTAAATAGTTCTGCTTTCTGGCTTCAGGAGATCGCCAATTAAATAAGCGGAATGCTTGCTCAGAGAATCTTGTCTCAGCAAGAAAAGAGGGGATTGCCGCTAGGATCAGAACTGCTACAGCCCCGATCGAGAATTTCAGCAATAAGGCACTATAAGCAGCGAGGGTAAGGGCTGACTGGGTTAAGCCAAAGGTTCGCATCACCAATGAGAGCGGGCGAATCGAAGCTTCTTCCCTAGCACGTTTCATCTTGTCGTAAAACTCGGAATCCTCAAAATGGGCTAAGTCCATTGTCAGGGACTTTTCGAGGATCAGCGTATTGATCTTGTGACCGAGCAACATTCGCAGTAAATTTTGACAGACTGTCGTGCCACGTTGGGTTGCCGCGATCGATATCACTGCAAAGGCTTCGATTAGGACATACCGCAATGCTAACGATCGATCGATCTCGCTGCCAGAAAGTGATGCCAAAATCACGCCATCGACAATTAATTTGCCAAAGTAAGCGACAGCCCCTGGTAATAAACCTGCAACTAGAGTCGCAATTGCTAGGGCGATTGTTAAACCGTGACTAGTTGTCCAAACCAGTTGAATGGCCCGTCCACTATAGCGAAACACCGATAGCGATCGCTGGATAACTTGCCAGAGAGATTTAGATTGCGGTGGGATCGGTTCGTTATTATTTCTTCTTCTCATCCTTCGATTTTAACCTTTCCTGCCGTAGCCGCCACCGCCAGGAGTTTCGATCGAAAACAGATCCCCCACCTGCATTTCTACTGTATCTGTTCGATTTGCCAACTAACCCAACCGAATCGATCTCGTTAATTATTCATAGGATATAGTTTAGGGATAGTACCAAATCTTTTTTATGCAAGCACTAGTTACAGAAATCATTAATGGCGAAGCCTATAGCTATTACCCGCTTGGAGAACATGTAGTTCGTGCCATTGGTATTTGCGGCGATCGCCCAACTTTTAAGTACACTCGTATTGAAATCACAGGCGTTATCGATCGATTAGCGAGTGGTGAGAATATTGACAATATTGTGCATGGTTTTCGCGATCGAGTTTCCCAAGAGGCGATCACTGAAGCTCTCAGAGTTGTTACAACTCATTTCCTAGAAAGCCTCCCTATTTTAGATGCAGCATGATTGTCCTTGACGAACAACTTTTAGGGCGCAACCTAGAAGAGACGATTGGCAAGTGGTATAGAGGTAATGTCTGCTTTATTACCGATTTACGCCCTAACTCAATTATTAAAGATGAAGCCATTCCAATGCTACTGAGGCAGGAGATTCAACCAACATTTGTAACTATTAACGAACGTGACTTCTGGCGAAAGGTTGAATTAACCGAGGATTTTTGTGTTGTCTGTTTTAACCTAACTGACTCTCGCGCTTCAGAGATAGGATTGTTGCTCAAGCGTCTTTTACATCATTCCGAATTTAATTCAAAGACTAAACGCATGGGAAAAGCGATTAGAGTTTCCGATACCAGCGTTAACTATTATTCTGTTAGAAATAGAGAGATATGGGAAACTAAGTTGATTTGACTTTTCGATTTTAACCTTTCCTGCCGTAGCCGCCACCGCCTGGAGTTTCGATCGAAAACAGATCCCCCACCTGCATTTCTACTGTTGCCGTACTATCCAATTCTTCGATCGAGCCATTTCTACGTTCAATCCAATTGTGTCCCACCAGACCAGATTCGCCTCCCTCCAATCCAAACGGCGGCAGATGTCGTCGATCGGAGAGAATCGCCGCTGTCATCTGTTCGCGAAACCGTAAACGGCGCAAGACTCCATTCCCACCTTGATACTGACCCTGACCACCACTATCAGCACGGATCGAAAACTCCTCCAATAGCACAGGAAATCGCCACTCCAATACTTCAGGATCGGTAAGGCGAGAGTTGGTCATATGAGTTTGCACGGCATCAGTACCATTAAAGCTAGACCCAGCACCAGAACCGCCGCAGATCGTCTCATAGTATTGATACTGAGCATTACCAAACGTGAAATTATTCATCGTTCCCTGTGAGGCTGCCATGATTCCCAACGCGCCATAGAGAGCATTGGCGATCGATTGTGATGTCTCGACATTTCCTGCTACCACCGCCGATGGATAGTTGGGATTGAGCAGAGATCCTTCGGGAATCACGATCTCGATTGGTTTGAGACAGCCAGCATTAAGTGGAATGTCACGATCGACCAAGGTGCGAAATACATAGAGAACGACGGCTTTGCAGATCGCTTTAGGCGCATTGAAGTTGTTTGGTTGTTGTGGGGATGTGCCTGTAAAGTCAATTTTGGCAGTTCGATCGATTAAATTAAGCTCGATACTCACACAAATTTGACTGCCGTGATCGAGTGTATAAATAAATGGAGGATAGCGCAGGATATTCTGATCTTTTGATGCTTGACCTCTGACTCCCAACTCTTCTATCACTTGCCGTACCGACGCTTCAGCATTGTCTTGAGAGAATTGCATATATGCTTGGACAGTCTCTAATCCATATTTTTCCACAGCCCGATTAAGTTCTCTAATCCCACAGGCATTCGCCGCAATTTGAGCTTGCAGATCGGCAATATTTTGGATTGGATTTCTAGCGGGATATTGTCCCGATCTCAGAAGTTCCGTTAGTTCCAATTCGCAAAAACGACCTCGATCGACCAACTTAAAACGATCGATTAATATGCCTTCTTGTTCGACTGTGACGCTATTTGGTGGCATCGAACCAGGTGTAATTCCACCGATATCGGCATGATGACCGCGAGAGGCGAGATAAAAAATTGGCGCAGGGGATTTAGAGTGGGATTCGATCGAGAAAATCGGCGCGATCACCGTGATATCAGGCAAATGAGTGCCACCGTTGTAGGGATTATTGCTGGCGTAGACATCTCCTGACTGCATTGTCTCGCCACAAGCGGCGATCAGAGCTTGGACGCTCTCTCCCATCGAGCCTAAATGCACAGGAATATGCGGCGCATTTGCCACCAACTCGCCATTCTGGTCAAAAATCGCACAAGAGAAATCCAAGCGTTCCTTAATATTTACCGAGTAACTCGTGTTTTGCAGCGTTACGCCCATTTGCTCGGCGATCGACCGAAATAGATTATTAAAGATTTCCAATAAAACTGGATTTGACCGTAATTCTGGCTTTTTTGCTGCTAACTCATGGCTTTTGATTTCCGATCTCTGTAATACCAAATGATTCTGGGCTGTCAGTTCAGCTTCCCAACCAAGTTCAATTACGTTCGTACCTGTGGCATCGATCACGATCGCAGGACTAAAAATCCGATCTCCAGCCTGAAGACGATCGCGCTGAAACACAGGTGTTTGCCGCCATGCACTTACCCCGCTTCGATCGACACAGTAGATCTGGACATATTTAATTGGGATTGGAGGAGTTGATCTAGTACGTTCGATCGACTCCTCTGGTGGTAGTTCAGTTTTGCAGATCGCTTCCACTTCGATCGACTCGACAATTAGTGCCTTATCGCTAAAAATAAAGCCATATCTTGACTTGTGGACTTGCTCAAATCGATCTCTGAGTTCGGCGATATCAGTGGTTTCTGGATTAGTTAATTCGATCGAGATCGCGGCATCAGTTCCCTCATACTTGATTCGCACCGCAGCACGATCTTGCATGACATCTCGATCTCGATCGAATTCGGCATAGCCAGCATCGACTAATTCGGTCATGACGTTCGCTAACTCAGGCATAAGCTGACTGGATAACCTTGCTTCGATCGAGGTCGATTGCATTGTGCTGCGATCCGCCAAACCCATGCCGTAAGCCGAAAGTACTCCCGCATAAGCATGGATAAAAATTTGTTTAATCCCCAAAGCGTCAGCAATCGCGCAAGCATGTTGTCCACCCGCTCCACCAAAGCAACACAGCGTATATTCCGCCACATCATAGCCCCGTGCTAGCGAAACCTGCTTGATTGCAGTTGCCATCTTTTCTACAGCGATCGAGATAAATCCTTGAGCAACCTGTTCTGGTTCGATTCGATCGCCTGTGACCCTAGCAATCTCACGCGCTAATTCGCCAAACTTTTCCTGCACGATCTCCAGATCTAAAGCTAAATTGCCATCCTGTCCAAATATCTTGGGAAAGAACTCAGGATGGAGTTTACCGACCATGACATTGCCATCTGTAATCGTCAGTTCGCCGCCCCGCCGATAGCAAGCTGCACCAGGATTTGCGCCTGCCGAATCGGGCCCCACTCGATAACGGATACCATCAAAATGGAGTAGTGAACTTCCCCCTGCGGCAACGGTGTGAATTGCCATGATCGGCGAGCGCATTCTCACTCCTGCAATTTCGGTCTCAAAACTGCGCTCATATTCGCCGCGATAGTGCGCCACATCAGTCGAAGTCCCACCCATATCAAAGCTAATAATCTTATCGAAACCTGCGATCAAGCTAGTTTGTACCGCGCCAACAAGGCCACCCGCAGGCCCAGAGAGAATACTATCCTTGCCCTGAAATGAGTCAGCATCAGTCAGCCCTCCATTTGATTGCATGAATAGTAATCGGGGATTTGGTTTGAGTAGATCGCCCGATAATTCAAGATTAATTAACCTCACATATCTTCTCAAGATCGGTGAGAGATAAGCATCAACCACTGTGGTATCACCGCGACTTACCAGCTTCATCAGAGGGCTGACAATGTGAGATTGAGAGATCTGAGTAAAACCGATCTGGCGGGCGATCGACGCGACCTGTTGTTCGTGGGTGGGATAGCGATAGCCATGCATCAATGCGATCGCACAAGCCCCGATCCCTCGATCGAAAGCGGCTTGGAGCGCGGCAATAAATTCTGTGCCGACAGGAATCAACTCTTCGCCTTGAGCCGTATATCTTTCGTTAACCTCAATTACCTGCTCATATAACATCTCAGGTAAAATAATCTGCCGTGCGAAAATATCGGGGCGATTTTGATTGCCAATGCGGAGCGCATCTTTAAAGCCTTTGGTGATTAATAAAACCGTTCGATCGCCTTGCCTTTCCAATAAAGCGTTAGTCGCCACGGTCGTACCCATTCTGACTTCGGCGATCCTGCTAGCTGGGATCGGAGCATTAGTCGGGATTAGCAGAAGATCTCGAATACCCTGTAATGCCGCATCAACATATCGTTCAGGATTTTCCGATAACAACTTGTGTAGGATAATTTTGCCGTCAGGGCATCTTGCCACAATGTCTGTAAACGTTCCACCTCGATCGATCCAAAATGAGTAGCGCAAATCATCGCGATCGCCATTCCGATCTGGATCGAAATCACCTAAAGAACCATCCGACATAACATCAACTAATTAGCTTGCAAGTGCATGAGATCTAGAGCGGTTTAACTCATACTGCACCACACTAGGCGCATTGTTTCAAGTAATGTCTCGGCTGGTGCATCGGCTTGGGGCAGTTTAGCTCATCCTGCACCACACTAGGCACATTGTTCCACGTAATGTCTCGGCGACGCAATATTTGTTTGAGATTGGTGATCGCGTCGTTCTGCTCAATCTGAAAGCGGTTGAACAAGATCGGTGAGGTCATATAAGCGGGAGCTTGCGATACGACAAAAATCCCCTTTTGTAACCTTTTTAAAATTTCTTGACCGATCTCTAACTTAGCTTTTTGATTCAACAGCTTAAAGTCGCGATCGCTACTAGCATACATTGGCGGTAATTGATTCAGCACAAAAGCCGCTACCTCTTCAGGATTGGCAAGTTTTTTCATCCCCAGACTCAACTTTTCTACTAGTTGATATGCCAATGAAATTAAAGGAAATTCGATCGTGTTAGCAAATGATAGGTCGGTTCTTGACATGTATAAGTCAAACTCTCGATCCTGAATCGATTTTGGAGTTTGAGTAGTCGCACTAGAATTAGCCTTCGCTCTGGTTCGTGCTAAGTACCTCATCGTGCCGTTCAACTGTGAACGTCTGCTGTGTTCGAGACCAGCATAGCTACCATTAGTACTCTGGAGCATGGTATTCGCAGCAATATTGGTGTCATCAGTAGCCTGCTTAACTATGTCTGATACTTCTTTCCACTGCAAACTAGGTTGATTGAGGATGCGCTGAAGCCGAGCTAAAGACTGGGCGGGTGTAGCTAGGACGGTCTCTGGGATTGGCGTGCGATCGCGCCGTGGATCTTCCAGCCAAAAGCTGCGGATGGCACGACCAACTACATCACTAATTTCAGATTGCATTTGACCGCGAATGTAGTTTTCTCTCTCGATCCAACTTGCCTCGGTGGTAACGTACATCGCAGGTAACCGATTACAAGCATAGGCAACTACCTCGCTTAAGCTAAACTGATGCTCAAAATTTTGAATTTTGGCAATTTGAGCCTTAGCTGTCTCTATAACTGGTAGTTCGATCGCATTCACCAGATTTCGCATGACTTTCCTGCTTGCATCCTGCTTGGATCTTCTATGGATTGATCGTAATTTAAAGCTTTTGCCTCAAATAAACAGTAAGAAAAGGTGTGCAAAAAGTAAGAAAAAGTGGGAAGCTATTATATAGTTAATTTTGCTAAATTGGGTTTCCAGAAAATCTGCATCCTCATCATACCCACTCGCTGAATGAACACAAAAGAAGCCCTGACAATCATAGATCGAGTTCTGCCAAATCAGCATCTTAGCCATATTCAAGAATTAGTATTTTGCCAGTCATGGGAGGGCAAGACCTACCAAGAAATTGCTGACATTGCAGGTTACGATCACGATTATGTCAAAGAGATTGGCTCAAGCCTATGGCACTCTCTTTCCACCAGCCTAGCGGAAAGAGTCACAAAAAAGAATTTTCAGTCAGTTTTAAGGCGTTATGAAGAAAGATCGAAGCTCGATCGAAAGGGATCGAATCTCGATCGAATCTCATCTGAACCTCAAACCTCTGTCGCTCAGGTTGAAGTTTCACCAAAAGTCACTGCAAGACGAGAAGACTGGGGCGAAGCACCTGATGTTTCTTTATTTTATGGGCGCACCGATGAACTCACACTGCTAGAACAATGGATCATCCAAGATCGTTGTCGTCTGGTGGCATTGCTAGGGATGGGCGGCATCGGGAAAACTGCTTTATCTGTGACTCTTGCCGAAGAGATTCAGGGTGGATTTAAGCACACGATTTGGAGATCGATGCGAAATCCTAAACCAGCGATCGAAACAGTCGCAACCTTGATTGATTTACTGTCAGATCATCACAAAACATCGATTCCAGAAACATTAGATGCCTCGATCTCACTACTGATTAAGTACCTCCAAAAGCATCGTTGTCTGATCGTTCTCGATGGAGCCGAAGAAATCCTGCGAAGTGGAGATTACGCTGGGACATATCTCAATGGTTATGAGGACTACGGTCAAATATTGCGGCGGATTGGTGAATCTCAACATCAAAGTTGTGTCATTCTCACTAGTCGCGAACAACCGCGAGAATTCACGCTGCTCGATGGTTCTAGAGTGCGTTCTCACTATCTTAGAGGTCTAAGTTCTGGAGAAGGGAAAGAGATATTTGCCGAGCGTGGCGATTTTTATGGTGATGAAGCTGATTGGGAACGCTTGATCTCATACTATGCTGGCAATCCGAGCGCGATTAAGATTGTTGTCTGCGCTGTCCAAGAGTTCTTCGATCGTGATATCTCTCGTTTAGTAGATTTGTTGAATCAAGATGGCTTAGTGTTTGAAGATATCAAAGAATTGCTCGACCAACACTTCGATCGACTATCTGAAGCCGAAAAGGAGTTAATGCACTGGCTGGCAATAAACCGAATGCTCCCTTTATTGCCTGAGATGTCGTCGGAAATGCTCTCTGAGATATCTTTAGTCAGATCTCCACAAGAATTATTAACGATTGTGAATTCATTGAGAAGGCGATCGTTAATCGTCAAAACCTCGACAGGATATAGCCAACAGCTAATGATTTCCGAGTACATTAAATCAAGATCGATCGCCGAAAATTCTTAACGATCGCTAATCGATCGACTAACGATCGGAATTAATCTCAAATTATCGTGGCGATCTGCTAGATTATTTACAGACTCTCAGATTTGATATTGCGAGGTTGAAGTATGCCAGTACAATTCCAAATTAGGTAAATAGAGGTTTTAGCAGGACAGCGATCGATCTTGCATGACATTAACTGGCAAGACTTTGAGCAAATTCTCGAAGAGCTAGGAGAGAAACGGGCTTCGCGCATTGCTTATTGGAATGGAACACTAGAGGTAAGAATGCCACTGCCAGAGCACGAAGTTGACAAAGAACTGATTAGTGACATGGTAAAAGCTCTGCTGGATTGGATGGGGCGATCTAAAATCATGCCCCACTTAAAAAACTCAAATCGTCTATAATCTTAATCTCAACTGACATTACCAAACTCCTGCTATGAGAATCATTCAACAGTATTTTGTAATTATTGGTTAGCTTACCTAACTTCCTGACAATTAATTTGAGATCGAGAGTAACAATACGTGTTACCCGCACTTTAGAGACTATCTTTAATCCTGTACTTTCAGATTCAGGATCGTTAGGGTCTATCAAAAACTCATCTGGATAAAGATTAGAAGTATTTTGAGATGAGATGAAGCAAAGGGTAATATCCTGACCTGTATCACTTGACCAAAGCACAATTGTTGGACGCAGTTTAGTTTGGCTCAGATCGGTAAAAGGGAACTGAGCAAGAACAATATCCCCTTTTTCGAGATTGGTCATACTGGTTCTCCATCTTCAAGCGTGTAAAGTTCTGGTTCATCTTGAAGAAAGTCGAATGAGCCGCCAAAAACTGCTAGATTTGTAATTTCTTGGGTAGAAGGTTCTGATGTGTCAAGAAATAGCTCTTCTTCTAGTAAATTTCTTTCTGCGGCTGAAAGTGTATGAATAACTTGAATTAGTGTTTTCACTAGTTGTGTGTTTACCATTATCTACTCCATTTTTAGAAATCTATTTTATCCCGATCGTTATCGCTCTTTTGCTACAATTTCTTGATTCAGATGTAGCAGTTTTTCTAGTAAATCGTCATCTTCGGTAAACTCGTATATTTGCATTACCAGTTTGTCGAGCTTGGCATGGAGTTTATATAGTTGGCTGGCGGGTTCGTGAAAGTATTCGTTATAGAGCTTGGTGATGCCCCATTGTTTACTCTCCATTTGGTCTGTGCGATATTGATGGAGTTCTTGCATGGTGGAACGAATTTTATCGATCAATGGGCTGGTTTTGGTTTGTGGGAATGGAAATGTCTCGAAGCAGGTTGTGTTTGTGTAGCGAGTATCACCTTTCAATGTTGAACTTTGAGCTTTTACCCATAATCGATGTACTTTTGATGTCAAAATTCCTAAGAGATAGTCATCTTCACTTGCAATTACAAATGAGGAGTTGACATAGGCTAAATAATCTTTAGGGACTTTCACAGGAATGAACCACTTAGAATGTCCTGGCATTGCAATATATTCTGATAAGCCACTAATTGCTGACTTCATCTTCATCCTAGATCTCCAAAGCAGCCACCAATTTTTATGTTCGCTATTATTGTTCTTTTTTGACGTTTTATACGATGATTTAACAAATTCAAAAGGTAACTTGTAAGTCGAAGCATCTTCAATAGACATTTTATTAAAATCAATCAAGAATCGATCTGACGTAAAGTTAAAGCTGTCAGTAAGTTCGTCAGCACTTAGAAGACGCTTTACAACATCTTTATTTTTTGAGTCTTTTTGAATCCAAAGCAAAGCTGTACATTCATCAATCAAATATCTCTCTAAAGGCTGAGGCACAACACCTTGAAAACAAATTCCTAAATTTACTTTTAACTTTTTAGACTTTGTGACATCTACTTCGTTCTTAAGACTCGAATTTATAGACTCAACAGGGACACCATTTAGATACAGCTTATTTTGTGAATCCTTGCTCCAATTTACAATCGAAACGTGAACTCCTGCTTCTCCATCCCAAGGCTGCGATGAAATTGCATCGTAAATGACTCCACCATTTGCCAAAATGAAATCCAACGATGCCCTTCTTGAGTTTCCTTGAGTAATTGAATTACTTCCAACTAAACCGATTCTCTTTGTTGATGATTCGTGAGCTTTCCTAAACCAATAACAGCAAAAGTCTGCACTACTGGGGAAATCTGCTTTTGAGTAAATCTGATGTACCTTATTTATATAGTTTGGATCAACTTCATTAAGTATTTTTGTTTTACCTCTTCCCAAAAACGGCGGATTACCAATGATCGCATCAACTTTAACCCAATCCGTAAACAAAGCATCAGCACAAATAATATTCCGATCCAAAGTATCCAACGGTAAAGCAGGTTCGGTTAGT
>ENA-ORBV01012611-ORBV01012611.1-microbial-mat-metagenome-genome-assembly--contig:-NODE-12611-length-13007-cov-5.211060_pt1 | contig 13007 bp, 12 predicted proteins | sample MGYA00237777_ERZ505514 | MGnify/ENA primary metagenome ERZ505514 (study PRJEB26160, sample SAMN06269048) | microbial mat metagenome | isolation source: Oligotrophic lake microbial mat | place...
AATATTTATGAACCGATTTTTTGATAACCAGATGAAAAGGTTCATAATTATGAGCCTTTTTCCATTTATGAACCTTTTGAGATCTGTAATTTATGAACCCTTTTAGGCTCACCTCGCGCAAAGTATTTTCAGATTTATGCGCAATTGGGGCGAGTTCCAGCAAAGCAAACAACGAAAGACAACAAGCAACAACACTACAACACAACACCATCACCGCCCATCGACGCTTGATATCTATCATCAACCTTTCTCCTTTATTATCACCATGGCACCAAAGAGGATTACTGTGGAGATCGAAAGGTGCGCTTGGAAGAACAGGTAGACCTCCTTAAATTTCTCGACGATGAAAAGAGGAAGAGCTTGATTGACAGCGAAGGCTATGAAATTCTCAACTTCAAATCCCTCGAGGATAAAGGCACGTACACGTTTGGTCCACCGCAGCAACAGCAACGACGGAAAACACCTCCTTCTTCCCCTTCATCGGGGAAATTTTCTTCAACCGTCGTCGATCTTCTCGAGAGATTTAAGGGAAAACCGCTCACTACTCCAGAGATCGATTATGCACTGAATGAGTTTCGCCATTACGTGGACGAGATAGTCAATGCTTCAACCGAACGCAAAAGAGAACTGATAGCAAATTCTCTGTGGATTCGCTTGAGCTTAAGAATCAGGACACGGACGAGACTACTCCTTAAAGAGCAGTACTTATTTGATGGACCGGTGCCTGGGGCGACAGCAGGCTTGGGAACCGAGATCCAGTTTGCGTTGAAAGGCAGTTCACTCTTCTGTGCCAAAATAATGCAGAACGTAGATGCTCTTCAAAGAGAATACGATACTGCTGTCAAAATCCACGCCGGTCAGTTGTGTCCTACTGTAATGCCAACGATTGACTTTATTCAAATTCCTGGGGAAACAGCACGTGCTGCAATGATCACTCCATATTACCCGCTCGCGTTGGCGGTTACGGATAATGGTCTTCTATGCTTAGAAGGAAGTATAAATGCAGCCCTTTGTGGGGTTGCAACTCTAAAAGCTTTCAGCGTCAAGAATCTCTGCCACGGGGACATCAAACCAAATAATATGATGTTTTGCGCTAGTGCCAAAACTGTGGTCATGATCGACTTTGGATCGGCTTGCGTTTATGGCGAGAGCTTGACCTCAATAACACCGCAATTTGGTCTCAATCACCCGCCGACAGCATCTCTTGAGTATGACCTGACTTGTCTCGCGACTTCTGTATTTGTCCTCTCTACGGGCGAATCGCCGCCAGATACCATTCAGCAACTGAAAGCCATCTTAGCTTCAAAGTTGCAGGATAAAACGCACCCGACGTTGCAAATTGCTCAGCGGTGTTTGGTCTCCCAAGTGGATATCGATGGGATTTGGGAGGATGCGAGAGGCTGCGTTGACAAGTATCTGCCTCATTTAGATCAAGAATTGCTAGTGCTTTACGACGATATCTGGCCGGTTGCCCGTTGATTGGAATGGCTCGACTCGACACTTTACATGACTCTCTTTATATTACCCAAGCCGTCAGACCTATAGTTAGTATGACAATCAACAAATTGTGGCAAGACTTCGGCAACGAATGCAATATTGACACGGCGGCAACGAAGGAGCCTGATAGAGAACGAAGCCATCCATGTCAGAGTAGATCATTCCACAAGACCCATCAAGCTTGGTCACATGGCAACGTCAGCTTTCTTGGTTGGCAGAACGGGCAATGAATGCTTTGATGGAGGAGATTCCAAACCCCCCTAGTAAGCGCATCACACCCGCTTATCTTCTGAAAGCCGAAATTGTCAAGGATTGGGAGAACCCCGATAGTCCATTAGCTAAAAGACTCTCCAAAGACACGCCCAATGCTATTCTTGCTCATTTGGGTTTGATTTGAAATAGAGTCTTCACTCAATAGAGTCTTCACTCAGGGTTATTTAGCATGTACCTAACAACACTTTAACCAATCTGTCAAAGGATCAAAGGTATATTCAATAATTAACATCTTTAACTCGTCTGCTGGCTCCAGCGCTGCTGGTGCTTAGTAGGGGTAAGGAACACCTGAATGCCATATGGCATCTCACAGCCAAGTTTTGAATGAGTTTTTCGGCAATCACAAAGCCATCCAAATGACATAACCAATGCATCAAAGAGGAGAATCTCAAGTTTTATAAAGATGTCATGCATTTACATTAGTTGTCTCTATCAAAAGTTGCAACATGCGGAATTCAGGAGTTGAAGGAAACATCTGTTTTTGCAACAATTGAATGATGAGTCACTCTTCACATTGACAATTACAATGTCTTTGACCTCTTCCAAGTCCCACAGTGTGAGGGTGCTGCAGTGCCAATGCTTTAGGAACAGGTCTTGACTTAGTGAAGATCTTGTGTCACATAAATCTCCAAAATCAACTTGAACATGTTCTTTCACCCATGACTATCTCCATCCCTCCTTGCCAGATGCATCCGCTTGGCAAAGGGGTATCTTGCAGAGAGAACACCACCAAAGTGTTGTCTGTCAGTGGATTGTGTCCTCCTGTGTCATCTGTCTGCAACAAAATTGAAGAAAGCATGGTGAACAAATCACAAAAAGATTAAAACAATGATGAATTACATTTCCATGAAGAGTCGACAAAAAAAATCAATTGCCGGAATTGCTCAGTTGATGGATAACATAATTTTGCTACATGTGTGTTGATTTATGTCAAATCAATTCTTCTCGTTATTTGAGTTAGAAATGTGCATTGCAATTCTAAAAAAAGTTATGTTAGTGCTTCTTTTAAATTCTCTTATCACATGTTGGATTTTTGTAGAGAGAGATGGACAATTTTACCAATGATTCGATCTGAGTCACGATGGTGATTTCCACGTTTCAGACACGAGTTGGTCAGAAAGCCGGCTTGCGTCACGAGCTGAAAGCCCTTCTGTGATTTTCTGTGGTCTTGTGCACTAAGTTCCATGCTACGCAGCATTCCACTTAGTTCCCCTGGTGCTAACAATGAGCAACGTCAACAATCTTGATGACTGTGGTGAAAAGAAGCGGTCATTTGGATCCTTTTGAGAAGGCTTGTTGTGTGCAGTCCTACAAATTGTGGTGGCAACTTGTCTGAAACGAGTGCTTGATTTTGTGAGGATTCGATCATTTTTGGTCAAAACGCACCTCAGTTTAATTTCTCGTGAGTTTCTTATTTGTGACATTCACAGGCAATTACTTTGGTGAAACATTGTGGTTGGAAACTTTAGACCAAACTTAACAAAATTACTGACAATTGCGCTCCAGTTGACGAGTTGTTGGTGACACAATAAGCATGTTTCACATTGACAGTCGCAGCAGTTCCACTTTTTAAGATGGCTACTGCTGCAGGAAGAGGTCCTAGACCTCCCCTGACGGAACAACAACTCGATTCGTTACGATTGTTGACAGCCGTCATGAGAAAGTTGGAGATTTCCCGTGCTGATGTTGATGACCATCCTGTCTCTTTGGCACTGCAGAAGTCCGCGATCCTTCGTTGGAATGGAGATTTCACATGTTCAGTGGCGGACGCAATCAACAAGTTGACTTGTGACAACCCAAGCACCGGTGCCGAAGTCAACCTCAAGATGGCGCACAAGTTACAACTTCGGGCTCCACTCTCCTGCTGTTGTGAACTGTCCCACAAGAAACGAGGTGGCATTTCCACAAATGCACCCTCACGCACGCTGGCCGAGTTCAAAGCGTTTCAGGCAACCAGTCATGACCCTGCTCAACCCATTGTTCCTCGGTGGAAAATGACTGCGAAGAGTGAAGGCCTGTCCAACTGGAACAAGTCCATCAAGCCCAATGCACGTGACTTCAAGCCATTTAGGGAAATGAAATTATGGATCGAATATGAAGAGTCTTTCCTCATCACGCTATAAGCCCAGAATCTTACTCACTTGGTGGAAATGAACCCCATAACCCATGATGACGACCTTGACAGCGCACAGCAAAAGTTTCTGTTCAAGGCAATGAAGGATAACTTCTTACACAACAATGCCAAGTCGATTGTCAAGAAGCACACTGCGGACAAAGACACTCGAAGAATTTGGAAGGAACTTTGTGATTTCTATGACAGCTCGATTGCCACTGCCATGTGTGCCGATGTCCTCATGACGTAGACGTCAAACTGCACAAGGCTAATTAGAACCTTCGTCAAGGCAAATTTATTAACCACTGCAAGATCCAGAAGAACAAGTTTAACGAGATTGCTCCAGACTCTCAGATGTCTGGTGCATGGCACAGCGCAGTGACCTGCCCTCCAGCGCTCTCTCGTGGACAGTCGTTGCTCCTCTTTTCAATCAGCACGCTTGCTTTGCTGAGAGAACATCCATGATCAGAGACACAGCATCCCGAAGGATGATGTGTGGAGCTTGGCAATTTGAGGTCCGATTGGGGTCAACCAACAGCAAGGGTTTGCCTGTGCTGTTCCAAGGGTCCCACCAGGGTTTTCTCCTAAACAACTAGTCAATTCGCTGCGACGGGCACCGTGGGCATGCCCGTGGTCACCCTCCAATGCAGCAACAGATCCCATCCGGTCCAAGGCGAGCCACTGAGTCCATCAATCCTCCATCAACGTCCCGTCACCTCAACAGCAATCACAGCAGTCGCCATCGACCCCAACATCACCATCATCAATCCATCCACCGTCGTTGTCTGCCGGAGCTGCTGTTTCCATCCCTTGATCCGTGCACCACCGCCAGGTCCCGAGGAGCCATCCACAGTTCCCAAAGAGCAGGTTGTCATCCCAACACCAGCAACTGGTGCCGCATCAACTCATCGAAGCCAATCATCCAGCAGGGGGTCCACCATGTCAACCAAGCAAAGCAACCGACCGATGGGCGCCCACACGCCCACCGAGTTGGATCCTTCTCACTTGTGCAAGGGCCCTTGTGCAGGCAGGAGGCAGTGGCAGAGACGATCCATGGTTCTCCCATGGTGTCGTGTCCACTGTGACTTGGATCAAAGGTTTGTGCCCATGAACACGGATGGAAGACAGACGCTTCAGTTCCCCTAGGAATCCTGTGGAGCAGCCAAACGCGAACCTCAACAACAACAACAACAGCAGCATCTCCATCCCCGCCGCAAAGCTGTTAGCAAGCTAACAGCCTCATTCCTCCGTGTCACCCTGCGTTGTGTGGATCATCTTCCAACAGTCGAACAGTCGACAAGAGACTGCATCTGCAGTTTGTCCACCGTGCTTGGTTCGCTAGGCCATGAAGCCGCTGTTGTTTTGGAATTGGAAGTTGATGGCTCCAAGCGCAGAGGAGGCAAAGGAAGGAAGCAACATTGAGCAGAAGGATGTTGCCAAATTGGTGTCGAAGCTTGATGCCAAGCACAATGTGAAGGCTACAGCACAAAGCAAAGGTCAAAAGAATCACATTCTGATCGAGGGGAGTGACAATGGTGCGATTTCACCCGCGACTCAGTCCACAAATCAGAGTCGTGTCCCAAGTTCTACTAGTAGACCAAGAGCTGATGTGCGCCCCAAAGGAAAAGATGCAAGATCCAATCCGGAACACAAAGTGGAACGGAAACGCTGAGTTCCCACGCCGTGTTCTGTCATGATGTTGCATGATCCCACGGACATGTGACAACAAGTGTGTCTGTTCATGACGAAACATGCGCACCGTGCAAGCAATCTTGCCAATGAAGATGTCAATCTTGTTGGAATGTTTGATCAAACATGGAGTGTTTTGCATGGAAGCCTAACAGTCATGACTTTCGAATTTGATGTGACAGCATCTGTTCTTTTGGTGAAACATTGAAGTGGGAAAGTTTCTTTGTCAAGGCATGATTGTTCGCTGTGTTTCGTCCCTTGTTTGCGGTCGATTTTCAGTGAAGAATTGTCGTTTGTCAGTTGTGACTCCACAATGACACCATTGGCTTCCCATGACGCATTGGTTCCAATGATGTCTGTTGGTTCTCTGTTGACAGTCTGTTGACTGGAGTGGTGCGACGGCTTTTCCACCCCGATTCTGAGCAATGACAATGAGCCAACTGCTTTCAGCGAGGGGAGTTGACTGCATGTTCAGCGCACAGCTGCGACAACAGAGGACCGGTTGAGAGCACACAGCAGTGCCAGGCCCACATTTTGTTGTCACAGAGTGGGCCCGGAAAGCCAGTTCTTAACGCTAACGCGCACTGCACCCACATGGTGTTAATGGATCGAACTGCATGCAATGGGGTGCTCGGGTGCCTGAGGAAGGAGGTTGCGTTTACAGTTCTCGTGTGGGTCAACGAATGCAATCACACAAATTGTTAGCACTAACCCTAACCCATTAATCCATGAATGAGAATGCTATCCTTCGATTCCGAACAAGAAATCAATAATGAGTGTTCGGTTTATCGTGTTGAAAGTGTAACAGTGCAGTTCAGTACTAGTACGTCGCACTGCTTCGTGCTTATTGTTCTACAAGCTACTGTAGCTAGAGTAGCTACGAAGGAAGTTTGTGTGATTGATTGATTTGATTTGTTCCATCGTCCAGCTGTCACAATTGGATCCATAAAAACAAGAACCAACGAAGTCTATCAAAGCAACCAACACTCGACATCTGCCACTCATCATAAAAAACGATAATGAAAGGGATCGAAACCTCTCTTGGAAGCAGCAACGCCAACAACCTTCTGGAAAGTTTGCAAACTACTACTACCGTTACCACTGACACTACTACTACTACCACAAACAGCAACAAAGCATTGGACGCCCTTCGCAACATGTTTCAGCTTCCACCGTACCAAAACACCAACAAGAAACTCTTGGATGAACTTTTCGATGGCATGACCTCGGCTCCTTCCGGAGTCGTCGATTATTGTGATAATCCCGCCCAAATTGAAGTCTTGCGTCACCATTATACCAACGAATTTGGTGCTGCCTCTGCTGGCAGTAGTAGCAGTCAAGAGACAGAAGTCTTGAAAGACTACAATGAAGATTCCATCATTCACAAAGTCGTCGATGACATGCCATCGACCTATCGTGGTCGAGAGGGTGCCATTACAGCCTGGCACGATTTGAGTTCGCACTTGCAAGGAGGTCCTTGTCAATTTGATTTGACGCACATTAAAGTCTGTCACAATCATGCCCAAGTCAATTGGAAGGCCGAAATTGGCAGTGACGCTTCCAAACACAAGACACTCTTTGGTACCGATTCTTTTACCTTTGATGACACGAATCATATCAAGATGCAGACCACTGTAGCACTTTCCGAGGCCTGTGATGACTAACAACAAGGACAACAACGAAACTAACATTTGAAACACCGAAAGAGAAAAGACATTCTGCTAAACTACTAGGATCTGAATTGTCTACTTGAAAGTAAAAGATTTCAAACCTTGAGACTATCATCGACGAGCTATAACACGAATAAACTATAAAACTATTATACACTTAGATCCAGTCTTCATGTTGCAGTACATCTGTGAAATAGCTGTCTCGGACATCCCCTTGTAGAGCTCTATCAACCAGTCAGATACTCGAGTAAGCGATACCTTTCCTCTCACGGCCACTCCATGCTGGTGTGAAGATTTGGGTGAGAGGGATCTTTCATATTTCACCAACCTCAAAATAGATCAGGACGCACTCGCCCCTTCTCGGTACCCTACCAGTATAAGATAGGAGCCACGGCGCTTTCATTTGCGGTCCAAGCTACTAGTACAGGTTTCTCTGGTCTTCGGGAAACATCGGAATCATAATTTTGCGTTTCTAGTTACATATTTCATTAGCATAGACAATATTTAGTATTAGTGTCCTCCACCGCCTTTGCCACTGGAAGCACTTGGATATACGACGGCAAAGGTTCCAAGAGCTACCATGGCATTTCCAACCCAACCCAGAGTCCCGGGCAATAAACCGACACCCAAAAAGACGGCGGTCAACGTGGCAATGACAGGCTCGAGCAAGGTTGCTACGGCAATGATCAAATTGTCAAAATATTGCATGGCTCGGATATATCCCATGGCCCCAAAGATATTGCATAAAATGACCATGGTTAATTCCAATGGCAAACGATCATACCGCCAATTCATCCATCCCCAGATTCCATGTTCGATATTGCGATCAATGCTAATATGGAAATGCGTGAGGCTGGTGACCACCGTATGGTGCACGTGATAATCGGTGGATGCTCGGTAGATGAGCATAAATATCAATATAATGCTAGAACCACAAAACATAATGAGGAACATGAACACGTAAAGATTGAAATGAGGTCGAACGGCCTTGGCAAAGGTCAAGTAAAAAACACCTCCCACGGCGGACATCATGGCCAAACCATCTCCCAACAACGTCAGGTGACTATCGCCACTACTGGTGGCTGTCGTGCCGCTACCCGATACTTCTTGGGCTTCTCGAGCGGCCGAGTCCAAGGAACAAACGGTGGCCCCCGCAAAGGCAATAATGGCTCCCGCCGCTTCGAGGGCCAAAATGCGTTGCCCCACAAAAATCTTTCCAATCAATAACAAGACGGATTGGGAATTGCTCAAAATGACGGCATTGCCCACAGCGGTATATTTGAGCGACAAGACAAAGGCCACACACATGGTCGCATAACAGGCAGCCGTAACGAAGAGAGTAACCAACTGGGGTCCATGCAAGGACTTGGTAGCTTCCCGGATTCCACCTTCTCTGTAGACGGATGCCGCGGCAAATGGAAACAGACACATGGCCGTAGCACTCATGCGCCAATACACTTTCAAGACGGGATTGATCCCCGATTGGACGTTCAAGAGTGGCCCAACCGAAGAGAGTGCCACGACGGCACTCGCCAACAATAAGTAGGCATTGAGAGGAATGGCATGTGATGCACGAAGGGTTGCCATGGTCACGACGGTTTCGTCTTCTCCTTTGAGGGGTTGTTTTTCGGGGTCGGTACCTTCCGTGGTGGTAGTTGTCGCTTCGTTATTCTCGTCAAAGTCTTCCATTTCCAGCAATTCGTCAGGAGCTGTCACTTCGGCCACACGCACCAAATCTTCCGGAAGAATGGACATGTCCCGCGCCAAACTCATTTCCAAAAAACAAAATTCTTTTTCGCCTTCGTCGGCCTTGTCCAATTCTTCGACAATGGCATCCCGAATATCCAAGACTTCGTCCATGATACTTTCGACAATCGATCCACCACGGGAATGGCCTCCTCGTCTTGCACTGCGACTGGCACCCCGACGATGACTACTGGTAGTGCTCAAGGTAGGACTGGCACTGCCTGCCGCGGCAGCAGCGGCGGCTCCTGCAGCTGCCGCCTCCATAAGAGTGGTATTGTGCCTCCCCGAACTCGACAAGTGATATTCTCCAGGACGGTCGACTTGCACCTCATCAATGGTTTGCAAGACATCCACAATGTCGGCCAAAGATTCAATCAGCGACTCGGAACGAGAATGGTGGCCACCTGTACCAGTGCCTCCGCCGCCACGGGATCTGTGACGACGATGACCGCCAGAAGCAGCAGCAGCAGCAGCAGCAGGAGCAGGTTCTGGCGGTTGGAGTGCTTGTCCTTCCACGATACTCTCCAAGGGAGGAGGAGCTTCGGTACTACCATAGCCTTCTGTCATCTTGACGGTTTTTTATTCCTAAAAATCTATCAATAGATTCAAGCTTGTCTGTTCGTTGTGTTGCAAGCTTCAATTTGCTACAGGGTTCTTCAGCGATAGTGTACCAGGTACTGTACTGAGCTGTGCTCACTTGACGGAACTGTGTTGTCTCGAATCTCGATTGCTTCTTTCTGTTGGTTTGTCTGTCTTTGACACTGACAGTTTTGTGGTTGTTCGAATTAATTTTCTTCTCGACGAAAAAACTTGGTTGTACGTGTGCGTGGCAGGGCGAACACCGTTCGTCAGACTTCCGAGAAATTGTGGTAAGGTGTGGCACGTAGTTTTGTGCGTACATGGATTGAATCACTCTTGCTTTGAATCCCAAAACACCTTTAGAGCACAAGATTTCCAAGGCCAAAAATCCTTTTTTTCTATTTTTGAAAGTTGTTTTATAATTTTGATAAAACAAAAAACCATTTTGTTCGCACAAATGTAACAAATGCGAGGGGCATCGAATAATAGTTAAAATTGTGTACACATTTTGTTGTTTTGTTTGGGGAATAATTTTTTCCAAGTTGTTGAGATTGCAAATTTGAGCTTCAAACTGATCCTTCTTCAAGGAATCGTAGTGCGATCATTGATTTTGTATGATTTTGTACTACGCAAAATTGCCGCACGGCGTACGTACACTGCAATACTAACACTACCAGTACTGTACGTCGTACCAGAAGGAGGGGCGACGTTGCGTTTGCGTGAAGCTGACGATGGAGGGGGTTGGGACTGGATAGCCAGCAACTGCACTGCTGTACTACTAGCTAGTAGCAGTACTAGCTAGCTAGCAGCAGGCCCAATGAAGGGAGATTCATATGCTAATAGAATGCCTATTGTATGAGATGTCTTCAATAATACGGTAATTGAGGAGCAAAAGAATGTCTAGCAAAATTACTGAACTCATTATAACGATGAAACGTCAAGTGAGGCGGGAATGAGGAATCTGCACATACTACAAGCGACATGCACACTGTGTAGGATATCATTTCTAGCTGGCATGTAGGGCATCCAATAATAGCACTGCCGCATTTAGTAGTGGGTATTAAGTATCCCTTTTCAAGGGTAGCGCGCCCGGTTGTGTATTTAAAACAAACTAATTTTCTTTATTTCTACCAGTATGAAAAAGTTGACTGAGATCTCTCATGGAGTCCCATCTCTACGATGAAAAAGCGGTATGGACGGCTCTCTCTCGGGTTTCCGCTTCGTTTCACCACCGCGCCTCAAACAACAGTGACGGTGCTTGCTCCGTAGAAAACACACTGCAGACAAGCAGACTTTAGTGCTAACCGTTGTCCGGGACGGATCCCATCCAATGCAAAAAAGCCCTTCAAGCACCAGCACCAGCGAAGCAAACCATTACGTTTTTACGAAGCTCTTGCCGTCTTGGTCTCTTGTACATCATCATAACTATCGGCCGTCAAAACATTTCCTGTACGTTTCAGTAACAAATCAAAATCAATATAGGGTTCATAATGATTGACGGCAATTTCCAATCGATGGGTATCTTGATTGTTGTGTTTGGGGGTATACTTTATGATTCGTTCCATGGCCAATCGTGTTCCTTCCCGACATACCAACATGGGAGGCGCCTCTAAGGTTTCAAACATTTGCAAGACTTGGGGACAGAGCGGATATTCTTCCGTTCCACACACGACCAGTGCCGCTTCCCACTTTTTGCCTAGGGCTTTGAGGCGTCGGTATTCCATTAAAAATCCCAACATGATATCATCGCGTGACGAATGACACAAATACAAGGATCGATCTTGATTTTGACGTAAATTTCGTAAAAAGCACGACAAGGACGTGGCGACCAAATTAATATCCTTGACAGAGTAGTGTTTGAGTTTTTGACATTCCTTGGTGGCCACCAAATACGATCCCCCCATTAAGCGTTCCAAGTCGACCAGGGCGGGACATCCCAAGAAGGGTCGATCGGGGATGCATCCCAAGAGGGGAACCCCCCAATTTTGGTGCAGGGCCTTTTCAATATAATATCGTGTTTGTTCGTATTTGTCATTTTGAACCATATTGACAATGACACCGGCAATGTCGACATTGTGATGCAAACATAGAATACGGTTGAGTTCGAGTTCATCAAAGGTAGAACCGAGACCGCCATTGGCAACGAGGACCTGCGATTATTTTGATTATGAGGTTAAAAGGCAACGGAATAATTGTGAGACATTTCTTGAATAAACCGTGCAATCTACAAAAATAAATAATAACAAGGCATAACCAACGACCTCTTCCTGCAAAATAATGAAAAACAAATATACTAGACATACCATTTTCCCTCCGACCCAACTGGCCACACGCGCATTGGAAGCACCCACAATGCTTCCCACGGCACAATGCCCCGTTCCCTCACACAGCACCACATCGGAGGCATTGTTAATGGCCGCAAAGGCCTCCATCACGTCGTCTTGTTGGGATTCTTCCGTGATGAGTCCATCAATAAAGTCGCGGGTATATCCAGCCGGAATTCGGACGGGCGACATGTGTTGGTAGGCACAATGATTCAAACCAAAATGACTTCTCACAACCACGACATCTTTATCGACTTCAATATTGTTGCCATTTTCATCTTGGACCGTCAAACAAACTTGTCCCACCGGTTTGATAAAGCCGACCTTGTCGAATCGCTTTTGCAATCCACTCATAATGGCTAACGACGTGGTCGTTTTACCTACATGCTGCCGCGTCGCAGCGACATAAATGGGAGATTTGGGAACTGCGCTCTGGGTATTGTGGGCCGACAATTCATTGGCAGTGGGAGCCGTGTCGAAAGCTTGGGCGGCCGATAAGGAAAAGGAGCGATGAAAGCAGATTGTAGATGTTGCTGTTGTTGGAGCAGTCGCAGAAGTGAACTGAAGAGTGCGGCGAGCAAGAGTTGCTCGTTTCATACTGGTAGCAGAACCAGTGGCAGTAGCAAAGCGGGAAGACTGGGAGAGCGGGAGGACCCGAAGGTTTGGCATGATGATATATTTCAATGATATACGGAAGCAAAAGCAGGTGCAAGAAGGGTATCAGAATAGTTTTAGTATCAATTCAACGGTAGAAAGGTATCTTTTGCGGGTGTGTCTTGATGAGATGCTTGTTGGTGGATGGCGTTGGCAGTGTTGCAATGGCAGGGCCTGGTCAAGGTGCTACAATACACACTGAATGTATTGGATAAATTGTGGCAACCACCAAAGTTGTTGTTACGTTGGTGTTTCGTGGGTACGAAAATGTGGCTGAGCACATGAGAACAGTCATTGATTTCCTTGAATTACTAGTAGTACTTCAGCGGTGAGAAGGCGAACACGTATGCCGTCATGTGTGAAATTCTCATCATCAATACATCAGCAAACTTCTTTTATGTGAGGCTCTGCGAACCCGGATGGGGACACGTACGCCTATTATATAACGGTTACTTGAGTTAC
>ENA-ORBV01012613-ORBV01012613.1-microbial-mat-metagenome-genome-assembly--contig:-NODE-12613-length-13006-cov-7.872844_pt1 | contig 13006 bp, 9 predicted proteins | sample MGYA00237777_ERZ505514 | MGnify/ENA primary metagenome ERZ505514 (study PRJEB26160, sample SAMN06269048) | microbial mat metagenome | isolation source: Oligotrophic lake microbial mat | place...
TCTCGAGACACTGCCGGCCACCCAGATCGCCGGTCACGCAGTAATTCCCTTCCCCGCCGCATTCGGAGTCCATCGCGCACGCAGCCCCACAGGCAGGCGTCACGACGATGTTGGTCTTCTTGGGATCCGAGCAGTCATCTTCGTCCGAAACGATGATCACGAGCAAACGTGACCCCGGCCGCAGAAAACCCTTATTGCCTGAAGGAGTGGCTGCGATGCCCGTTGAAAGCAGGGGCTCGGTCAGTGCAAGCCGCGCGGCCTCGAGCCCCATCTCTTCGCCCGATCCACTGGTTCCTTGTTGAATGAGCAAAGCAAACTGTTGGATAAGGTCTGGCTTGTCGTACGGGATGATCTTGAGCGTGCTGCTGGCTACCGGTTGCCCTTGTAAGTCCTTGCCAAGCTGCAGCTTCCCGCTCTCCATGTCGAACGTGACGAGCACCGGCATGGACGTCATCGAACAGCCGGCAGCATTTTGAGTGACTCCCGTTGTGACCACGCCCACCTGAAAGTCGTGTTTCACTGGCGCGCTAGCCAGGGTGTCGACGAACGTCCCAAGCTGGGCCACGACTTTGGCCTGCTTCGCCTGCATCGACGAGGAAGTGTCTATGACGAACAAGATATCGGTCGACACCGAAGAAGGTAGCGATGCTTGGCTTTTGCAATCCGACACCACGCCTTTCGGCGGCGCCCCGGAGCAGCCCCCAACCCCCAAGAGACAAACCGTGGCAACCCAGCTCGCAGCCCAGCGCATCATGCTCGTACCAGGCTAACCTGGAAATGTCTCCGCTAGGCAACCCGCCGAGCTAGTGTCCTTTAGGTGGGCTCAACGAGCGCATGCCGGAGCGGAGCACCGCTTCGAAAGTGTCTGCAATGACTAAGAAATCTAGTCGAGCACAAACGAGGGCGCCGGAAAACATGTATGACCAGGCGCTCGACGCGGAGACTCGTAGACGCTTGCGATACGCGCGTACATGAGCGCACATGATGCAGGTTTGAGCGAGTTGCATGTTTCGGCCTGCCTGGTACGCTCAGCGCACTCATGGGTATGCCGTCGCTCGTCAGCTGGTGGTTTCTTTTTATTTCGACCGCAAGCTTGGCAGCGTGCACGGGTGAGGCCGCCGCCCCCGCAAGAGGCACGCAGGTGGGTGGCTCAGGAGCGAGCAGCACGCAGGTGGGTGGCTCAGGAGCGAGCAGCACGCAGGTGGGTGGCTCAGGCACCGGAGGTTCAGGCACCACCACCGGCGGCGCGGCAGCGGTGCCCCAAGGCCCGTGGATCCCTGGCAATCTGAGCGATCCCGCGGCGGCGGCCGTCCTGCCCCTGCGCATGCTGACTCGAACTCAATACGACAACACCATCGCGCTCGTCTTCGGTGACGAGTACGGAATACCCATCCCCAACCTGAAAGCTGCTGCTGTCCTGCCCGGAGAAACACTCGATGTCTCGGGATTTCTGAGCGTGGGGGAGATCAGTGAGGTCCATGTGCTGCGCTATATGGACGCGGCCAAAGCCGTGACAGATGCGCTCGCGCCCTCGTTGCCCAAGCTCCTCGGCTGCGACTTAACGACCGTGGCCGACGATAGCGCGTGTGTGCGAGCCTTCGTGGCCAACTTTGGTGAGCTCCTCTACCGGCGCCCGCTGGAAACCACTGAAATCGATGAGCATCTTGCATTTTATCAATATGAAAAGACGAGCTTGGGGCAAGCTCCCGCGGCCGCAGCCACGCAGCTGATTCGAACGATGTTGCAGTCGCCTTACTTTCTGTACCGCTGGGAGCAGGGTTGGAAAGTAGCCGAGCGCCAGGGCGAGGTCGTGCGTCTGAATCCGTACCAGGTCGCAGCCCGGCTTTCGTTTTTTCTTTGGGGATCAGGGCCCGATCGCCAGCTCATTGAGCTCGCTAAGAGCGGTGCCTTCACCACCGACGCGCAGCTAGCAGCCCAAACGCGGGCGATGCTGCAGAGTCCCCGAGCCGAGCACGCGTTGGAATCGTTCCATGAGCAGTGGCTCGCTCTCACCGAGCTCGACGCGATGGTCAAGGATGAGCAACGGTTTCCAAACTGGAACGGCGAGCTTCGGACCGCCATGCACCAGGAGATCCAAGCGTTCACGCGCGATGTGATCCTGAATAACGATGGCACCGTCGCGGCGCTTCTGGGCGCTTCGTACTCGTTCATCAACCAGGGCTTAGCGGGGGTTTACGGAGTTCCTGGGATCCAGGGGAACGCTCTGCAACGGGCCGAGCTCGATCCCACGCAACGTGCAGGGCTGTTGACGATGCCTGGGCTCTTGGCCAGTGCTTCGGATCCCAGCGTTGCCAACCCCTTTAAACGCGGCAAGCTCATCCTACAGAAGGTGCTGTGTCAAAAGCTGGAGCCGCCGCCCATGGTGCCCGCCCTTCCCACGCCGGACCCTGCCGTTCCGAAGCCGGAACGTGAAGTGCTCGAGGCAATGACGGCCCAAGTGCCCTGTTCTGTTTGCCACAGTGTGATCAATCCGATCGGTTTTGGCCTCAGCAATTTCGACGCTATCGGGCAATTCCAGACAAAAGACGGCGCCGGCTTTCCAATCGACGCGTCGGGCGCGCTCCCGAGCGGCGCAACCTTCAAGACGCCCAGCGAGCTTGCGGCGGCGCTCAGCACCCACAGCGACGTCCGCACCTGCATCACCAAACAATGGTTTCGCTTCGGTTTTGGTCGTGCCGAGGAGCCAGCAGATCATTTTTCACTCGATGCTGCGTACGGCTCGTTTGACGCATCGGGCTATAACATTCGAGAGCTTTTGGTTGCATTCGTGACCACGCCCTCGTTCTTGCGGCGTGTGGTTGAGCCAGGGGAGATCGTCCAATGAAGCGTTCTTACTTTTCTCGTCGCTCGTTCTTGGCTGCCACTGGCCTCAGCGCCGCCATGGTTCCCCTGATGGCTCGCCCTGGGCAGACCCAGGCAGCTACGCCCATTCGCCGCTGCATCTTCATCGGTGTGCCGAACGGGTACACCGATAAATGGCGGCCAGTAGGCGGAGAGACAGATTGGACCATCAACCCGGACGCCGATTCGCCGCTGAGGCCGTTGGAGCCGCACCGTTCAAAGCTGAACTTCGTGGGCGGCTTGTGGCTCAAGAACGGCTGGGACACGACGCATGTGGTGCCCAACAAGGACAACCGTTTCGGGCCGGGATCGATTGGCGGCCACGCGGCGCCTCCGATCCTCCTCACCGGGCCTGTCGGTGCACCGGGACCCGAACAGTTTGACAACTGGATGATGACGGCGGGCGGACCCTCCATCGACTCCTACATCGCCAACAATCAGGCGGGTGCGGAGGGCGTCAAGTTTAAGCCGTTGGCACTCCGCGCCACCCGTCGCAACTCGGCGAGTTCCTTCATCTCTTTCCAAGGCGCTCCCATCACTCCGGGCGTGCAAAACACCACCTCGCTCTACGATGACCCTGTGACGCTTTTCAAGGATATGTTTGGCGACGCCTCCCTCGACGCGGCGGAGTTCGCCAAGATAGTGGCCGGAAGAAAGCACATTCTGGACTTCACCACTGGCCACCTGCAGGCGCTCCGCAACCGCTTCGGTGCGACTAATAAAGCACGCATCGAAGCCCACCTAACGGCCGTCTCCAAAGCCGCCGGCAGCCTCACGAATCTCGCAACCTGCCAGCCGCCAGCCGCCCCGAATCCTTCGTTAGACTACCTGAAACCCGGCTACAACGACTTGTACCCTGAGATCATCAAGACCCAAATTGACATGACAGTGGTGGGCATGGCGTGTGACCTCACGCGCTCGGTTTCCATGCTGTGGAGTGATGGCGCCAACGACAACATCGCGTTTCCGTGGCTGAAGGACAAGGATCCGCAGTTTGGCGGCCTTGCACCGGACGGTCAGATCGGCGGTGGCCAAATCCGATCGCACCACAACATCGCCCATCACGACTATGGTGCGCTCAAGAACTACTCGGACCAATGGTTCATTCAGCAATACGCCTACCTTCTGGATCGCCTAACTCAGACCATGGATGCCGATAACCGCCCGCTGATCGAGACAACCGTCGTCGTCTATTGCAATATGCAAAATTCAGGGGGCGGGCACGGTACTCAAGATTTGTTCTGGATCCTGGGAGGCAACCACGACAACTATTTCAAGACCGGACGCCATCTACGTTGGGCGGGCGGCCAGGCCGGCACCACGATTCCCCAGAACCAAGTGCTCACCTCTCTCATCAACAGCTCCGGCTGCCCGCAAGTTGCTCATTTTGGTGATGCAAAATACGGCGGAGAGCTCACAACGCTGCGCGCATAAAAGATTGCGTCGCCTCACCAGGGCTCCTAGAGCAGGCACAAGGCGTCAGTGGATCCCGATTGAATTCGGAAGGATGGCGGCAATCTGCTCGCGTGAAATCGTGCCTTGCTCGTCGACGGCGTAGTCATCGCTCTCGACGCGAAAGGTGTTTGACGCCGTGACATCGGCGCGTCCCTTCAGTCGGTACGGAATAAACGGCGCCGAGACCGACTCCGCGAGCAGCGCTAGCCCAACGTTGAGCGGGATGCTGACGGGAACACGCAGGGATGTGGTCCGCTCCGAAGCGAGCCAAACACCATTGCCGGGTGCTCGAAAATTTACGGGCAACCCGTACTTGCCTCCCATGACCACCTCCCCCCGCACCGCGCGAACGGCAACGTCGTAGCTATTCGGGTTGTAGACGTCGAGGACGACGGTCATCAAGATCCCCACGCTCGGGGGAAACGCTGAAAATCGAGCGCCGCTGATCTCGGCATGGTTCAAACGCATCGTGGGCTTGCTCACGCACGCGCACAAGGCTGCGAAGGAGAGGAGAAGTAGTGCACGAGACCAGTGTGCAAAGCTCATCATCTGCGAGGCTAGCAGTCTTGGGCGATGGCCGCGAGTGGTGGGCGTCCTTCCCGTCAGGTCAATCTGCTTAAGCGCGCCATCACGGAGTCAGTGCTCTCTCAATTCCTCGTCGAAAAAAGCGAGTGAGGTCAGCCCATTTTTGATGAAACGAGATAGTAAGCATGCTTACTATCGATATGCTGTGACAGAGCGCCATGTCCGCCAAAGGGGATAATCAAGGCCAAGCGAACTGACAGCTGGTGGCTGCCAGTTATGGGTTCGGTCCGCGTGGCCTCAGTGAGCTGACGGGCTGGAACCCGGCAGATTCTTGATACGATAGATCTGAGGCACAGCACCCTTAGGCCCAGGCTCGTGCGCCAGGAGGAAATGCTCAAAGGTCGAAGCTGACGCGAGCGCCGTTGGCCTCAACTCAGCGCCCGTTCCGAGGAGCTCTGAAAGCGGATGCCTGCTCACGAACGCGCCCTGACGATCGATCACGGTGACGCGATTGCACTGGGTATCTAGCAAACAAAGCCCTGCCCCACAGGGAACCATGCTGCTCACCCAACACAGCGCCTTTTCCGAAGGGGGCTCGTCACTCAGAATTTCAGCGAGGCGACCCTTCTTAAGATCGTGGATGATGAGCTTGCTCTCGCCCATCGAGTTTCGACCCGTGACGTAAAACGTGTCCTCGAAGCGGGCGACCGCAGAAATCGCAAAATCGTCCAAGATCCAATGGGCTTCCACTTTGCATTCTGAATTCTCGATCTCAACGCCCATCAACGTGCGCATGCGATTCACACCACCACCCACCGAGCCAAACGCCGTCAGGGAGAGCATGCCGTGGGGCTCTGTCTTCGTCGCTTTCCTGGTATCTTCCGGTTCCTCCGCAATGCGTTTACGGCGACCAAACGGCGCATCGCAGGCTGGCAATATCTTCTTGCCTGAGATCAACGCGCACTCACTCCAACCACAAGCTAACACGCTCCCATCGGGTGCAACGGAAAGCCGATACGCTTGGAACTTCAGCGCAACGCTGCCGTTTCGCCCAAATTTCTTATCGATCACGAGCTTGCACTCGTCCCCTTCCCCCTGAACGAGATAGTGGCGAACGCTCACATCGTCGGGCACATACAGCCCGCCCTTACCGTCTGGGGCCAAACTGCGCTGGTTCGCGCCCACGAGTGCGCTGGGGGTGAGCGGCTTGCCTTCAATCTGGCATACGTGAGAGCTCAGCTTTCCAGGCGGCGCTGGCAAGCTTGCGGGTGCCGTCGAGGTTGGACCCGTCGCAGTTCCAGATGCCCGAGCGGTGGGCGTGACTTCCACCGAAACGGCAGCCACCGGAGGCGGCGCTGCGGGCAGCTCGAGATCGACGGAAACCGGCGTTGCGCTGGCCGGAGGCTGGCTCGGCTTACACGAGAAACAAATCGCAGCACAAACAATGACTAAGCGCTTCATGGTTGCATTCCTTTGAGCGCATCAGCGAGAACCTGCGCCGATTGATTGCCCTTCGTGTAGACATAAAGAGGCTGTTCGCCCTTTTCAAGTTTCACCACCGAATTGGCTCCCTCGCTTGGAGCGGGCCACGCATTGCCCGTCACGTCTTCCAACATCAGTCCGCGGATGGGGACCTTCAACGTGCGTTCATCTTTGGACCAGGCCACCAGCACACCGCGCTTGTTTCTGCGATCGTCGAAAACGTGCAGCGTGGCGCCGGCCGGGTGAAAGCTGGCCTTGAGATCGCTCAAGCCGAGATGGTGGATCATCGTATTCCACATCGAAACACCCACCGTTGGCAGCCCTTCCGGATCCCAAAGCTCCGTGCCCGAGCCGACGTAATCCCAGAGGCTCTTTCCATGTTGGTCATAGCCGATGGCAAAGACGATGCATTTTTCGACGCCCGCTGCAAACATATCGGCCCAATTGGTCACCATCCAATTGGCAACCTCCACCGAGCCGGAGGGTATGACCTCGGGTGAAGCATAATCGGTGGCTGAGTTGACGAACGTGAAGCCTTCGTCAAACCAGATCTTGGCCTTGTTCGGGCCGTAGGCATCGATCATCTGACGTAAACGCCGAATCTTTCCGGCATCCCCAATCTTGCGCGGGTGATAATCGTGCCACGTGTAAACATCGATATCGCGAGCACCGCCCAGCTCAAAAAACCGCTGAAAATACTCTGTTTGCCGGCCCAGCGTGGAATTGACCATGAAGATGGCATCGGGCTTGATGCGTTTGATGATCTTCGAGGTGCGCACTGCGAGCCGGTAATGAAGATCAGGAGTTAAAGTCACGCCCAGATCGGGTTCATTCGACAGCTCCCAAACGTAGGGCTTATCTTTGTAGCGTTCAACAGCTCGCTCCACGTATTTATCAAAATTGGTCTTGATCTTCAAATCGTCCCAACGCGCATCGTTGACGCCCCACTTCATGTCGCGGGGCAGTCCGTTCTCATTCTTGTCCCTGGCCCATTCCGGGATGCCTTCGTAGAGCACGAACACGGGCAAGACACCACGCTGCTCAAGGTCCTTCAGTTGAGCATCCGGCCATTCCCACTCGTTCGGCCCTTTTCGTTGCACGTCCCCCCAGCCCACGTTGCCGTACCAGCGCGTCCAGCGAAATCCTATTTTCTGAGCCAAAGCGAGCGTGTGCGGGCCTCGCATGCCAATCCCGATGCGCTCATTCGGATCTTGAACAGTGTTAGCTTGTGGGTGCGCCAGCACCGTGAAAGGAAAATCAGACTTATCCAACAGCTCGCCGTCTTCGCTGAGCGCCGAGACGCGCGCCAATATCAGCCCACGGCCCACGAGCGGCATCGGAACGGTTGCGGTTTCAGTGGCACCCGGCGCCAAGGTGAAGGTCTTTCGCAGCGCCGCTCCGTGCTTGGAAGTACCGGTGTAATCATACAGCTGCCACTGCAGATTAACTTTCTGGGGCTTGCTGCCAGGATTATTGACGGAGCCTCTTATTTTGACGATTTCACCCGGGTCGAAGAGATTCCCCTTCTCTGAGCGATAACCGGGCAGATCCAGCGCATCGGCGGCAACCTCGACGCGAGCACGCGGCTCATAGCTCTTTTCGCCGTCGGTATAAGAGACGCTGACGCCATCGATCCAAACATCTTTGGCGCTAATATTCAGCATGAAAATGTGGCTTTGGAACCACTTTTCGACAGGAATGTTGTACTTGGCCTTGAAGCTCACGCGCTTCCACTCTGGGCCCGCTTCAAAATACTTTGCGGCATCGTGATCCCACAGCAACTTCAGATTCTGGGCAGTTTGCCGATTGGATGGGAAAAGCCAAAGCATGATGCCTTGCTTAGTTTCCGCCCGAATCGAGAGGCTCACCGTGACTTCGCGATCACGTTCCAGGTAGAAAGAGCCGGCACGAATATCGGTACTCGTGCGCGGCCCTTCGCCCTTCTTGCGCTGGCCTTCGGGTGTTGGATCTTCCGAGAGCTTCAGCGAGTAACGACCAAAAGCTGGGTTTTTCGTGTCCAACATGGCATCCGTCGCGCCTGACCAATAACGGCCGGAACCCTCGAAGCTGCCGTTCCGGAGCAGATTGGTCGGGGGAGGTGCTTTCGGCTCAAGGCTCGAAGTCACCGCGGCAGGCTGGGGCTCCGGTGAAGCCTGTGGAGACGCCGCCTTCGGAGCAACGGCCGCTTGGCAAGCCAACAAGCTGAAGCACAGGACACTTTGCGCCAAGGCAAAGCACACACGACCAATATTTTGACGCATCGCTATCATGTCGGATCTCATTGGGGTAACGCTCGGCCCGGACCCTATCAGACTAACCCTTCCTTGCGTAACCCATCCGCGAGCTTGCCCGCCCCGAGGCCGACCCAAGCTTCCCGCCAGGGCACGCCCAGGCGTAAGACTTAGCCTAAAGTCGGAGTCACTTAACATTCGCTAGGTTGTCGGTTGCGCAATCCCGTTCAACAGCATGTCCACGAGTGCGTTGGGGAACTGCTCGATATCGCCGGCACTCGACGGAGGAAAGTGTTGAGACGCGGCAGCTCGAACAAACTGGGGCAGCGTCCCCAGAGCAACGGTGCCGACCAGCGTCGCCAGCAACGGGAGATCTTTTCGAATAGCACCGCCAGCGATTCCATCTTGGATGGTTGCGAGGATCAGCGGGATGTGCCCGCGCTTAAAGCGCTCCAGCAGGCGTGCGAAGCGGGCAGAGGAGCCGAGAGCTTCACGCGCAATCAGGCGGAGGACGGAGAGTTCGCGCGCCGACACCTGCCCCAAGCGTGTGTAAAGCCGCAAGAGGCGCTCCTCGATGCGTACGTTTGGAAGCAACGCCACCCCAAGGTCGCTCAGCAGCACGGCATAGACCTCCTCGACGACCGCTAGAAAGAGGTCATCTTTCGTCGGGAAATAGTAGTAAATCATGCCGATGCTGGTGCCGGCGTCCTCGGCAATGCGCCGTAGAGATGCACCCTCTACGCCCAGCTCCACGAAGCGTACGCTGGCTGCGTGAACAATGCGGGGTTCGATGTCACTCTTGGGGCGAGCCATTCACACCAGCTTTTTCGAAAAACGCAACGACGCGAGCAGCACGAGACCTGAGAGGATCAAGACCAGCGTCCACATCTCCGGCGCCAACTCGCTCAGCTGGCTCCCTTTGAGTGTGATCCCGCGCACGATGCGCAAAAAATGGGTGAGCGGCAGAAGCTGCGCCAGCATCTGGGCTGGCCTAGGCATCGATTCAAAGGGGAACATGAAGCCGCTCAAAAGGATGTTGGGCAGAATGAAGAAGAATGACATCTGCATCGCCTGCTGCTGCGTCTTGGCGAGCGTCGAGAAAAACAGGCCAAGCGCCAAGTTGGCGGAGATAAACAGAAATGCCATCGCATATAAAAGCGGCAACGAGCCAACAAAAGCCACCCGAAAGATCACGCGCCCCGCCAGCAGAATCAGCGTCATCTGCACGTAGCCCATGAGGATGTACGGCAAGATTTTTCCGACCACCAATTCTAGCTTCCGGACGGGTGAAACGATCAACTGTTCCAACGTTCCTCGTTCCCGCTCGCGCGCAATTGCCATCGCCGTGAGCATCACCATCGTCATCGTGAGGATGACCCCAATCAAACCGGGCACCACATAGACCGCGGTGCGAAGATCTGGATTGTACCAAGTTGCCACTTCGAGCGTCATGGGCTCCGGTGCAGCGCCTCCGCCCTTGGCGATCCTCGCCAGCAACATTTCGCTCGACCGAGCACCCACCAAGGACGCGGCTGTATTGGTGGCACTCGCTACAATCTGCGGATCAGAGCCATCCACCACCAGCTGCACTTTGAACGCATCGCCGCGTGACAGCTTCGAGGAAAATTTCGGCGGGATCACGAGTGCCACCCGAGCCGCTCCCGTACGCATGGCGCGTGAGATATCGTCGTAGCTTTCAACGGAGCCCGCAAGAGCATAAAAGCCAGTGGCTAGCAGGCTTTGCACCAGATCTCTGGAGGCTGCCGTGCGATCTTGATCGTAGATCACGGTTGGGATGTGCCTCACATCCGTGTTGATCGCGTACCCAAACAGCGTCAGCTGAAGGATGGGGAGCACCACCATCATCGCCAGCGTCATTCGATCGCGTCGCAATTGTAGCAATTCCTTCCACGCGATCACGAACACTCGGCCCGTCATGAAGGAACGCCTTCCGCTTGGCGCCTTTGATCTTCGCGGACCATCGACACAAACGCATCCTCCACGTTTGCACGCGTTTCTCTTATTGAGCGCACGACAAGCGCCTGGGAGCCGAGCAGTTCGTGAGCGAGCGCCAAGGCGTTTTCACCACCACGGGTAGCCAGCCGCAGCATGTGCCCATAATGAGCCACCTCCTCGACCCGCTTGTCCGCGCGCAGCACCTCAGCCGCAAGCTTAGCATCGTCCACCTCGAGTTCTGCGACCGAGAGCGCCCGCCGTTCCACGATCTGCTCGGGGGTCCCGATGTCCAGAAGCTCCCCGCGAAAGATGAACGCCAGGCGATGGCAGCGCTCGGCTTCGTCCATGTAATGCGTCGTCACCAGCACCGTTGTGCCTTCCGTCGAGAGCTTGTAAATCTGCTGCCAAAAGTCGCGCCGGCTCACCGGATCGACCCCGGCGGTGGGCTCATCTAGGAAGAGAAGTGGTGGCTCATGTATCGTCGAGCTGGCCAAAGCCACTCGCTGTTTCCAGCCTCCAGAAAGCGTCCCCGCGAGTTGTTTCCGGCGGCTGCCAAGTTCCGCGCGTTCCAATACTTGTTCGACACGAGCACGGCGTCGCGCCCGTGGGACTCCATAAATTCCCGCGTAGAATCTCAGATTTTCTTCCACGCTCAAGTCTTCATACAGGCTGAAGCGCTGGGTCATGTACCCAATATTCTGTTTAATAAGTTCGGATTGCTTCGCGATATCGTAGCCAACGACACTGCCACCACCAGAGGTGGGATCCAAAATCCCGCACAGCATGCGGATGGTCGTCGATTTCCCTGCGCCATTCGGACCCAGGACGCCAAAGATCTCGCCCTTCCGGATCTGCAACGAGACATCTCGCACAGCGACAAACTCGCCGAAACTGCGCGAAAGGTGCTGCGTCTGAATAATCCACTCGGGGGTTGGCGACGGATTCACGGCCCACCGCTAGCGAGGGTCACGAACGCCGGAACACCCGCACGCAGCAGGTGCGCTGGATCCCGAATGCGCAGGCGCACCCGAATCATCAAATTGGGCCGTTCTTTCTCACTGAAAAGGAAGCGCGGGGTGAACTCAGTGCGTGGAGAAATGAATTCAACCTTCGCAGGCAACGGCGCCGCCAGTGAATCCACCTGAAGGTGCACGCTGGCTCCTTGCTTGAGCCGCGCGATCTCAGCTTGGGGGACAAAAATATTGGCAAAAGGGGCGTCGATGTCAGCGAGCGTGATCACTGGCGCCGAAGCGCCGACCACCTCACCCGTCTCCACGTGCACCTCCAGCACCTGGCCCGAAATGGGCGCCTTCAGCACATGATGATCCAAGCGTACTTGTTCGAGACTGACCAAGTTAGCGCTCGCGCGCTCACGCGCTTCTGCCCGCGCGATCTCCTGGGGACGAGAACCATTGTTCAACGCTCGCAGCGTCTGCTCAAGCGCTTGGCGTTCGCCTGCAGCCTGGGCCAGGCGTGTCTGACTCTGTTCGAGCACGGCCTGTGAGATGGCTCCAATTGTTACCAATTTTTGATCACGTTCCACTGCCTGCGAAAGCTGTTGTTCGGTGGCTCGGCTGGCCAACAATCGGGCAGCACTCGCCCGCACCTCTTCCGAGCGAGCACCCGAGCGCACCACCAGAAGATCTGCCGAGGCCACCTCAGCTTCTCCTACGCGTGCCACGCGCGTGGCTTGCTCGAGCGAATCGTCCAATTTCGCCAGCAAGGCGCCTTGGGCAACGGCCTGACCTCGAACGACAGCGACTTGTTCGAGCCGGCCGCTGAACTCAAAGCCGAGGACTCGCTCGTCAAACTCTACGATCCCCTGGTACCCGGGGGGATTGCCGAGGGTGGCACTGCTTGGGCTCTGAGCGCATCCCACCACCAGAAATGCCATCAACAGGCCATAAAATCGGAGCCCGCAGTTATTTACCATACGACCGATAATAAAATCAGACGGCTCGCCGTCAAGTCACTCGCCAATGGCCTCGTGGCCTACTTCAGCTGGAGGAGCTAGGCCAAGCAGCCGGAGCCGTAGCTTTGACTGAAAATCTGCTCGCCTGCAGGGCTGCAGCGTGTTAGCCCTCGCCTTGGTCCTCAGATGCGTCGCAGTTCGGTTCCCCCGCCCGCGTTTGACTCTGTAGAACCGACCTCCAGCTCGTATGGAGGGATCGGAGAAAGCAAAGGCGCTGAGCGTTCACCGAATCAACCTGTAATCTAGCGCAAACTGAGAGATGACGATCTAATGAACAATAAGCTTTTCGTGGGCAACCTTGATTTTTCCACAACAGAACAGCAGCTCCGTGAGATGTTTGAGGCGATTGGGCCGCTTCAGTCGGTTGCCCTCGTGCTCGACCGTATGACGGGCCAGTCCCGCGGGTTTGGCTTCGTCGAATTCGAGTCCGACGCTGACGCTCAGCGCGCGATCGAAAGCCTGAATGGCACCGTGGTGGGTGGTCGTTCGCTCAATGTTAACGTCGCACGCGAGCGCACTGGCG
>ENA-ORBV01012615-ORBV01012615.1-microbial-mat-metagenome-genome-assembly--contig:-NODE-12615-length-13004-cov-5.668678_pt1 | contig 13004 bp, 10 predicted proteins | sample MGYA00237777_ERZ505514 | MGnify/ENA primary metagenome ERZ505514 (study PRJEB26160, sample SAMN06269048) | microbial mat metagenome | isolation source: Oligotrophic lake microbial mat | place...
CCTTTAACGACTTCATTCAGGACAAGGCTTTCAAGGGCCCGTGGGGCATCCCCGACGTTGCCAAGGGTGTGACCGACGTGGAAAACGCCTGTCACGGCATGATCAAGTTCAAGACCGGCCAGATCGTCTCCCTGCAAATCTCCTGGGCGGAGATGGTCAAACGCGAAGAAGTCTCGGTCGCCTTCCAAGGCACCAAGGGCGGCGGTCTCGTGCAGCGCCTCTTCGGTATCGATGGGATGGAAAACACCGCGATCGACGCCTGCGAACTCTACGTGCAGGAAAACGGCCGCTCGGTGAACCGCTCGATCGCGCTGCCACCGGATGAATCGATGGGGCGCATCCGCTCCGCCGCCAATTTCATCAAGACCCTCGAAGGCTCCGAGGTGCCGCTGAACACCCCCGATCAGGCCGTGGCGCTGATGAAGATCATCGATGCGACCTACAAATCCGCCAACACCGGCAAACCGGTCAAAATCTAACTCTGCCCTCTCCCGATGAATCTGAATCGAAAACTACGCATGGGCATGGTCGGTGGCGGACGCGGCGCGTTCATTGGTGCCGTCCATCGCATGGCCGCCGCACTCGACGGCAAAATCGACCTGGTGGCCGGGTGTTTTTCCGCCGATCCCGAAAAGTCGCGCTTGTCCGGTGCCGATCTGCATCTCGACGCATCCCGGGTCTACGCCACGTACCAGGAAATGGTGGCGAAGGAGGCCGCGCTGCCGGCGGATCAACGCATCGACTTCGTTTCCATCGTTACCCGGAACAACACGCATGTCGCCGTGGCGACGGCCTTCCTCCAAGCGGGCTTCAATGTCGTTTGTGACAAGCCGCTCGCTTTCTCGATGGCCGAGGGCAAAAAGTTGCGCGAGGTCGTGCGCAAGACTGGCAAGGTCTTCGCCCTGACCCACAACTACACCGGTTACCCGATGGTCAAGGAGGCCCGGGAATGGGTCCGCACGGGCAAGATCGGGCAGATCCTCAAGGTCGTGGTCGAGTACCCGCAGGGTTACGCGATCACGGCGCTGGGCAACAAGGGCGAGAGCAAGATCTCCAACTGGCGGATGGATCCGAGTGTCTCCGGGGTGTCCAACTGCATGGGTGACATTGGCACCCATGCCGAAAACCTCGCCCGGTTCATCACGGGCCTGGAGATCGACGAACTCTGCGCCGATCTCTCGACGTACATTCCCGGCCGCGTGCTCGATGACGACGGCAACTGCCTGGTACGCTACAAGGGAGGCGCCAAGGGGATCCTCTTCGCGTCCCAAGTCTCCAACGGCGATGAAAACAACCTGAATATCCGGATCTACGGCACGAAGTGCTCGCTGGAGTGGCACCAGGAAGACCCCAACGAGCTGATCGTCAAGGAAGTGAATCAACCGCGCCAAGTCTGGCGCCGGGGCAACTCCTACCTCTCGGCGATCACCCAGAAGTACAGCCGGACACCGTTTGGTCATCCGGAGGCATTCATCGAGGCCTTTGCGAATGTCTATCTCGCGGCCGCCGAGGCCATCGCCGACGAAGTCAGTGGCCGGAAGTTGAAAAAGGCCTACGATTTCCCGACGATCGACGACGGTGTCGCAGGCATGGCGTTTATCGAAACCGCCGTGAAGAGCGCCAAACGCGGCGCCAAGTGGGTCAAATTCCCGGCAATGTAGGCGGTCCCGCGTACGCGGGAAGGGCGGATTCGTCATCGCGACGCCCATCCCCGCGGCCTCGGCGAGGCCACCTACAACGGGCTTACGTTGACGGCCATGCGGCGTAGGCGGGGAGGCCGCGACGGGACCGACGGGTTCCGCCTCTGTCTTCCGGATTCGCCATCGCGACGCCCATCCCTGCGGCCTCGGCGAGGCCACCTACAACGGGCTTACGTTGACGGCCATGCGGCGTAGGCAGGAAGACCGCAACGAGGCCGCCCTCTTCTGGCTTCAGCTGCGCGCCGCCCATGGCGAGCCTGGACCACGACCGAATCCCGCGGGGGAAGCGCTCGCCGTGAGCGATTCCGTTAACTTTGAGAGCGTCGCGCGGTATTCCCACCCGCCACGCGCATGCTATCGTGTCGACTCAGATGAATCACCCCGCCGCCACCGCCATCATCGGGAAATCGGGATACGGAAAAATTCATCTCGAACGCCTGCTTCATCATGTGGAGTCCGGCGAGATCGGCCGGCTCCACACCGTGCGCGGCCTCGGTCTCTGGCCGCGACCCCCACGTATTTTTTCCGCAACGACTGGTCGAGCCCGATCCAAACTGGCTGCCATTCACGACATACCCGCTGATTCCATCCGGCACAAGCCGGCCACCGGCGCAGCGGCCGGCCAGATTCACATCGCCTGGATCGAAAGCTCCATCTTCCGCACGTTTGTCGAACACCGCCTGCCCGCCGAAGTCGGTTTCCCCTGCAGCAAGCCCGCTTTCAGGCACGTGTTCGCAACCTGAACCCGACGCGACCCATCTTTCTTCAGGCTTTCCATGTCACCCGCAAAGTCACTTCCCTCGCGTTGTATTTTCCCATGGGACGAGACCCGTGCCCAGGCCCACGCCAACGGGTTTGCGCTGCCCTTCGTGGACGAGGCCTGCGGAGCGCGCCAAATGCGCATGCACGTCTCCATCATCAATCCCGGGCTGGCCGTGCATCCGCCGCACGCCCATGCGGGTGAAGAAATCATGTTCATCCTCGAGGGGAACGGCGAAGTCACCCTCGATCACGAGAAACGGTCCGTCGGTCCCTTGACCGCCTTGTTTTACCCCGAGCACGTGTTGCACGGCCTGCGCAATACCGGCCCCACGCCCATCAAATACATCGTGATCCGAGTGATCTGAGGCATTCGATCGCAGCGTTCCAGCCCACGCAGACTGCCGCCAGCAGAAGGAGTGGGAGGATCGATGGAACGATGAAAGAGGCACCCACTCGATCTGGCCGTCAACGACCACACTGGACACAGCAACCCTTTCGCTACCTCAGGCGAATGGCGAATTCGTCGTCGTGAGTCAGAAGCGGATCTTCAACGATCCGCGAATTTCGCGGGGCGCACCCGCTCGGTTGCCGTTGAACGCGGCGACATTGGCCCAGTAGAACTCGTCCAATACATTGTTGACGGTGAGGTTCAGGGTGTACCGGCTCCAAGCATAGTCGATGTTCGCGTTCATCAGCGTGTAGCCATCGAAAGACAAGGTCGTGTTCGTCGCACCCGGACGCTCGTCCATCCACCGCAGCCCCAGTCCCAAACCCAATCGCTTGAGCGGCCCTCGCTGCACACGATACTTGGAGAAAATGCTGAAGCTGTTCTTCGGCACTCCTCGCATCCTTCGCCCCACTTCTGTCGGATTCTGGGCCGTGACCACCTTCGCATCGGAGTAGGAGTAGCCTCCAAAAAACGTCAGCCCAGGCCGCGGGTCCGTGCTGAAGGAAATCGCGTAACCTTTAGTCTCCTCCAAACCCGTCTGCAGCACGAAATTCGGGTGGTCCGGATCAGAGATGACGATCCCTTCGCGCGACAGTTCGTAAAGCTCGAAGTCGACGCTCAGCCTGCCGTCAAAGAAGCGGGACTTGGCGCCCACTTCCGACAAGACCCCCACCGTCGGGTCCAACCGCCGGTCGGTCCCGAAGATCGGGCGCCCAGACGTCTCAAATCGGAAAGATTCCCCATAGGTGGCATAAAGGGTAACCTGAGGAATCGGGCGGAAAAGCACGGCATAGCGGGGCGTGATCGCCTTCGGCGGCGAATAGGTGTTGGGGGCCGGCTGGGCCAGGCTGGTCGACTCCTGCTCCATGCCGTCGATGCGATAGCCCACAATGACCTGGAGGCGTTTGTTCAGCACTGACGCCTGCTCCTGCACGTACACACCGTAAGCACTCACCTTCGATCCATTTCGGTTCAACGGAATTGGATTCCCCGAAAGTACGTAGTTGGAGGTCGGTGCCCACACATCGACGAAATTTGGCGTGATGTTGTTGGCGTTGGTGAAGAGCAGCCGGTCGCTATGGGTGTAGTCGAGACCTACCAGGGTCTGATGATCAATCGGCCCTGTCTTGAACGACCCCAGCAAATCCGATTGCGCACTGTGTTCGGCAAAGCCGTCAATGTATTGATCATTGATTCGCCGCGACTGGCGTCCGGTCGTCGCATTCGCATTTCCGGTGAGCTGGCCGGTCTTTTTGTCCGCCTCGTAATTGGCGTAGGCGTAGTTGATTCGAAGCGCCCAATTCGAAGTCAAACGATGCTCAAAATTCATCCGGGTCTCGCGTTTGTGAATGTCAAAATCACGATCCGGCAATCCAAGATAACGCTCGGGAGGGAGGATGACTGCGGTCTGGCCGGCGAAGATCGGCAGTCCCGGATCCGAAGTCTGACGGGAGTGGATGTACTCGTGCGAAATCGTAACTTGGGAACCCGGCTTGAAGACGTACCGCAACGACGGGTAGTACACCGACCGATCCGAATTCACCTTGTCCCGAAAGCTGTCACTGTCTTCGTAAGCTGCGACGAAACGGTACAGCAGTTTTTTGTTGGCCGTGATCGGACCGGTCATATCCAGCGTCGTCCGGAAGAAATTGAAACTTCCCGCTTGGATTTGAACCGAGTTCGCCGCCTTCTCCTTGGGCTTTTTGGAGATGTAGTTGATCACCCCTCCGGGCCATGAGCTTCCGTAGAGCGAAGAGGATGACCCCTTGATCACTTCCACCCGTTCCACCACCGCGCGGTCTGGACGCAAATTGGTATTCGAGTGCGGCATGTTGTCCAATTTCGTTTCCGGCACCGGCTGTCCGCGAATACTGACACTCCCTTCGCCTCCGGCACCATAATCGAGCTGGGCCACTCCGGGAATGAAGGATAGAACCTCCTGCAAGAGATCGACTGCCTGCAGGTCGTCGAGGAACGCCTCCGTGAGCACCGTGATCGATTGGGGGGTGTCGAACAGGGAGGTGTTGAATCGATTCGAGCTGGTGGCGTGGCTCGCTCGATACTCCGTCTCGCGTTCAGTGGATACTTCAAACGGAGAAAGTTCGACCGTCTTCTCCGCTTCCTGAGGAGCCGGGTTGCGAGGCGCGGTCGACGACTGCGCAAATCCAGGGCTCAACGTGCCGAAAACCAGGGATGCGAACAAGCCGATACCAAGGCGACGTGGGGGGTGGGAATTCGAGTTCATTTCAGGGACATCGTTCAATGTTTTTTTGGGGGCACGGCGGGCGCGGCCGTATCGGGGCGAAACAACAGGAGGACGTTAGACGATGCCCTTCGGGAAGATCAAACGTTGCGAGACTTCATCTTCTTGACACTTTCGCTCATTGGGCGGCGACCGGTGGGTGCCAACGCTCGAGTCTTGCTCGTGTTCTCCTGCGGTGATCGTCGACCGTAAGGCGCGCGAATCCGCCGGCGCGGACACGTGCCATGAGCGATTCAGTCAATCTTCCGGTAGCCGCGGCAGCTTGCGGGTTAAGCAACCTGCGGTAGTGAATGGAGCTCCCCCTCCCGTCTCATGACCCTACTCGTTGCTTCATTTCCCTCGCAGTTGGCAAAGCGTTTCGCTTTGGCCGTTTTACTTCCGTGCGTGTTGAACGCGGCCTTGACTGAGACCGAGATCCGAAACATCCGCACCGGCGGCCGACAACGGGCCGACGCGTACTTCCAGGCTGACGCGGGCAAACCGTTCGTCCCGGCAGCGATCAAAAAGAACTGGAACAACCGCGGTGACTTCACCCGCCACTACAACCAGTCGGTGATGGAGTTCGCCTTTCGATCGTTTGAGCTCCGGCAGCAGCTTCCGGAGGCCAACCAGGCGTTGCGCGAGATGTGCCAATATCACTTGGACCGGCCACAGACGCTTCTGGAAATTCACAGCTTCCCCTGGACCTTGAGCTGGCTGCCCCAGCTCATCCGATTTTTTGGCCCGGAGGGCACGCGCTCGCGGGGGCTGATTTCCGCCGAAACTCACGCACTCCTGCTCAAGACGATGTGGGAATGGGCGCGGCAAAAATCCCAACTCGCCGCCGCGGAAATCAAACCGTCGCAGACTTGGTACATCACCGACTCGGAAAACCATCACGCCAACCACTTCGCGTCATCCTGGGCAACGTCGATGGTCCTCGCGCGGGTCCCGGAGTACCGCGACCGCCCCTATGCCGACGGACACACGGCCCGGGAGCACTTCGCCGGGTGGACCGCCTATTTGCGGGCGTATATCATCGAACGAGCACGCAAAGGCATGACCATCGAAATCGACTCGCCCTCGTACGCCACCACCACCCTGCGATCGTTCTACCTGATCTTTGATCTCACCGACGATCCGGTCCTGAAACAACGCGCCAGTGACTACATCACTCTTTTTTGGGCGCTCTGGGCCGAGCACCAGATCGACGGCGTGGGTGGCGGGGCGAAAACCCGGACGTATGCGGCGTCCGCTCAGCGCGGCTCCGACTTCATGCGACGTGCCGCTTGGTATGCGCTCGGAAAGGGCGAACCTCTCTTCCTTCACGCCGGCATGCTTCCCTTCTTGCTCACGTCATGGGAAATGCCCGATGTTCTGATTGACTTGGCGCTCGACACCGCCGGTCGCGGGACCTACGAGGTCCGACAACGCCGCATGGGGCTGGCTGAGGCTGGTTACAGCAAACCCAACAACTACCGGATGCGCACCGATGCGGGCGGGATCGTGCGTTACGGTTATTGCACTCCAGATTTCATCATGGGCTCACTGCTGACCGAAGCCCGACCCGAGGATGACTGGGCCGCGATCAGTTCGCAGAATCGCTGGACGGGCGTCATTTTTCGAGGAGATCCCGATGCGCGCATCTATCCGACGACCTTCAATCGCGACGGTGAATCGATCTACAACGGTCACTGGACAGCCCAGTCCGCCGGGACGCTCATTGCCCAGAAACTGCCGACGAGCCGCCGCGCGGAGGAGTGGCGGGTGTGGTTCTCCAAGGCCGGCCTCTCAACACCAGAACGAGAAGGTCGCTGGGTCTTTGCAGAATCGCCCGAGGCGTTTGCCGCGGTTCACGTCGTGCGCGGAGACTTCGCCCTGCCCGCCGACGCCGTGGAGAAATTCGGGCGCTGGTTGGTTTGCGAAGATGCGACTTCCCCCGTCATCATTGAGGTCATGCCCAAGAGCGCTTATGAAAACATGACGGCATTTCAACGCGCCGTTCTCGCGCGGCCCGTTGCCATCAACGGGCAGGAGCTGACCTACGGCAGCCTCCGAGCCGATCGATTCAGTTTCCCGATGGACCAAAGCAACGCGCCGCTGATCAACGGCAATCCAGTCAACCTCACGCCCCGGCACGTGTATGAGAGTCCTTTCGTGCAGTCCGTGTGGAACAGCGGGCTCGTGGTTCTCCAAAAAGGCACTCGCAGCCTGACTCTGGATTTCACCCGGTGAAACGGAGAATGAGTTCAGAATTCCCAGGCCAAGGTGTATCACATGAAGAACCCCTCCATCCGCACCTTTTCCGCTCCTCGTTTGCAACGCAAACAACTCGTGCAGGTGCACGACAAAACATTCGATCCGTGGGGTCAGGCTGCCGCACCATGAAAATTCCCGATAAAGTCTGTCTGCTGACTGTCAGCCTTTTCCTGACGGCCTGCACATCCGAATCGAATAGCCAACGCAACGCCGATCAGTCTGCGTTTGACCAAGCCGTGGCGGGGGACTGGCAAGAGGTGTTCACCGATCAGGGCTCCGGCGATTGGCGGGAACGGTGGTTCCTCGATGGCGAGGTCGGATCGGTGAAGAACACCGCGAAGGGAATGGAGCTCACCAGTGGCCCGGAAGCGCGCAACGATGCCCATCACATGGTCCTCTGGACCAAGGCTGCATTCGAGGGCGACGTCCGGATCGAATACGAATTCACCCGCCTCGATTCATCGAAAGACGGAGTGAACATCCTGTACATCCAGGCGACGGGCAGCGGAGCCGGGCCGTACCACGCGGACATCGCCGCGTGGAGCGAGCTTCGGCGTGTTCCCGCCATGAAACTCTTCTTCAACCACATGAACACCTACCACATCAGTTATTCGGTGGGTTTTCCCGGCAACGAATATACCCGTGCGCGCCGCTACCTGCCGGAAGGCAAGGGGCTCGATGGAACCGATATCGCGCCGGACTACGGCCGATCGGATTTGTTCAAGCCCGGCGTTCTCCACCGCATGGCCCTCATCAAACGGGGACAGGCCCTCTTCCTGCGGGTGGAGAACCCGGACGGCACCCACTCCTTTGCGTGGAGGAACACGCAATTTCCACCCATCACTGCCGGACGTGTCGGCTTGCGACAAATGTTCACCAAGGCGGGTCGCTACGCCAATTTTCGCATCTGGACCGCTACCCGTCGCGACAACCCGTAGTCGTTCTCTCCTTCGCCAATCCAGATGTTGCGAGATTCGCTTTATTCCTCCCGGCCATGATGACTTCCCGAATTCAGCGGACGATGATCGCCCTCCTGGCCGGTTCCGCACTCATCGCTGCGAACAGTCGTCTCACGGCGAGCCGCGGCGACTTCTGGCTCGACGCATCGCAGACCTTCAACGTGGCGGCGTCACCGACTTCCGCCGTCGACAAGCGCGCCAGCGCTGTCATCACCTCCGACTACACACGAAAGTCCACGGGCGACTGCAGTGTGCGGGTGGATCTCACGCAAGGAAAGGGCGCCAGCGCGTCCGTCCTGATGATCCCGGGTCCCTCCAGGGAAAATTGGGCGGTGGGGACGGATTGGGTGCTGCAGTTTGACCTCTCTCAAACCGGAGGGGCCGGGGCGACGCTCACCTTCGTCGACGCCGGCGGCCGGATCGGCGTCAGCCGGCTCCTGCCCGCACCCGCCTCCGAGGCATGGACCCAGGTGGAGATTCCGCTGGCCGAGTTGAACCGGCCCGCGGACTTCGACTTCTCCAAGATCGCCCGGGTCGCGATCGACTGGAGTCGATCGAGGCCGACACGGGTTTGGCTGGATGCGGTGCGCTTTGCGAAACGGGATGGTTCCCAAGAGCTGGCTTTGACCGATCGTCTGACGACCGAGCGCATGAAGGACGAAATTGCCACGCGTCCCGCGCGGATCGAAGTGGCCATGCGCGCGGAAGCGGGGCGCGCGGGGGCTTCCGCTCCCGGACGCGCGCTCAGCAAGGCGGACCTCACCCGCTGTTTTGGAAACCTCTGGCTGGGAATCGACATCGAGGAAACCAATCGTCAACTGCTGGCCATCTACACCAGCAAGGACCTCCGGGAGGTGGCCGAGTACGGCCTCGAATACACGTGGGATCTGCTGGCCACTCCGATGCTTTGCCGGCTGTACTTCAACTTCAGCCGCTCCAGTACCCGCTTGCCGGGCCGGCTGACACCGGATGTGGAACAGGCGATCCTTGAGACTCTGTGGGAAAGAACCCAATACAAAAACGACATTCACGCCGCCCGTCAGAGCACCTGGGCGATGACCGGAAGCGAGAACCATGATCTGAACGCCAAGATCGCCAACGTGCTCAGTTCCCAAATTTTCCAGCGGGAACCCGAATTCTCCAACCGGACCTACCCCAACCTGGGCAGCGGGCTGGGTTACGGTTACTGGTTTCACAAGACCGCGGCGACGGGACGCTTTCACGGCCCCGAGGGCACCGCGCCCCGCAAGGACTCCGGACCGTTGCGCCCGCGGGATCATTTCGCTGCTTGGACGGCCTTCATGAAAACGTATCTCCGGGAGCGAGCCGGACGCGGATTCTTCCTCGAGAAGGCCTCCCCCGGCTACATGCGGCACTCGCTCTCGTTCCTCCAGGATCTGCATGATTTTGCGGATGATCCCGAGTTGCGGACACTGACCGGTATGTTCCTCGACCTCGTCTGGGCCGAGTGGGCCCAGGAGCAGATCGCCGGCTCTCGGGGCGGCGCCAAAACTCGGGACCACGGCCCCTTGATGGACAACCAGCAGGATGCGATGCACCAAATGGCCACATACCTGTTTGGAGGCCCCTCGCGCACCAGCCCGCCGTTGACATCGTTCTGGCTCACCGACTATCGGCCTCCCGCGGTGGTGTGGAATCTGGCGCTCAACCGGGAATCGTTTGGCAGCTACGCCTACCGATCACGCACACCGGGGGAGGAACCAGTAGTTGCACCGCGCCCCAGCGGGATGGAACGTACGCTGTGGTGTGAGACTGACTCGCGACTCCTGCGCTATAGCTGGGTGACACCCAGTTACATCCTTGGGACCCAAATGGACCATCCCCTGGCTGTTCACTCGCACCTCAGCCATGCTGGACGGGCTCATGGTTTAATTTTTGCCACCTCCTCACGAGCCATGGTCTTTCCTCGAGATGTCGTTGCGCTTCCGAACGGCGAATGGCGCATGGGGGCCGATGCGTTCTTTCGCAGTCTGCAACACGGCCCCGTGCTCATCACCCAGCAAAGTCGTGGTTTCACGTCGGTCAGCCCGGAATGGTTTCCGATGACCAGCAATGACTCGAAACCTTACGGCGTCTATTTCTCGCCGGGACTCAGTCGGGTCGAGGAAGAGAACGGCTGGGTGTTTGTCGAGGAAGGCAACGCCTACGTCGCGGTCCGCATTGTCAGCGGCGTTTACCAGGTCTCCATCGATGCCGACTCCGACAACAAGGAGTGGCTTCACTACGAAGCCACCGAGTCGCTCGAGGAGCCGCTCGATCCCATGCCCTACTGCTGGAATTCCGACCGGACGATCCTTCGGCTGAAGGACCGCCACAGTCCCATCATCCTGGAGGCTGCCCAGCGCGTCGAGTTTCCCACGCTCGCCGACTTCAAGCGGCACATCCACGGCAATGCACTCAAACTTCTCAAAACGACGGTGCCGGGGTGGTATCGAGTTTCCTACACCTCGCGTGGGCACCGGTACGATTTTAACGCCTCCAACAACGAGGTTCCAACCGTCGACGGAAGCCCGATCGACTACGCACCCGCCCGGACCTTTGACAGCCCTTGGATCCAAGCCGACTACCGCACGGGCGTCGTGGAGATCAATGACGGACGTACCCGACTGACCCTCGATTTCCCAAAGTCGCTGCGCCGGGAGTCCCTGCTCCCTTCGAAACGGGCTCGTGCCTTCGACGTCCCATAACCGACGGACCCAACCCGATCCTTGTCCGCAGACTGCAGCTTCGACCCGCCGGATCGACGCCGCTCCTTCGTGCAAGACTTCACTTCCTGAGAGTCGATCGCGAGCACCCGGGAAACCAATCGCTGAAGATCGACTTCTCGGATGCCGGCGTCCTTCGGCACCAGATTCGAGTCAAATTTCCCCACCGTTCGACGCCAGACATTGGGTGGATAACCATAGTGCCGCTTGAACACGCGGCAGAAGTCACTCGTACTTTGAAATCCTGACTGACTGGCGACGTCATCCAAGGTGGAGGTGCTCCCCGCCAGAAGTCCCGCGGCGAAGTGAACCCGCAGCTTGTCGAAAACGGTCTTGGGACTTTCTCCGTAGTGAGTCTGAAACAGTCGTCGAAGATGACTGACTGAAATCTTCATCGCCGCCGCGACCTGGCTGAACTTTGGTGCTTCGCGAAGGTTATCCGAATACCAACCCACCGCCCGTTCCGCCCGATCCGCCGCCCATGTATCCATCGTCGATACCGGACGCTCCGTTTCCTCCCGAAGCGCGATGAGCGCAAGGTCCAGTGCGCCTCGCTGAAAAAAAAGCGATCGCAATCGCCCGTGCTGTTGCTGGGCAGCGCCGATCACCTTCGCGATCGCCCGAACTTCATCCAATTCGTCGTCCGCCAATTGTCGGCAGAAATAGCCCCGGAGCTTGGCGACCTGCTCGAGTTCATGAGGAACATAGGCAAAGTGAAACACTGCCCGTTCAACCTTCTCGGTTTCCGCCAGCCACCGATAGCGCGTTCCGGGGGGCATCACCCAAAAATTGGCGTCCGGCACCACCCGATCAGGTGCATCATGAAATCGTGGTCGGACACGCCCGGACAGGGTGACCCAAATCTCCCAATTCATCCGATGATCAGACAGGTCGGGCAACTGACGAAAATTCCTCACCGAGCAGGCAAAGTAGCGAAGCATGGGGAATGGGGCGGCCTGCGAAGGGGACTGGACTACGGCGCGAAAGGGGAACGGATGCAAGCCCGGCCGGTGAAGCTGGCCCCGCTGAGGCCGGGGGAATTGGCGTAGCCACCTCCCCGGCCTTGATGGGCCAATCTCTGCGGTTTCGGCGGCCCGTTGATCCAGCATGGCCAAGCCCTGCGGCCTTACCTATCCCTGCGGCCTCAGCGAGGCCACCTACAACGAGACAGGGTGGTCGTGATGGGGTATCAGTTTTTCGGTTGGGACTTTGCCACCCAGGCGTCGTACTCGGCGCGGGGCATGAAACGGAGTGACGCGCTGTTGATGCAGTAGCGCATCCCGGTTGGGCGCGGGCCATCGTCGAAGACATGTCCGAGGTGGGCTCCGTCCTTCAGGCAATGCACTTCGACGCTCACCATGCCGTAGCTGACATCGCGCGTCTCACCGACAAACGCGCGCTCAATCGGTTTGGTGAAGCTCGGCCAGCCGGTGCCGCTATCAAATTTATCCCGACTGTCGAACAGCGGCGTTTCGGAACAAACGGAAAAGTAAACGCCGTCTTCCTTGTGGTCATGATACGCGTTACGAAAAGGCGGTTCGGTACCCTGTTGTCGCGCAACCTTGTATTGCTCAGGCGTCAACATCGCCCGCCATTCGGCGTCAGTCCGCTGGACCTTCGCCTTGCTCATGTCGATCACCACATGGGACGGGAGTCCACAGGCGGAAATTTCACCGGGTTTGCATTCGAGCGCGTCTTTGGCCATGGGCTTTTTGGATGGTTTCGACTCAGCGGCGACGAGAACAGCCGCAGCCGCCGTAAGTCCAAACAAGAGGGTAACGAGGCGAGGTGTCATGGTAACTGTGAGAGGATTGACTTCCCGCCACTATTCCCCGGAGCCCCAACTTTGCAACCCCGGGGCGTATTTCAGCGCCTCCCCAGGTCGCGTCAGCCACCTCTTACCCAGTG